>Ga0224483_100186_pt1 | contig 17147 bp, 12 predicted proteins | sample hydfratestSal1_FD_181453 | JGI IMG/M metagenome (GOLD analysis project Ga0224483, IMG submission 181453) | Metatranscriptome of mouse feces microbial communities from Columbus University, Ohio, United States - Sal1 (Metagenome Metatranscriptome) ... | reverse complement strand
GTAAAATTATATAATATGCACGATGATAGGATGGATGAAAAAAAGCGAAAAGGGGCTGTCAAAAAAGAATAGAATATGATACAATGTATTCGCTGAGTATTTAAATAAGGGTAGATTTTGGATATTGAGGTGAAATATGTCTAAAATGAAGAAAAGGTTCAACCGCAGGGAGAGGAGGACGCTGTTCTATAAGAGTAGGGTGAAGGCAGGGTGTCTCATCATGGCGTTATCCCTGGCCATGTTGGCTCCGGGCGCAGGGCAGGTCCATGCGGCGGATGCCGATAAGAAGGTGGAGAAAAAAGTCGTATCAGAAAATAAGACAAAGTCAGATAAAGATAGATCAGATAAGAAAAAAGACGGAAAAAAAGATCCAGATGTCAAGCAGGAGGACAAGGAGACGGAGGCGGATACCGGGAAACCGACCCAGGCTCCGCGCGAGACGGCTGAACCCCAGCCCTCGGCCACGCCCCAGACTCCGGCTGAGGAGCCGACCGGACCGGCTAAAGAGCAGACGGGGGATCAGGCATCGACGGACGAATCGTCACAGGGCCCTGAGGCTGATGGGGTGACGGAGCCTGCAGCGACAGGGACGCCTGGAGACAGTGTCTCGGCGGACGCGGGCGGCGCATCCGGCAGTCCGGAGGGAGACGGGCAGACCGGCGGTGCATCCGGAGGGGATACGGGAGCACAGGGAGACGGATCTGTGCAGCCACAGCCGACAGGATCCGCAGAAGATCCGGGTACATCGGCTACGGATGTTCCAGATGTCTCAGAGGCTCCAGACAGCGGATCCACATATGTAGAAGAGCCTGGATCCGTTCCTATAGTCGGGATCGTGGAGGGGGCTTCCACGATCATCGTGGGAGGGCTTGTACCTGCCACCCAGGAGGAGACTTTGGACCAGGGATCAGACGGTCAGGGCGAGGAGACTCCGGACCAGGGATCAGGCGGTCAGGGCGAGGAACTCCAGAATGAGGGATCCCAGGATGAGGAACTCCAGAATGGAGAGATCTCGGACGGAGAGATGCTGGATGAGGAAGAAGGTGAAGAGGAACCGCAGAGCCGGGTCGCGGGGAGCACGCCTTTAGTCGGCGGTGTGATCGCGGGCGAGGGCACAGGCGGCAATGCGGGGACAAAGACAACGCCGACGGCAGCCCCGTCCAAGACCCCGGCGGGCGGCAGCACAGGGAACCGCACGGCGGCCGCGACTTCCAGTCCCTCAGCGACCACAGCGCCGGCATCGTCCCCCGCTCCTCAGGAGGAACAGCAGGTGCCCCTCAATGACAGCCCTGCCGGGCAGCAGGCCGCGTCTACGACTGGGAATAACCTGCTTGCCGGTCTGCGGCGGGCCGGTGTGGCGACGGAGGACTCCACGAAGATCATACCGTTTATCGTGGCTGGTGTGGCGGCGCTGGCGGCGATCATAGCCTTTGCGGTCCTGAAGGTCAGGAAGGGCCGGAGAGGGCCGGAAGATACAGATGACCCGTCTGACCATGACCAGGAGCAGGAATAAATGTCAGCCCTTCCCATATGATAGTAATATGGGAGGGTTGTATGATGAAAGCGAAAGCAGTCTTGAAAGCATTATTGTGTTCCTACACGCTGACAGGGATCTTGTTGCTGATCCTGGCATTCCTGTTGTTTAAGATGGATCTGAGCGAGCGGATCGTCAGCGTGGGGATCGTAGCCATTTATATCATGTCCTGTTTCCTGGGTGGTCTGGTCCTGGGAAAGAAGATGAAAAAGCAAAAGTATGTGTGGGGCCTGCTCCTGGGAATGGGCTATTTTTTCCTGCTGATCGGGGTATCCTGTCTGGTGGAAAAAGGTTTCCCGATGGACATCGGCCATGTGGCGGCCACACTGGCCATGTGCCTGGGCGGCGGGACCCTTGGGGGGATGATCTCCTAGAGTGTGTCTGAAAACCGCTTTATGTCAGCTGTGCGTCACAGTTTTAGGAAAAATGCTTTTAAAACGGGAGATACTGTGCTATAATAACGTGAAAATCGCTTGTCCAAGCGTATTACATGTAGAGAAAATGGAGGTAAGAAGATCATGAAACATATCAAGACACTCAATACAGTCAAACTGCAGAACACGGTGAAAAAAGGCGGATGCGGGGAATGCCAGACTTCCTGTCAGTCCGCATGTAAGACATCCTGTACAGTCGGCAACCAGACATGTGAACATAAATAAGAGGACAAGAAGCGCAAGTAGAAAGGGAAGCTGCGGGGTAAGAGCCGCCGCTTCCCTGTATGCGTGGCCGGAGGATGAGAAGAGATGAACGGTCAGTTGGGTAGTCGGTTCGAAGAGGGCCTGGTCCATCTATATAAGAACAATGGGTACAATATCGTGCTGGACATCAACAGCGGCTCTGTCCACGTGGTGGACGACCTGGTATACGATATCGTGGAAGCCCTGGATCAGGGCCAGGAAAAAGAAACTGTGATAGAGAGACTGTCCTCTATGTATGGCCGGCAGGAGGTACAGGACGGGTATGCGGAATGCGAGAGCCTGATCGCGGACGGCCAGCTTTTTTCAAAAGACATTTATGAAGATGCGATCGGGGTCTATACAAAAAAAGAGCCGGTGGTCAAAGCACTCTGTCTGCACGTTGCCCATGCCTGCAACCTCTCCTGCAGGTATTGTTTTGCTGAGGAGGGGGAGTACCACGGGCAGCGGGCCGTGATGTCCGCAGAGGTGGGCAGGCGTGCGCTGGACTTCCTGGTGGAAAATTCTGGTTCCCGCAGAAATCTGGAAGTGGATTTCTTCGGAGGGGAGCCGCTGATGGATTGGGACGTGGTCAAGGAAGTGGTGGCTTACGGACGGAGCCTTGAGAGAGAAAAAGAGAAGAGATTCCGTTTTACGCTGACCACCAACGGCGTCTTGTTGGATGAGGAAAAGATGGATCTCGCTGACAGGGAGATGTCCAATGTTGTCTTGAGCTTAGACGGCCGTCCAAAGGTGCATGACAAGATGCGCCCGTTTCCAAACGGTGCGGGGAGCTATGGCCTGGTCCTGCCGAAATTCCTGGAGTTTGCCAAAAGGAGGGGCGATAAGGATCATTATGTCCGGGGGACCTTCACGCGGCATAACCTGGATTTTTCAAAGGATGTGCTCCACATGGCGGATCTGGGGTTCAAGCATATATCCATGGAGCCTGTGGTCGCGCCGGAGACGGAGGATCACGCTCTGCGCCTGGAGGATCTTCCGGCAGTCTGTGAACAATATGACATCTTAGCCAGGGAGATGATCCGGCGGGAGAGGGAAGGAAGGGGCTTTCAGTTCTTTCATTTCATGATAGACCTCTCCGGGGGGCCCTGCGTCTACAAGAGATTGTCCGGCTGCGGCTCGGGGACGGAATACCTGGCCGTGACGCCATGGGGCGACCTCTATCCCTGCCACCAGTTTGTGGGGGAGGAGAAGTTCCGGATGGGGACGGTCTTTGACGGGATCAAAAGGCCGGATGTCCGGGAGCTGTTTTTGGCATGTAACGTTTATACGAAGCCGGCCTGCAGGAAATGTTTTGCGAGGTTTTACTGCAGCGGCGGATGTGCGGCGAATTCTTATAACTTTCACAAGGATATGGAGCAGGTCTATGAGATCGGATGTGTGCTGGAGCGCAAGAGGGTTGAGTGCGCGATCATGATCAAGGCCGCTCTGGCGTGTGACTGACTAAACAGATGTCTGCCCTTGCAGACGATCAGTATGGAGGAAATGAGAAGATCATGAAGAAAAACAAAGGTATCATTGTACTGCTGGTGTCAGTGCTCATACTGGCATTTCTGGTCTTTACGGCCGGTGTGGGGTTTGGGCCCACGGGGACAGGCGCCGCGAAGAATATCAATCTGGGCCTGGACTTGAGCGGCGGTGTCAGCATCACCTACCAGACAGTGGAGAAAAACCCGAGCCAGGAAGATATGGACGATACAGTCTATAAGCTGCAGAAGCGTGTGGAAGAGTACAGCACAGAGGCTCAGGCATACCAGGAAGGGGATAACCGGATCAACGTGGAGATCCCGGGTGTGACCGACGCCAATGCGATCTTAGAGGACTTGGGCAAACCGGGTTCCCTGGTGTTCCAGGATGAGGACGGCAATGTGGTGCTGGAAGGCTCGGACATCGCCTCTGCGGAGGGCGTGGTCGGACAGGATGAGACGACCAAGAGCAATGAATATATCGTGACACTGAGCATGACCGATGAGGGCGCGCAGAAGTTCGCGGAGGCTACGGCTGCGAACGTGGGCAAGACGATCAGCATCGTCTACGATGGGGAAGTGATCAGTTCCCCGCAAGTGCGCCAGGCGATCACCGGCGGGCAGGCGCAGATCGACGGCATGGATTCGATCGAGGAGGCAAAAGAGCTGGCGTCCTTCATCCGCATCGGTGGACTTAAACTGGAACTGCAGGAGCTGCGCTCCAACGTGGTGGCAGCCCAGTTGGGCGAGGAAGCCATTTCCACCAGCCTGATCGCGGCCGCGATCGGACTGGCTCTCGTGATCTTATTTATGATCATCGTATACCGGGTCCCGGGTGTGGTGGCCGGTGTTGCCCTGGTCACATATACGAGCCTTGTGCTGATCACATTGAATGCATTTGACATCACACTGACATTGCCGGGCGTGGCCGGTATCATCCTGGGCATCGGTATGGCTGTGGACGCCAACGTGATCATCTATGCCCGTATCAGGGAGGAGATCTCAGCCGGTATCTCTGTACGCTCATCCATTAAGAGCGGTTTCCAGAAAGCCTTCTCGGCAATCTTTGACGGGAACATCACCACACTGATTGCGTCCTTCGTGCTCATGTGGCTGGGATCCGGTACGGTAAAAGGCTTTGCCTATACGCTGGCCATCGGTATCATCTTCTCCATGTTCACAGCGCTGGTGGTATCCAGGTTCCTGATGAATGCGCTGTATGCTGTGGGCGTGCAGGATGAGAAATTTTACGGGAAGGCAAAAGAGCGCAGGACGATCGATTTCCTGGGCAAGAGGAAGATCTTCTTTATCGTGTCTATCGTGGTGATCTTAAGTGTCCCGGTGGGGATGTTTGCGTTCAATGCCAGCACAGGCAAGGCTTTGAACTACGGCCTGGACTTCCAGGGCGGTACGTCCACGAACGTGACTTTTGAGGAGGACATGACAATTGAGGAGATCGACTCTAAAGTGGTCCCGATCATCGAGGAGATCACAGGGGATAACAATGTCATGGCAACGAAAGTCGTGGACAGCGATCAGGTGATCTTTAAGACGCAGGAGCTGGATCTTGAGACCAGGAATGAGCTGAACAAAGCTCTGGTGGATGAGTTTGGCGTGGATGAAGATCTGATCCAGGCGGAGAGCATCTCCTCCACGATCAGCAGCGAGATGCGCAGGGATGCGGTCATCGCTGTCATCGTGGCTTCGATCTGCATGCTGATCTACATCTGGTTCCGGTTTAAGGATATCCGTTTTGCCGGGAGCGCGGTGCTGGCCCTCCTGCACGACGTGATGTTCGTACTGGCCTTTTATGTACTGGCGCGGGTGTCCGTGGGCAACACGTTCATCGCCTGTATGCTGACGATCCTCGGTTATTCCATCAACGCGACCATCGTCATCTTCGACCGTATCCGTGAAAACCTCGGCGGCAAGAGGAAACAGGACTTAAAAGAGGTGGTCAACGCCAGCATCACACAGACCCTGACCAGGAGTATCTATACGTCACTGACCACGTTTATCATGGTGGCGCTGCTGTTCATTTTGGGCGTATCGTCCATCCGTGAGTTTGCCGCACCGCTGATGGTCGGGATCTTGTGCGGGGCGTACTCATCTGTGTGTATCACAGGCGCGCTGTGGTATGTGATGAAGACAAGGCAGCTGGAAAAGAAGGGTAAATAGATCTTATCGGAAGATTTTGCAGGGGAGTGTCGGATGCACTTCCCTGTATTTTGTATATTTTCGGGTGATCGCGGAACAGTCATCTGTCGCGGCGAGATCGGACAAGCTATACAAAAACGCCGCTCAAGACCGTTTTTGATCCGCGTCTTATCTTGTATAGCTTGTCTGATCTCTGTATACAGAAGGGAAGTTCCGCGAACGACTGACTATATTTTTCAGAAAAGGAGAAAGTGAAAAATGGAAAAGTGGGTGGTCGCAGCCAAGCGGGCGGATTTTTACGGGATCGCCAAAAAGTTCGGGATCGATCCGGTGCTGGCCAGGATCATACGGAATCGGGATGTAGTCGGAGATCCGGCTATAGACCTGTACCTGCACGGCGGTATGGATGACCTGCCGTCCCCCTGGCTGCTGAAAGATATGGAGAAGGCCGTGGAGATCCTTCTGGAAGGGATCCGTCTGAAAAAACGGGTGCGGATCATAGGGGATTACGATATCGACGGTGTGTGTGCCTCCGCGATCCTCTACAAAGGTTTCCGGCGGATCGGTCTGTGCGCGGATACATATATCCCTCATCGGGTCACAGACGGGTATGGGCTGAACGCCCATCTGATCGGGCAGGCGGGGGAGGATGGGATCGAGCTTTTGGTCACCTGTGACAACGGGATCGCCGCGCATCAGGAGGTCGCCCAGGCAAAAGCGATGGGCATGACGGTCATCGTCACCGACCATCATAACATCCCCTATGAGGAAAAAGAGGGCAGGCGCATCCCGGTCCTGCCTCCGGCCGACGCGGTGATCGACCCCAAACAGGAGGACTGTCCGTATCCGTTTTCGGAACTCTGCGGCGCGGCCATCGCATATAAACTGATCAGCGCGCTGTATGAGCGGTGCGGTCTGCCCAAAGAAGAGCTGGAGGAGTCACTGATCCTGGCCGCGGTCGCCACAGTGGGCGATGTGATGGATCTGCAGGGGGAGAACCGGATCCTGGTCAAAGAAGGACTCAGGCGTCTGCCCCACACAAAAAGCCCGGGACTGCAGGCGTTGCTTGAGGTGAATGACCTGACGGGGGAGGTGAGCGCGTATCACATCGGTTTTGTCCTCGGCCCGTGCATCAACGCCAGCGGCAGGCTGGACACCGCACAGCGTTCCCTGCAGCTCCTCCTGGAGACGGATCCGCAGAGGGCCGCAGTCCTGGCCGGGGATCTGTTACATATGAACGAGAGCCGTAAGTCAATGACGGCCGTCCAGGTGGAGGAGGCGGTGCGTCTGGTCGAGGCGGGCACGTACGGGGACGACAAGATCCTGGTCATCTATCTGCCAAAGTGCCATGAGAGCCTGGCGGGCATCGTGGCCGGGCGGGTGCGGGAACGATGCCACAGGCCCGTCTTCATCCTGACAGACGGGGAGCAGGATGTGAAAGGTTCCGGGCGGTCCATCGAGGCATATCCCATGTACGATGGCCTGAACGCGTGCAGCGATCTCCTGGTAAGATTCGGCGGTCACGCCATGGCGGCCGGGCTGTCCATACACCGGGAAGATGTGGATGAGCTGCGCCGCCGCTTGAATGGACAGTGTACATTGACCGAGCAGGATATGATCCCCAAGACCGTGATCGATGTGCCCATGCCGATCAGTTATGTGACGGAAGAGCTGATCCGTCAGATGAGTCTCTTAGAACCTTTTGGCAAAGGGAACGCCAAGCCATTATTTGCCGAGAGGGACATCCGCGTCCGGGACTATAGGATACTTGGGAAAAACAAAAATGTGGTCCGGATGGACCTGGAGACAAGCGACGGCTGCTGCCGGCCGGGGATCTGTTTTACGGATGTGGAGAAAGTCACAGGCATCCTGGCGGCGGGCCGTCCCGTCTCAATCCTGTACTATCCCCAGATCCACGAATACCGGGGGAGCAGGGATATCCAGATCGTGATCCAGGGGATACAGGCAGTTTCTGATTGATTATCCCAGAAAAAGATGATATACTGGTAACTATTCACAGAGCGAACAGCAACATATAAAAGTGCAGGTGATAGGATGGCGGAAGAAAAGATCATTGAAAAGATAAAAAGGGCAGATGCAAGGACCAAGGCGATGGACGATTTTACCAGCCCTTCAGTCCTGTATGAAGAGCTGATATCCAGTGTCAAGAAGTATCATCCCTCCACAGACCTCACCGTGATCCAGAAAGCGTACGAGTCGGCATACAAGGCGCACGAAGGGCAGAAGCGCAAGTCCGGGGAACCCTACATCATCCATCCCTTGTGTGTGGCGATCATCTTGGCTGATCTGGAACTGGATAAGGAGACGATCGTGGCCGGGCTGCTCCATGACGCTGTGGAAGATACCTGGATGACCGTGGACGAGGTGGCGCAGGAGTTCGGGGAGGAGGTGGCCCTCTTAGTGGACGGGGTGACGAAGCTGGGCCAGCTCTCGTACTCGGCGGATAAAGTGGAGCTGCAGGCTGAGAATCTGAGGAAGATGTTCCTGGCTATGGCAAAAGACATCCGTGTGATCTTGATCAAACTGGCGGACCGTCTCCACAACATGCGTACCCTGCAGTATATGAAACCGGCAAAACAGTTGGAGAAAGCCCGGGAGACCATGGATATCTATGCGCCGATCGCCATGCGTTTAGGCATCTCCAAGATCAAAGTGGAGCTGGACGATCTGGCACTCAAATACACCAACCCGGAAGTCTACCGGGACTTGGTGGAGAAGATCTCCCTGCGGAAAAACGCCCGGGAGGAGTTCATCAACAATATCGTCGAGGAAGTGAATGAGCAGATGGAGGCCTTTCACATCGATGCGCAGGTGAACGGCCGGGTAAAACATTTTTTCAGCATTTACAAGAAGATGGTGAACCAGGACAAGACCATAGACCAGATCTATGACCTGTTTGCCGTGCGTATCTTAGTGGGATCGGTGAAAGACTGTTATGCCGCTCTGGGTGCGATCCACGAGAAATACAAACCGATCCCCGGCCGTTTCAAGGATTACATCGCCATGCCCAAGCCGAATATGTACCAGTCGCTGCATACGACGCTGATCGGATCCAACGGCCAGCCCTTTGAGATCCAGATCCGGACCTACGAGATGCATAAGACGGCGGAGTTCGGCATCGCCGCCCATTGGAAGTACAAAGAATCCTCCGATGGGAAGAAGTCGATCGACAAGAGCGAAGAGGAGAAGCTGAGCTGGCTGCGCCATATCCTGGAATGGCAGCGGGACATGTCGGACAATCGGGAGTTCATGAGCCTGTTAAAGAGCGATCTGGATCTCTTTACGGACAATGTCTACTGCTTCACCCCGGCCGGGGATGTGAAGACGCTGCCGGCAGGCTCTACGCCCATTGATTTTGCCTACAGCATCCACAGTGCGGTGGGCAACACCATGGTAGGGGCCCGTGTCAACGGCAGGCTGGTCTCCATTGAGTACGAGATCAGGAACGGGGACCGGATCGAGGTCATCACCTCCCAGAATTCTCAGGGGCCCAGCCGGGACTGGCTAAAGCTGGTCAAGAGCACCCAGGCCAAGAACAAGATCAACAACTGGTTCAAACAGGAGCTGAAAGAAGACAACATCCTGAAGGGCAGGGATATGCTCCTGCAGTATGCAAAGGGCAAAGGATATCAGCTGGGCACCTACACCAAGCCCAAATACCAGGAAGTCATCATGAAGAAATATGGCTTCCGGGATTGGGATTCCGTCCTGGCCGCGATCGGGCACGGCGGCCTGAAGGAGGGGCAGGTGTTCAACAAGCTCTTAGAAGCCTGTGAAAAAGAGAGCCAGGCGAAGCTCTCCGACGAGGATGTGCTGGAGGCCGTATCCAGCAACAATGAGAAGATCCATGTGCTGAAGGCGAAGGGCGGGATCGTAGTCAAGGGTATCCACGATGTGGCTGTGCGCTTTTCCAAATGCTGCGGGCCTATCCCCGGAGACGAGATCGTGGGATTCGTCACCCGGGGGAGGGGGATCTCGATCCATCGGACGGACTGCGTCAATGTGCTGAACATGAGCGAGGTGGACCGTACCCGCCTGGTGGAGGCGGAGTGGGAGACACCGGAGCAGAAAGAACAGGACAAATATTTAGCGGAGATCAATATCTACGCCAACAACCGCACGGGGCTGATCGCGGATATTTCCAGGATCTTTACAGAGCGGAAGATCGACCTCAAGGGTATCAACAGCCGGACCAGCAAGCAGGAGATCGCCACGATCTCTCTGAATTTCGAGATCGGGAGCAAAGAGGAGCTGCGGGCTCTGGTAGAAAAATTGCGCCAGGTGGAGAGCGTCATCGATGTGAAGCGGACCACCGGATGATAGGAGTGAGCATAAAATAAAATGATGCAGATGAAAGTAGGGCAGTGCCGTGTGGGGATGGTCATGACCAACTGCTACGGCCTATTGAATACACAGACAAAAGAGATGATCCTGGTGGATCCGGGGGATTCCCCGGAGGTGATCGGCCGGATGGTGGAGGAGCTGGAGGGGAAGCCGGTGGCGATCTTCCTGACCCACGGGCATTATGACCATATCCTGGCTCTGGAGGCGGTCAAGGAGAAATATCAGATACCTGTCTACGCCAGCAAGGAGGAGGAAGAGCTTTTGGGGGATGTGTCCCTGAACCTGACAGGGCAGGTGCGCCGCCCGATGACCGTCCGCCCAGAAACGCTGGTGAGCGATCTGGAAAAATTTATCGTGGCCGGTTTTTCCGTCCAAGCGATCCACACGCCGGGTCATACAAAGGGCAGCGTCTGTTATTATTTTCCGGAGGAAAGCCTCCTCGTCAGCGGGGATACGCTGTTCCACGGATCCGTGGGGCGGACAGACCTGCCCACCGGGAGTACGGCGCAGATGATGGAGAGCTTAAAACGTCTGCTGGAGACATTGCCGGAGGAGACGGACGTGCTCCCTGGCCATGAAGCCGCGACCACGATCGGATATGAAAAGAGGTACAATCCCTTTGTGTGAGATAGAGATATGGCTGGACAGGCAGGATTTCGAATATGACCTGTATACGCTGGTGCGCGCTTTCTATCCGGGGAGCCGGGTGACGGCCCACTGTGTGCCGTCCATGCCAAAGGAGGCAAAAAGCCCCCAAAAAGAGCAGGTCTTCCTGCAGGCATGGTGCAGGGAGGCGGGTGTTTACGTCAGATATGAGAAAGAGGGACAGGAGCCGGTCTGCCGGGAAGCGGCCATGGATGTATATCAGGACCGCAGGGAGACGAAGAGCCGTCTCAAGCAGCTGCTCTATCAGGTCCTCCATATCGCCACCGGCCGTACTTTGATCTGGGGGAACCTGACCGGGATCCGGCCGGTGAAGCTGGCGGCCGCTCTCCTGGAAGAAAGTGCGGATGCGGCCCAGGCACAAGCGCGGATGGAGGAGAAGTATTATCTGGATCCTTCAAAGAGCAGCCTCTGTGTGGAGATCGCCCTGCGGGAAAAAGAGGTCTTGAGGGATCTTGATCCCCAGGAGGGGTACAGTCTGTATGTGGGTATCCCCTTTTGTCCCAGCATCTGTATGTATTGTTCGTTCAGTTCGTACCCGCTCGATAAATGGAAGAAACGGATCGGCGAGTATGTGGACACCCTCTGCCGGGAGATCCGGATCGTGGGGCGGCTGGTGCAAAGGCGGAAGCTGCACACCGTCTACATCGGGGGCGGCACGCCCACGACCCTGGAGCCTGCGCAGATGGAGAGGGTGCTCGTCTGCCTGGAGGAGTGTTTTCCCATGGATGGCCTGCGGGAATTTACGGTGGAGGCCGGCCGACCGGATAGTATCACCCGGGAGAAACTGGAGGTCTTCAGGCGGCATGGGGTCACCCGCATCTCCGTCAATCCCCAGACTATGGACCAGAAGACCCTGGACCTGATCGGACGGCGGCACACGGTGGAGGATACCCGGGCGGCCTATGCGCTGGTGAGGGAACTGGGTTTTGACAATGTGAATATGGATCTGATCGTGGGGCTCCCCGGGGAGGGCGTCCCGGAGATCGGGCATACGCTCTCACAGATCCGGAAGCTGGGTCCGGACAGCCTGACGGTCCATTCTCTGGCGGTCAAACGGGCCGCCCGTCTGCGTCTGTTTTCAGAGGAGCACCCGGAGATGTCTTTTGAAAATAACAGTCAGATCATGGCGGGGGCGGAGAGACAGGCCCGGGAGATGGGGCTTGTCCCCTATTATCTGTACCGCCAGAAAAATATGGCCGGGAACCTGGAAAACGTGGGGTATGCGCGGCCTGATAAAATATGCCTCTACAACATCCTGATGATGGAGGAGAAGCAGACGATCCTGGCCCTGGGGGCCGGGGGTTCCAGCAAATTTGTGACAAAGGGCGGCAGGACCGTGACCCGGGTGGAGAATGTGAAAGACGTCACCCACTATCTGGAGCGGCTGGACGAGATGATCGAACGCAAGAAAAATGGCATGAAAATATGGGATGAGGAGGGGACATGTCTGTAGGTACACAGGAAGAGGCCAAAAGCCTGGATGGTTTCATATCGCTTGATATATCGGAAGAGTACAAACATGCCTTCCAGGTGAGCAATCTGGCTTATCATGTAGCCAAGGAAATGGGATTGGAAGATGGGATCTGCAGCGAGCTGATGGTCGCGGGGGTGCTCCACGACATCGGCAAATTAATGCTGGTCGACCATATTTATGGGGACGGGGACCATAGCCCGTTCATAATCGAAGAGTTGAAATACATGCGCATGCACTCCACCCTGGCTTATGGGGAATTGTTGGACAAAGGGTATTCGGACACCATCTTAAAGAGCATCCTGTACCATCATGAGAATTACGACGGGAGCGGGTATCCGGCGAACCTGCGCGGGGAGAGGATCCCTCTGGGCGCGCGGATCCTGCGGGTGTGTGATGTCTACTCTGCGCTGCGCTCCGACCGCCCGTACCGGAAAGCGCGGGATATGGACACGGCGATGCAGCAGATGATCGATGAGGTGCGTTTTTTTGACATGCAGGTCTTTTTGGCCTTTCAGAGAGTGGTGCATAAATGGGAATGGAGGGAGAGCAAAGGATGAAGAAAAAACCAGTGACAGGTATGAGGGACATTTTACCAGGTGAGATGCAGATCCGCAATTACGCCATGGATCTGATCAGGGATACCTATGGCAGTTTTGGTTTCCTTCCCCTGGAGACGCCCTGCGTGGAACACATCGAGAACCTGTCCAGCAAGCAGGGCGGGGAGAACGAGAAGCTGATCTTTAAGATCTTAAAGAGAGGCGAGAAGCTGAAGCTGGACCAGGCAAAAGAGGAGGCCGACTTGGTGGACGGCGGCCTGCGCTACGACCTGACCGTACCTCTGTCCCGTTACTATGCCAACCATGCAAACGATCTTCCGGCTCCTTTCAAAGCCCTGCAGATGGGGAACGTATGGCGGGCTGACCGCCCCCAGAGAGGGCGTTTCCGCCAGTTCATGCAGTGCGATATCGATATCCTGGGAGAGTCCTCCTGTCTGGCGGAGATCGAGCTGATCTTGGCGACCACCACCTTGTTGGGGCGGCTTGATTTCAAGGATTTCACTATACGGATCAACGACCGGAAGATCTTAAAAGCGATGGCTGGATACAGCGGTCTTCCGGAGGAAAGTTATGATACAGTCTTCATCATCCTGGATAAGATGGACAAGATCGGTGCACAGGGTGTGGCTGATGAGCTGGAGAAAGAGGGTTTTGCGGCGGCGGCCGTGGAGAAATATATGGAGCTGTTCGGACAGCTGGGGTCAGATGCGGATGGTGTCCGGCGGTGCGGCGAGATCTTGGAGGGCATCGTAGAAAGATCCAGCATCGAAAACCTGGTCTATATCATGGAGAGCGTGGAGGCGGTGAAGGCCGCAGACTTTAAGATCTGTTTCGATCCGACGCTGGTCCGGGGGATGTCTTATTATACCGGGCCGATCTTCGAGGTGTCCATGGATGAGTACGGCGGTTCCGTGGGCGGCGGCGGCCGTTACGACGAGATGATCGGGAAATTCACCGGACAGGAGACCTGTGCCTGCGGATTCTCGATCGGTTTCGAGCGGATCGTGATGCTTTTGATGGAGCGGGGGTTTGAAGTGCCCACGGCCCGGGAGAAGACGGCTTATCTGATCGAGAAGAACATGCCCGCAGAGCAGATGCGTCCGATCTTGCGGCAGGCCAGGGAACTTAGGGAACAGGGAAATCCGGTCAACTTGGCTGTGATGAAGAAAAATAAGAAATTCCAGAAGGAACAGCTGCGCCAGGAAGGGTATGGGCAGATCATAGAATTTTACCGGGAGAAAGAGTAGAAAGTAGAGGATTTGTAAAAATGGCTGAGACAATGCAGGGACTAAAAAGGACGGCCAGATGTGCAGAGATCACAAAAGAGTCCATCGGCCGGGAAGTGACGCTGATGGGCTGGGTGCAGAAGAGCCGGAATAAAGGCGGGATCATATTTGTGGACTTGCGGGATCGGTCCGGCGTGATGCAGCTGATCTTTGAAAATGGCAGCATCGACGCGGAAGGGTTTGAGAAGGCCGGGAAGCTGCGCAGTGAGTTTGTGGTGGCCGCAGTGGGCACGGTGGAGGCGAGATCCGGGGCGGTCAATCCCAATCTTCCCACCGGGGAGATCGAGCTGCGGGTGCATGCTCTGCGGGTATTGGCGGAGGCGGAGACGCCGCCTTTCCCGATCGAGGAGGACAGCAAAACGAAGGAGGAACTCCGTCTGAAACACCGCTATCTGGATCTGCGCAGGCCGGATCTTCAGCGGAATCTGATGATGAGGAGCCGGGTGACGGCCCTGGTCAGGAATTATTTTACAGAGGAAGGGTTCCTCGAGATAGAGACGCCGATGTTGATGAAGAGCACGCCGGAGGGGGCGCGGGATTATCTGGTCCCCAGCCGTGTGCATCCGGGGAACTTCTATGCGCTGCCCCAGTCCCCTCAGATCTATAAGCAGCTCCTCATGTGCTCCGGCTATGACCGGTATTTCCAGATTGCCAGATGTTTCCGGGATGAGGATCTGCGGGCGGACCGGCAGCCGGAGTTTACCCAGATCGACCTGGAGATGTCGTTCGTGGATGTGGACGATGTGATCGACGTAAATGAGCGGCTTTTGGCAAGGTTGTTCAAGGAGATCCTGGATGTGGAGGTGACCCTGCCGATCTTGCGCATGACCTGGAAGGAGGCCATGGAGAGGTTCGGCTCTGATAAACCGGATCTGCGTTTCGGCATGGAGTTAAAAGACGTGACAGATGTGGTCAGGGGCTGTGGGTTTAGCGTGTTTACCGGTGCGGCCGAAGGGGGCGGCAGTGTCCGCGGCATCAACGCAAAGGGCTTGGGGGGCATGCCGCGCAAGAAGATCGACAAACTGGTGTCCTTTGCCAAGGATTTCGGCGCGAAGGGCCTGGCCTACGTGGCGATCGCCGAGGACGGGAGCCTGAAATCTTCCTTTGCAAAATTTATGACCGAGGAGGAGATGGACAACCTGGTAAAGGCTATGGACGGGAAGCCGCAGGACCTGCTCTTATTTGCGGCGGACAAAGATAAGGTGGTCTTCGATGTGCTGGGGAACCTGCGGCTTGAGCTGGCCAGGCAGCAGGGGCTTTTGGATAAAGATGTGTATCGGTTCGTCTGGATCACGGAGTTCCCGCTTTTGGAGTGGTCGGAGGATGAGGGCCGTTATACAGCCATGCACCATCCGTTCACCATGCCCATGGAGGAAGATTTAAAATTGTTGGATACAGAGCCTGGGAGCGTGCGGGCGAAGGCCTACGACATCGTGCTCAACGGTACGGAATTGGGCGGCGGCAGCGTCCGGATCCATCAGGATGATATCCAGGAGAAGATGTTTGGAGTCTTGGGCTTTAGCATGGAGGAGGCCTATGAGCAGTTCGGTTTCCTGTTACAGGCGTTCAAGTATGGGGTGCCGCCCCATGCGGGACTGGCTTACGGTCTGGACCGGCTGGTGATGCTCATGGCCGGGGAGGACAGCATCCGGGATGTGATCGCGTTCCCGAAGATGAAGGATGCGTCGGATCTGATGGCGGAAGCGCCGGGGAAGGTCAGCAGCCGTCAGCTGGAAGAGCTGCAGATCGCACTGACCGGTGAAGAGCAGGATAAAATAGGATAAAGACAAAAAACCCATCTGAGCTGGAAGCAGTCGGATGGGTTTTTAATCTTTATCATTGTCATCACTTAAAGAGGAAGTGACGGTATCCATGCTGAAATCACCGAACAGAGCCTTGCCGATCTGGGTGTTGGACTTCAGTTTCCAGCTCACGCCGTCGTTGATCAGGGGCAGGGAGACGGTCTGGGACGCTGTGGCTGTGTTGTTTTTGATCGCATCCAGCAGGAATGTGTTGGACTTGGCCAGCCGCCCGGTGGGCCCGTCGATCAGCGCGTCTGTGGTATCCAGGTACTCGTCCAGTGCTTTCTGGTATGTGGACAGGATCTCCTTACAGGAGAAACTGGTGATCTCCACGTTCACGGTGGCTATTGAGCCGTTGTCCTGTGCGCCGGTCACCCGGTAGTCCAGGCAGGCGCGCATCTGTAAAAACAAAGCCTGTGCCAAAGCCTGGCTGTCTGTGCCGCTGCTCCTGAAAACATCCGTCAGCCCCAGGTATGTGCACATCTGGGGGGCGTCCATGGCTTTTAAAGTATCGAAGTACACGCCCACAGTCTCGGTGGGGGAGAGGAGATAGGGGTTGGCGATCGCGGAGATGAAACCGCCCACCAGCTGGTTTTCCAGATCCGGCGTCTTCCGGATCCGCCATTTTTCGCCTTCTTTTATCAGATAGATATCACAGGAATTGGAGATCGTCTGGTATGTATGCCCGTCCATCAGGTCCCGCAGCAGCGTGTAGTGCTGTTCCAGGGAGGTATCCGGCTCCTGCTGGCCGTTGGCTGCGGAGAGGATGACCTGGGAGAGGTATTCCTTCTGGTAATCCTTTGCCAGCGCATGGGCGTCCAGGGTGATGACCTGCAGGTGGCAGGAAGCATTTGTCTCCCCCGTGACCGTGATCTTGAGGATCTTGTAGTCAAAATCCTTGAAGAACTGGGAGGTCACCTCCTCGATCAGCCCCGCTGAGGCTTGGGATGTGGACGCGTCCGGGAACAGGTTCTCCAAGGCCAGGTATTCCTGGAAGGTATCGCTGTCCAGATCCTTTAACCGCCCGAATTCAGATGTGATCTCTTTTTTTATTTCCCGTCGTTCCTTACCGCCGCATCCGGTCAGGCCTAAGACGAGGAGGAACATACAAAAAAGGATGATCCATTTCGACGATCTCATAGCTC
>Ga0224483_100184_pt1 | contig 17256 bp, 15 predicted proteins | sample hydfratestSal1_FD_181453 | JGI IMG/M metagenome (GOLD analysis project Ga0224483, IMG submission 181453) | Metatranscriptome of mouse feces microbial communities from Columbus University, Ohio, United States - Sal1 (Metagenome Metatranscriptome) ... | reverse complement strand
GCAAAATCAGAAAAACAGGAGGAATTGACATGAACAGCAGAGTACCGGATCTGGCGTGGCTGGAAAACCCGGAGGTTTTTCAGGTAAACAGGGAGAAGGCTCATTCGGACCACCGATTTTATGACAGCGTCAAAGCTATGGAAGCGGGGGAGCGAGACGGGGGAGAGATGGAGCTGCGCCAGCCTTTAAACGGGGGGTGGAAGTTTTCTTATGCCCAGTGCCCGGATAAGCGCCAAAAGGAGTTTTACCGGGAAGATTTTGATCTGTCCTGCTTAGACGAGATTCAGGTTCCGGGCCATATCCAGACCCAGGGTTATGATAAGAGGCAGTACATAAACACCATGTATCCATGGGACGGACACAGTGAACTGCGGCCGCCTCATATTGACTGGGAGTACAACCCGGTGGCAAGCTATGTGAAGGAGTTTGACCTGAAAAAGGAACTGGAGGGAAGGCGGGTGTTCGTGTCCTTCCAGGGGGTGGAGACCGCCTTCTATGTGTGGCTTAACGGGGAGTTTGTGGGCTTTAGTGAGGATACCTTTACGCCGTCGGAGTTTGAACTGACAGATTACATAAGAAAGACGGGGAACCGGCTGGCTGTGGAGGTGTACAAGCGCAGCAGCGCCAGCTGGATCGAGGATCAGGACTTCTTCCGGTTTTCCGGCATTTTCAGGGAGGTATATCTGTATGGGATTCCCAGGATCCATGTGCGGGATCTGTTTGTGGAGGCGGATCTGGTCATGGATGAGAACGGGCAGCCTGCAGAGGCGGACAGCCCATGTCCGGGCCGGGATGCTATGAAAAAGGGGAGACTTCAGGCAAAGCTGGAGCTGACGGGCGTTCATGCTGGGGAGACGGACAGGGAGATAGAAGGACAGGTGCGGGCGGTTCTGACAGATGGAGAAGGAATGCTTGTCTGTGAGGCAAAGGAGGCTGCCATAGAGAACGGTAGAGCGGTTCTGGACATGGTACTTCCGGCTGTGTGTCCGTGGTCTGCGGAGTCTCCCAGCCTTTACACCTTGACATTGACAGTTCTGGACAGGGACGGCCAGGTGGCGGAGGCCATTCCTCAGACCGTGGGATTCCGTCATTTTGAGATGCGGGATAAAATTATGTACCTGAACGGGAAACGGATCGTGTTTAAGGGTATCAACCGCCATGAGTTTAACATCCGCAGAGGGCGGGCCATCACCAGGGAGGACATGCTGTGGGATATCCGGTTTATGAAGCAGCACAACATCAATGCGGTGCGCACCTGCCATTATCCCAACCAGACTCTGTGGTATGAGCTGTGCGACCGGTACGGACTTTATATGATCGACGAGGCAAACTTAGAGAGCCACGGCTCCTGGCAGAAGATGGGAGCCTGCGAGCCTTCCTGGAACGTGCCGGGAAGCCTTCCCCAGTGGAGGGAATGCGTGGTGGACCGGGCCAGGTCCATGGTAGAGCGGGACAAGAACCACCCGGCCATCCTCATATGGTCCTGCGGCAATGAAGCCTATGCCGGGGAGGACATCCTAGCCATGTCCCGGTTTTTTAAGGAGAGAGATCCGTCCAGAGTCGTCCACTATGAGGGCGTATTCTGGAACCGGGAGTTTGAGCAGATCAGCGACGTGGAGAGCCAGATGTACACTAAGCCCCAGGATGTGGAGAAGTATCTGACCAGCGATCCAAAGAAGCCTTTTATCCTGTGCGAGTACTCCCATGCCATGGGCAATTCCCTGGGCGGCATGAAAAAGTATACGGATCTGGCGGATAAATATCCCATGTATCAGGGCGGATTTATCTGGGATTACATGGACCAGGCCCTTGTGCGGCAGGATGTGGACGGAGAGGAAGTGCTGGGGTACGGCGGCGACTTTACGGACAGGCCCACAGACTATAATTTCTGCGGAAACGGGATCGTCTACGGCACCAGGGAGCCGTCGCCCAAAGCCCAGGAAGTGAAGTTTTTGTACCAGAATCTTGCTATAAGGCCAAAGATCGCCTGGGAGAGCCAGAAAGACGGCTCTGCCATGAAGGTGTCTGTGGAGATCGCCAATGGAAACCTGTTTGCGGATACAAAGGCATATGATTTTATCTGCCGGATCTTAAAGGAAGGAGAAGCGGTGGCGGAAAGTGTTTTCCAGGCAGACGTGGCGGCAGGGGAGAGCCAGAGCGTATCCGTGCCGGTGTCTGTGTGCAGAGAGGCAGGGGAATACGCGTGCCAGGTTTCAGCGGTCTTAAGAGAGGAGACGATCTGGGCTTCAAAGGGCCATGAGACGGCCTTTGGGGAGTCTGTGAGCCGGGTAGATGAGGAATGTCGGGGAAATGTGTCAGAGACGGAGAGACTGAAAGGCCGGTCTTTGAACGTGATCCACGGGGATATCAACCTGGGGGTAAAAGGGGAGGATTTCTCCGTGCTCTTTTCCAGGCAGGACGGAGGGATCGTGTCCCTGCGCTATGGCGGGAAGGAGTGGATCACCACGCCGCCTATGCCCACCTACTGGCGGGCAGTCACTGACAATGACAAGGGCAACGGATTTGGCGTGGACAGCGCCATGTGGTTTGCCGCCGACCAGTTCCGGCGTTATGATAAAACCAAGATGGAGGTGGAGGAGGAGACGGACCGGGTTAGGGTCACCTTTACCTATGGATTGGTGGTGGTCCCGGCTACAAAGACAAAGGTGGTTTACGAGGTGACCGCTGACGGGAAGATCGGGGTGAAGGCCCATTACTTTGGCAAAGAGGGACTGCCAAAGCTGCCGCTGTTTGGCGTCAGGTTCCGCTTCCGGTCAGATGTGGATACATTTGCCTACTACGGGTACGGGCCGGAGGAGAATTATATTGACAGGGCAAACGGGGCAAGGCTGGGGATCTTTGAAGGAACGCCCATGGGCAATGTATCCCGGTATCTGGTTCCCCAGGAATGCGGCGGCCGCACCGGGGTCCGGTGGCTGAAGGTAGCGGACAGGCAGGGCCACGGGCTTAAGTTCACGGCAAAGGAGAAGCCGTTTGACATGAACGTGCTGCCCTACACGGCCCAGGAGCTGGAATGCGCCCTTCACAGGGAGGAGCTTTGTAATCCGCCAAGGTACACCATTGTCAGCATCCTGGGCGCCGCAAGAGGCGTGGGCGGAGACGACAGCTGGGGCGCTCCGGTTCATGAGGAGTTTGAGATCAGCGGGGAGAAGGATGCCTGGGTGGAGTTTGTGATCGAGGCAGTGTAGGATCCATGGGAGAGAGGGGAGATCTTAAAGAGGACCCCCTCTCTTTTTCTTGTCAAGCCGGGGGCCTTATGGTAAAATCAGAGCCGTAGGGGGTAGGATGATGCAAAAGATACTGATAGTGGAGGATGCTCAGATCAATCGGGAGCTGCTGCGGGAGATACTTCAGGATGAGTACAAGGTGGAGCTGGCAAAGGACGGGGAGGAAGCCCTGGAAAAGCTGCAGCAGTGCCAAACCCAGATGGCAGCGGTCCTTCTGGACCTGCAGATGCCCAGAATGGACGGATTTTGTGTTATTGAGGAGATGGGAAAAAACGGATGGATCGGGAAGATCCCGGTTCTTGTTATAAGCGGAGAATACACGGTGGAGGCGGAGAACCAATGTTTTGAGATGGGGGTCTCGGATTTTATCCATAAGCCTTTTGTGGATTCCATTGTGAGAAACCGGGTGAGGAACGCCATAGAGCTGTTTGCGTGTAAGAACCAGTTGGAACAGAGGGTGGAAGAGCAGGAACAGACATTGAGGGAGCAGTACCGGATCATTCAGGCTCAGGAGGAAAAGCTTCGGGAGGAAAAGCCCTTTAATCGGCTGATGATGGAATACAGGGCGGCGATCATGGAGGTGGAGACAAGGCTTAAGGTGCTTAACGGAGAGTTTTCTCAGGAGTACAACCGGAATCCGTTTGAGTCTATTAAGAGCAGGCTAAAATCGCCTGCCAGCATCTATGAGAAGCTGGGGAGAAAGGGATTTCCGGAGACTGTGGAGAGTATTCGGGATAATCTGACAGATGTGGCGGGGATCCGGGTCATCTGTTCGTTTCCCGACGATATTTACCGGCTGGCCCATTTGCTTACCCGGCAGGACGATATTCTTCTGATCCGGGAAAAGGATTATATCAAAGAGCCAAAACCTAACGGATACAGGAGCCTTCACCTGATCGTGGATGTGCCGATCTTTCTGTCCAACGAGAAGAAATATATGAAGGCGGAGGTGCAGTTTAGGACCATCGCCATGGATTTCTGGGCCAGTCTGGAGCACAAGCTGAAATATAAGAAGAATGTGAACAATACGGATGAGATCGAGACCCAGCTGAAGGCCTGCGCGGACTCCATTGGGGCGCTGGATTATCAGATGCAGGAGATCAGGAATAAGATCGACAGTTCAAGAGGGACGTGAAAGGACGGGGGGAAGCCGGTCTTTGGCGGTAAAAATACAGAATAGGAGCCATGTATATGCGGGAAAATGTTTTTGGGATGTATCTTGAGGAGATAAAGGAGATCAAAAGCTGTGATGAGGCGGAGAATCAGCGGCTTTTAAGGCAGATCAAGGGCGGCGATGAGAGGGCGAAGGACCGGCTTATTGAGGGAAATCTCAGGCTGGCCCTAAAGCTGGTTCAGGAGTATGTAAACCGGGGCGTCGCGACGGGAGATCTGGTCCAGGAGGCCAACATGGCCCTTGTGCTGGCGGCGGCAGAATTTGAGGACGGAGTTTTTGAGGACTTTGTGAGGGAGCGGGTGAAGGACGCGCTTTTGGCGGCAGTGGAGGAACAGTCTCTGGAGGAGGAGACGGCAAAGAAGATGCTTGACCGGGTGAATAAGCTTGAGGACGTGTCCCAGGAAATGGCCCGGGAGCTGGGGCGGGAGGCCACTGTGGCCGAGCTGGCCGGTAGGATGGAGATGACTTGTGACGAAGTGAAGGAGATTATGAAACTGACTTTGGACGCTATGAGTGTGGTAGGGGATTAGAAATGTACTCTCGGAATCTCTCTTGCACCTGCTATTGTGGCTGATTTTCCGCCAGATGCGCATAAATTTAATCAACGTACGTTCCACGTACGCCTCATAAATTTATGCGCATCTGACAAAAATCATTTCACAAAATCAGGCACAAAGAGACTCCGAGAGTACATTAGAAGCTTAACGGAGGAACAGGAGCATGAGATTATACTTGATTCGTCACGGTCAGACGGACTGGAATGTGGCGGGACGGATTCAGGGGAGTACGGATATTCCCTTAAACGATACGGGAAGGAGACAGGCGGCGTGTCTGGCTGAGGGGATGGAAAAGCGGCCTGTGACCCAGGTGTTTTCCAGCACTCTTTCCAGGGCTTATGAGACAGCGGCTGCTATTGGGAAGAGACAGGGTGTGCCGGTGCGGGGGCTTTCACAGCTTCAGGAGGTAAATTACGGGGATTGGGAGGGCCTGACCATGGAGGAAATTGAGCAGAAGTACCCAAAGGAGCTGGAGCAGTGGTATCTAAGTCCTGTGGAGGTGGCGCCGCCCGGCGGGGAGACTCAGACCCAGGTGTATGAGCGGTGCAGACAGGCTGTGGAGAAGATCCTTGATGAGGCTCAGGGAGATGTGGCTGTTGTGTCCCATGGGGCCACGGTGGTCTTTCTCCTGGAGTACATGCTGGATGGCACGGGGCGGGATGAGGAGGATGATATCATCGTGGGGAACGCCAGCATTTCCACAGTTGAGTATGACCGGGAGACGAAGCGGTTTGCGCTGACACAGTTAAACGACAGGGAGCATCTGGCGGGGATGGAGAAGGGGTAAGTATGTTAAAACGATTTGAGGTGAGAAACTATAAAAATTTTGATCAGAGTTTTATGGATCAAAAGGAATTAGATACGGCAAGAAACCGGTTTGCGGAACTGCTGATGAATGCAACGTATGTGTCCATGGGATAATCTTGTTGGATATATATGAGAGGCGTCTTTCAGCAGATCATTCTGCATAATATTTGCAAGGCCAGTAAGATACAGACAGGGAAATGCTGCAGGAGATCTAAAGATTGGCGAGCGTGTTTTGAGAGCCTGGATCTTGTGGAGATTCTTGATAGGCAGAATATACTTAGCAAAGATCTGAAAGAGGGGTTTATCTGGGTATTGAATACCTGAGTTCTTTTTGTGGCAGAGTATAATTTTAATTTGATCACTTCGTAAATCCTCTTTTCATATCCCTTATCTTATGATATCCTTTATGTAACTGATCATCAGGCCGGGCCATGTGCCTGGGCCTCAAAAGAAACCATGCGAGGAAGGAGACACCATCCACATGAGTGTTAAGAGAATTTTCGTTGAGAAAAAACCGGATTTTGCCGTGAAGGCCCGTGAATTGGCGGGGGAGATGGGAAGCTATCTGGGGATAGAGACCGTAACCGGAGTCCGTGTGTTGATCCGTTATGATATTGAGAACTTGTCCGGGGATACGTATGATAAGGCCCTGGGGACTATTTTTTCGGAGCCGCCTGTGGATTTTCTCTATGAGGAGGACTTTCCAAGGGAGGAGACGGACCTGGTATTTTCTGTGGAGTATCTGCCTGGGCAGTTTGACCAGAGGGCGGATTCTGCTAAACAGTGTGTGAAACTTTTAAATGAGGACGAGGAGCCGGTGATCAAGACGGCTACTACTTACGTGATCTCCGGAGCGCTGACACGGGAGCAGATACGGTCTATAAAGGGGTTCTGTATTAACCCGGTGGATTCCAGGGAGGCGGATAGTGAAAAGCCGGATACTCTGGTGACCGTTTTTGAGACGCCGGAGGATGTGAAGATTTTTGACGGTTTCGGCGGGCTGGGGGAGGAGGATTTGAGAGGGCTGTACGAATCTCTGAACCTTGCCATGACGTTTCAGGATTTTTTGCATATCCAGAAGTATTTTGCGGGGGAGGAGCACAGGGATCCTACCATGACGGAGATCCGGGTTCTGGACACTTACTGGTCTGATCACTGCCGCCACACCACGTTCCAGACCGAGCTTAAGGATGTGAACTTTACTGACGGGGATTACCGGGCTCCCATCCAGGCTTCCTATGAGAGATATTTGTCTGACCGGCAGGAGCTTTACGGGGAGAGAAAGGACAAATTTGTCTGCCTTATGGATCTGGCTCTTCTGGCTATGAAAAAGCTTCGCAGGGAGGGGAAGCTGGAAGATCTGGAGGTGTCGGACGAGATCAACGCCTGCAGCATCGTGGTGCCTGTGGAGATTGACGGCGCCCCGGAAGAGTGGCTGGTGAATTTTAAAAATGAAACCCACAACCATCCGACGGAGATCGAGCCGTTCGGCGGCGCGGCTACCTGTCTGGGAGGGGCGATCAGGGACCCGCTTTCCGGGCGGACCTATGTGTACCAGGCCATGAGGGTTACGGGTGCGGCGGACCCAAGGAAGTCTCTGGATGAGACTCTTCACGGAAAGCTGCCTCAGAGGAAGTTAGTCACCGGCGCGGCCTCAGGGTACAGCTCTTACGGGAATCAGATCGGACTGGCCACCGGGTATGTGAAAGAGATCTATCACCCGGACTATGTAGCCAAGCGCATGGAGATCGGGGCGGTTATGGGTGCAAGTCCCAGAAAGGCCGTGATCCGGGAGACTTCAGACCCTGGGAACATCATCATTCTTCTGGGCGGGCGCACCGGCCGGGACGGCTGCGGCGGCGCTACCGGCTCCTCCAAGGTCCACACGGAAAGCTCCATTGAGACCTGCGGGGCGGAGGTGCAGAAGGGGAACGCGCCTACGGAGAGAAAGATCCAGCGCTTGTTTCGGCGGCCCGAGGTCAGCAGCCTGATCCGCAAGTGCAATGATTTCGGCGCAGGCGGGGTGTCTGTGGCTATCGGCGAGCTGGCCCCAGGGCTTTGTATTGACCTGGACAAGGTGCCGAAAAAGTACGCGGGCCTTGACGGCACGGAGATCGCCATCTCCGAGTCCCAGGAGCGGATGGCGGTTGTTGTGGATGAGAAGGATGTGGATGCTTTTCTGGGATATGCGGCCCAGGAGAATCTGGAGGCCGTGGCAGTGGCAGTGGTGACAGAGAAACCGCGTCTGGTGATGAACTGGCGGGGTAAGACCATCGTGGATATCAGCCGGGCGTTTCTGGACACCAACGGAGCCCACCAGGAGGCTGCCGTTGTGGTGGAAGTTCCAAACAGAGAGGGCAATCCTTTCGCGGACAGGGCGGATATTCCGGATGTAAGGGGAAAGTGGCTGGGGATGCTGGGATCCTTGAATGTGTGCTCCCAGAAGGGGCTTGTGGAGATGTTTGACGGGTCCATCGGCGCGGGATCGGTGTTTATGCCTTACGGCGGGCGTTATCAGCTGACGGAGACCCAGACCATGGTGGCGAAACTGCCGGTGCTTCAGGGAAAGACGGACACGGTTACCATGATGAGCTATGGATTTGACCCCTATGTGTCCAGCTGGAGCCCTTACCACGGGGCCGTGTACGCGGTGGTCTCTTCGGTGGCCAAGATCGTGGCTTCCGGCGGCGATTTTAGGAAGATCCGGTTTACGTTCCAGGAGTACTTCAGGAGGATGACCAAAGAGCCGTCCAGGTGGAGCCAGCCGTTTGCCGCTCTTTGCGGGGCTTATGAGGCTCAACTTGGATTTGGTCTGCCCTCCATCGGGGGCAAAGACAGTATGTCCGGAACGTTTAATGACATTGACGTGCCTCCCACCCTGGTGTCCTTTGCCGTGGATGTGGCAAGCTTTCGCCATGTGATCACGCCGGAGTTTAAGAGGGTTGGCAGCAAGATTGTGGTATTTCGGGCTCTTCGGGATGAGTTTGACCTGCCAAGATATGACCAGCTGATGGAAGGGTACGGAAAGCTCCTGGAGGATATTAAGGCAGGCCGGATTATATCTGCTTACGCTGTGGAGAGGCACGGCATGGCGGAGGCGGTCAGCAAGATGGCATTTGGCAACAAACTGGGTGTGAAGATTGAGCATAATGTTGACCCAAGGGATTTCTTTGGAGCAGAGTTTGGCAGTATTGTGTGCGAAGTTCCCGACGGACAGATGGGGAATCTGGCTATAACCTATACTTTGATCGGAGAGGTTACGGACAAGGGTACACTGGAATTTGGCAGCACAAGTATTGCTATGGACGAGGCCTTAAAAAGCTGGACCGATACTCTGGAGGGCGTGTTCCCCACCCGGTCAGGAGCTGCCTCCGCAGAGGTTCCTGACGGGCTCTATGATGTGAAGGAGAACGGGGAGCAGATTTACGTCTGCAGGCACAAGACGGCGAAACCTCACGTGTTTATCCCCGTATTTCCGGGGACTAACTGTGAGTATGACAGCGCCAGGGCGTTTCGGCGGGCCGGGGCCACGGTTTCGGATCTGGTGTTTAAGAATTTAAGCGCCGGCGATATCCGGGAGTCTGTGGAAGCCTTTAGGAGGGAGATCGCTAAGGCACAGATCGTCATGTTCCCGGGAGGGTTTTCCGCCGGGGACGAGCCGGAGGGGTCTGCCAAGTTCTTTGCCACGGTATTTCGGAATCAGGTGATCAAGGAGGCGATCGAGAAGCTTCTTTATGAGCGGGACGGGCTGATGTTAGGCATCTGCAACGGGTTCCAGGCCCTGATGAAGCTGGGGCTTATTACGGAGGGCAGCATTGAGCCCCAGCATTCGGATTCTCCGACTCTGACCATGAATACCATCGGACGCCATGTGTCCAAGATGGTTTACACCAAGGTTATGACCAACAAGTCCCCGTGGCTTATGGGGGCGGAGCTTGGAAAGGTATATGTGAACCCGACTTCCCACGGGGAGGGACGGTTTGTGGCCAATGACCAGTGGCTGAAAAAGCTGTTTGACAACGGGCAGGTGTGTACCCAGTATGTGGATGAATTTGGCAGGCCTACTATGGACGAGTTCTGGAATCCCAACGGGTCCTACATGGCTATTGAGGGCATCATAAGCCCCGACGGCCGGATCCTGGGCAAGATGGCTCACTCGGAACGGCGGGGGGAGGCGGTTGCCATGAATATCTACGGGGAGCAGGATTTAAGGCTGTTTGAGTCAGGCGTGGAGTATTTTAAGTAGGGAACGGATCAATGCTTGTTAAAGAGAAACTGCAAAACAGGGAGTATTTTTCGGACATTGACAGCCGCATCGCGGATTATATCCTGGATATGGAGGAGAAGCTGCGGGATGTCAGCGTGCGTAAGATGGCCAGGGAGCTGTACGTGGCTCCCTCCACCATCATCCGGTTCTGCCAGAAGGTGGGGTACGAGGGGTTTAATGATCTGAGGGAGGATTACTTAAAAGAGGTGGAGTATCTCTCCTCCCACTTTAAGTCCCTGGATCCCAATTTCCCTTTTGACAAGAAGGACAAGGAGATGGCTGTGGCCAATAAGATCGAGATCCTCTATGAGGAGATCTTGCGGGACTGCAGATCCCTTTTGGAACCGGAGACCTTAAAAAGGGCTGTTGATGTGATCGATAGGGCGGGGGAGATTTATGTCTGCACTCTAGGGCCTCAGATGGGGCTTGCGGAGATCTTTCAGGAAAAGATGGCCAGGGTGGGGAAGATGGTCCATATGTGTACTCATGTGGGGGACGGATATTATCAGGTCTGCTACTGCCAGGAAAACGCGGCGTTTATCATAATCTCCTATACGGGGGAGAGCCGTACCGGATTAAAAATTGGTAAAAAAGCCAGGGAACGGGGACTTTGTACCATGGCCATCACCTCCTATGGAAATAATTCTCTGTCAGAGTTAAGTGATGTGTGTCTGTATGTGTCTACCAGGGAGAAGCTTATTAACAACCTTGGAAGCTTTGGGTTTAATGTATCTGTCATGTATCTTCTGGACGTGCTTTACGCAGGTTATTTTAACCGGGATTATGAGAAGCACTACCGGGAGAAAGTGAAGGTGAGCAAGGAGTATGAAAACAGACATTCGGACAACCCGATTCTGAAGGGATAAGCCTTATGGAACGGTGTTCCAGCTGGCCGGACGTAAAGGAACAAAAAAAGAAAACATTGTACCAGATGGGGACGAAATGATTGACAAACGGGTAAAAATACATGAAAATAAAGTCATCAAAGGTCAGGCGGCCGCAGTATTTTTCATGCGCAGACGGCGCCGGCTGTGAAAATAAGGAGGATAATCATGGATAAGAAACCTGTAAAGATCGTGACCATCGGCGGCGGCAGCAGTTACACTCCGGAGTTAATGGAGGGCTTTATTAAGCGGTATGAGGAGCTTCCCATCAGGGAGATCTGGCTGGTTGACATCGAGGAGGGGAAGGAGAAGCTGGAGATCGTGGGCAAGATGGCTCAGCGCATGTGGGACGCTTCCCCCTATGATGTGAAGGTCTATCTGACTCTTGACAGGAGAGAGGCGCTGCCGGACGCCGATTTCGTTACCACTCAGTTCCGGGTAGGCCTTTTGAACGCCAGGATCAAGGATGAGCGGATCCCTCTGTCCTACGGGATGCTGGGACAGGAGACCAACGGGGCGGGAGGCATGTTCAAGGCGTTCCGCACCATCCCTGTGGTCCTTGGCATTGTCGAGGATATGAAGGAGCTGTGTCCCGACGCATGGCTGGTGAACTTTACCAACCCAAGCGGCATGGTGACAGAGGCGGTTATCCGCTACGGCAAGTGGGATAAGGTCATCGGCCTGTGCAATGTTCCTGTGGGGGCTATGTTAAGGGAACCCAAGCTGATCGGCAAGGAGCCGGAGGAGCTGATCTACAAGTTCGCTGGCCTAAACCATTTCCACTGGCACAAAGTCTTTGATCTGAACGGGAAGGACATAACTCTCCAGATCATTGACAAGCTGTATGACCCTGAGGCGGACGCGGGAACGCCGGCCAATGTGTTTGACGTGAAGTTCTTTAAGGAGCAGCTGGATCAGATGGGCATGATCCCCTGTGCGTACCACAGGTATTATTACAGGCAGGAGGAGATGTTAAACCACGCGCTGGAGGAGTACAATGACCCTGAAAAGGGTACAAGGGCCGAGCAGGTCAAGCAGACAGAGGCTGAGCTGTTTGAGCTTTACAAGAATCCGGAGCTGAACGAGAAGCCAGAGCAGCTGGCCAAGAGAGGCGGAGCCCACTATTCGGATGCCGCCTGCGAGACCATCGCGTCGATCTATGCCAACAAGAATACCCATATTGTGGTTTCCACCAAGAACAACGGAGCGGTTCCGGATCTTCCGGCTGACTGTGTGGTGGAGGTTTCCGCCCATGTCGGCGCCTGCGGGGCTCTTCCCATTGCGTTCGGGTCCTTGCGCCCGGCTGAGAGAGGCTGGCTGCAGGTGATGAAGAACATGGAGCTGTGCGTGTGCGAGGCCGCGGTGACCGGTGATTACGGCATGGCGTTGCAGGCCTTTACCCTGAATCCTCAGGTTCCCTCCGGCGAGACGGCCAAGAGGGTGCTGGATGAGCTGTTGATCGCCCACAAGAAGTATCTGCCCCAGTTTGCCGAGAAGATCGCGCAGCTGGAGAAGGAAGGCGTTACGGTGAAGGATGACGTGGCCAGAGAGCTGACGGAGAAAGGGCTGTAAAGATTTAAGGAATGAAAAGGAGAACTGCTTGCCTGTTTGCCGGGCAGGCAGTTTTTTTCTCCGAAAGGCCCACTGTTATCAATGGAATCTGCCAGCTAAACCGTGCCGCAATTCACTCACGGAAGAATTAGGACAGGAATAAAATTTTACCAGAATTCCCAGATGGGGGCGGAGTCCCTGGGGGAGATCCTGCCTATGGTGGAGGCGGGAAAGTTTAAGGAGGGGCTGCGGGTGCAGCAGGAGGAGTATCAGCAGATCCATGAGGAGGCGGGAAGGAAGTTAAATGACGCGGGCTATGATGAGAAAGGGATCAACGCCATGCAGAAGATGATGACCTACCTGATGATCGACATGAAACTGATGGTGGACTCATCGCCGTCCCATGTGGCCCAGATGCTGATCCAGGGAAGCAACATGGGGATCATTGACGCCCAGAAGCGGATCCATGAGTATGAGTCTCTGGCAGACAAGGATGTGGTGAAGCTGATGAAGCATCTTAAGGAGTTTGAGGAGAAGAATGTGGAGCGGCTGAAAGCGTATCTGTAGGAAAGATGGCCCGCGGTTTTTGCCGCGGGCCGTGGTTTAGATCATGGCTGTGGAGTGGAAGACCCTTAAGCCAGGGAACCCATTGGGTCCCAGGGATTTAACACGATGGTCTCTGTGTCCAGAATGTCAAGCTGCTCTTTGGTCAGATACTTTTTATTCACCACCACCTGGTACATATATTCATTAAACCATTGATCGCTCATAATAAAATATCCTTTTTGGCCTGGGTCCTCGCCCCAGCTGTTCTCCACTCTCCAGCGGGTGGGAATCCCCTCCCCTGTCAGGTTGACGCCCTGAAATACCATGGCGTGGGTCATAAGGCTTTGGCCATAGTCCAGGCGCTGGCCCTTGGTCATGGGGAAGTCTACCTGGAGGAAATCTTTAAAGTCATACAGGGCTGTGTCCATAAGCCCTAAGTCCCGGCTGATAAAGGGGCCCATATCGCAGCCGAACCACACCGGTTCCCCGTCTTTTAACTGGGCGACGGCCGCTTTTTTCAGCTGGTCAACAGGCAGATTCAGATAGCAGATGGGGTTGCCTTCTTTTACATTGCCCAACATTCCAACAGTGTACCGGTGGTAGAGAGGCTTGTCGGCTGTGGGGGCGTTGATCAGGCTTATGTAATCGTTTAAGTTCATGTCCACGTATTTCTTGAAGAACTCCTGGGGGGTGAGGCCGATCTCCTGGATGAAGTTTCCGTCTTTGTCCCTGGCCTCCATGTCCACGGTCTTTGGCGGTTCTCCAAGGCAGATGCAGAGCATCCGGTAAATGTCCCCCAACATGGTTTCCTTTTTTTCTTCCAGTTCCTGGCGGTTGGTTCCCTGTGCGGCCAGGGTCCGCAGGATGCAGGCGTCATTTCTTAAAAGTTCGGTCATGACGCGGTTCATCTCCCTGGTGCCGCTGGAGATATTGGACTCAGGCATGGAGTACTTGGGTACAACGCCGTATTTGTTTACCAGGTTCACCGCCATGTCCCACTGACCTCCGTCGCAGATCGGGTCTGTTAAAAGATAGCTGACCAGACGGCCATCCACCGGCTCGTTTAGGGTGTCCAGGATGTTCTCTAAAAACCAGTTGGATTTTTCCAGCTTATCCCAGAAGAGCAGATAGCTCTGGGACAGCTCAAAGTTTTCCAGGTTGCAGGACTTGATAATGCGAAACCGCATGACGTTGGTGGCGGCGAAGAGCCAGCAGCGGCCGCTTTGTTTTTGATTGGTCATCTTGCCCTGCTTTAGGGACAGGGAGAACTGGTGGTTGCCGCGGCGGATGGCTTCCGGATTTTTGCAGCTGTTTAACAAACCGCCGGACATGACCGCGTCTCTGGCAACCCGGCTTGCCCGGTCCGCGTTGAAGTTGCTGCTGTATGTTCCCAGGTGGTCTGGGGTAATGGAATGACTCATTGGGTAAAACCTCCTGTGTAGTATTGTGGTATTTAGCTGTTGGACCTTAAGGCCCGGCGTCTGAAAGAACGCTCCCTATACTATAACGCAAAAAGGGGATTTTGTCAGCGGGTAAATGTGAGAAGATTGCAACAGACGGCCAAAAGCGAGAAAGCGGTGGAAAACATGGGAGATTTGTGTTAGAATAGAAAGAATACGGCGCCAAGGAAAGTATACAGGGCAGGAGGGAATATGAGTAAAAGCGAACAGTATTTGTCTGCGTTGGATGAGAAGGGGCTTTTTGTGAGTTCGGGGCATAAGACTCGTTTTAAGGAGCTGGTGGATTGTTATGGAGCTTACCCGTTTTTTACGAAGGGACTTTGCAAGTGCATGTATTTGTCTGCCTGGGATGAGGAGCATTTTGCCATGATCCTGGAGATCTTGTCAGACCTGGCTATCGGAAGGGAGCGGGACACCCAGGAGATGCGGCTTCAGGGAGATGTGCTGGCCGGCCAGCAGAAGGGCGGAGAGTACTATGTGTTTCAGCTTTCCAACGCGTTTCTGGACGGAGAGCAGTTTGTTCTTAAGGGGGATGAGGATATCTCGGAGCAGATCCGGTACATTATCCGGCAGGCCCTGAAGGCGGAACAGGTTATAGATTCTATATAGTGATTCTATACATTTGTAAGAAATATTCAGGTTTCTTTAATTGTTATTATGGGTTCCATGGGATATAATGGCAATGCGTTTGAACATATATAAGAGGAGAACAAGATTATGAGAAAAAAATATTTTGTATTAGTATTGGGTATTGCGGCTGCCGTGATGGCAGGCGGGTGTTCCGGCGGGGCGGACTCTAAGACGGAGGCTGCTTCTACAGAGGCCGGGGCTCAGGAGAGCAGCTCTATGTCGGACAGCGAGAAGGCCAGCTATTACGCGTCGGAGGAGAGCTCGGAGGAGACGGTATCGGACGCGCCGGTGAAGGTGGAGGGGACTATCCTGGAGGTGGGTGAGGATTCCATCACTGTGGACAGCACCTCGGATACGGGATATATCGGGGAGATGGTGCTTATGATCGACCCGGAGAGTACGCTGGTTCTGGATGGGGTCAACGGGTTTCCGGTAGAGCTTAAGGATGTGCAGATCGGCACGTTTGAGGCTTATCTTGGGCCGGCTATGACCATGTCTCTGCCGCCTCAGACTACGCCTTACGCGGTGATTGTGAATATTCCGGAAGGGCAGTACGCGCCTCAGTACGTGGTCGCGGCAGAGCCGGTGGATGAGGTTCAGGGCCGCCAGACGCTGATCGGGGCGGATGAGACTACGTACACCCTTGCCCGCAATGTGAATGTACAGCCATTTTTGACAAAGAATATCGTGCGGCTGGAGGATATTGCCACAGATTCCCGCTGCCTGGTGTGGATGAACGATGAGGGAGATGTGGACCGGATCGTGCTGTTTGGAGAATAAGAAGGAGTATGGCCGGGCAGGCAGAGGGGACCTGATATCTGCTGCCTGGCCGGGAGAGGAGGTCACGGTGCTATGGAGAAATCATTGGAGCTGGAAGTGCAGGAGCTGGTGTCAGATATTTTGGAGGATTACAAGGCCAACCGGGATATTGACCGCATGGAGGATTTTTTTAATCAGCCGGATAAGGATGTGATCATTGATATTGTGAATAAGATGCTGCGCATTTTATTTCCAGGCTATTACAGGGATAAGTCTTACCGGGTGTACAACGCGGCCAGCCAGCTGTCTATGCAGATCGAGGATGTGATGTACTATTTGAGCAAGGAGATCATGAAGGTTTTAAAGTACAGTTCTGAGTATGACAGCTGCAGCGAGGAGGAGAACCGGAACAATGCCAGGAAGATCACCATCGCGTTTTTGAAGAAAATCCCTCAGATCAGGGAGTATCTGGAGACGGATCTGGAGGCGTTTTTTGACGGGGACCCGGCGGCGGAGAACAAGGATGAGATCATTCTGTCGTATCCGGGGATGCTGGCTATCACGGTGTACCGCATTGCCCATGAGCTGCTGCTTTTGTCGGTTCCTCTGATTCCCAGGACTATGACAGAGTATGCTCACAGCGTTACGGGCATTGACATTCACCCCGGGGCTACCATCGGGAAGTATTTTTTTATTGACCACGGCACTGGGATCGTGGTGGGCGAGACCACGGTGATCGGGGAGCATGTGAAGGTGTACCAGGGGGTGACGCTGGGGGCTTTGTCTACAAGCGGGGGACAGAAGTTGAAGCATACCAGAAGACATCCCACCATTGAGGACTATGTGACGATCTATTCCGGAGCGTCTATCCTGGGCGGGGAGACGGTCATCGGCCGGGGGTCAGTGATCGGAGGCAACGCGTTTATCACCAGGTCTGTGGAGGCAGGCGGGAGAGTCAGCATTAAGGATAATTAAGGAGACGGAAGCTATGATGGATGAGAGATGGGTATTTTATGACAAGACAACGCCGAAGATCGTGGCAGAGGGCGTGGTGCGCCGCGTTTTGGCTTACGGGAAAGATGTGATGTGTGTGGAGAACACATTCCGGAAGGGGGCTGTGGGTTCCCTTCACCATCATCCCCACACGCAGATTACGTATGTGGTCAGCGGAGTGTTTGAGTTTGAGATTGACGGGGAGAAGAAGGTTGTGAGGGCAGGGGATACCATGCTTAAGACAGACGGTGTGGAGCATGGGTGCGTCTGCCTGGAGGATGGGGTGCTGCTGGATATTTTCAGCCCTATGAGGGAGGATTTTGTGGAGTAAGAGCCTAAAATTTGCATATTGAAGGTAGATTTTGGAAAGTCGGTGAGAG
>Ga0224483_100183_pt1 | contig 17270 bp, 11 predicted proteins | sample hydfratestSal1_FD_181453 | JGI IMG/M metagenome (GOLD analysis project Ga0224483, IMG submission 181453) | Metatranscriptome of mouse feces microbial communities from Columbus University, Ohio, United States - Sal1 (Metagenome Metatranscriptome) ... | reverse complement strand
CCGTTTACGGCCCCTGCCCCCACGATATTGTGGATCTCGTCAATATAGACGATGGGCTTTTCCTCCCGGCTGATTCCGTCCATAATTTCCCGGAAGCGCTTTTCAAATTCTCCCCGGTACTGGGTCCCCGCAAGCAGGCTTCCCAGATCCAGGGCGAATATCCTGGCTCCCTTTAAGGGCTCCGGCACGCGCCCCTCATTAAGCAGACGGGCAAGACCGTAGATAATGGCGGTCTTGCCCACCCCCGGCTCTCCGACATGGAGCGGATTATTCTTATCCTTCCGGCAGAGGATCTGCATCGTCCGCTCCAGCTCTTCCTCGCGGCCGATCAGCGGATTCACGCCGTCAAGCTCCTCATTGACGCATGTGACATAGCGCCTCCACCGCTGGCTTCTGCCGCCGGCTGACGTCTCACGGCCTTCCTCCCCGCCGCCGGCTTCTCCCTCCTCCTCACGTCCTGCGCCCGCATTTTCCCGGCCCGTACCTCTGTCCTTCTCCCGCTCCGCCGGTTCCCCGCGGCCGATGCGGGTGCGGCGCGCATCGTACCGCTCCCGGATCTCACTGTATATGACCGTCAGCTCCCGCAGCAGATCCGTCTTCCCCACTCCCTGGGTTTCCATATAAAAAACAGCATAGCTCTCCTTCAGGAAATAAAAACCATACACCAGATGCTGCAGCTCGACCGCCTCCTTTCCGCAGTCGTCCGCCTGCTCCTGGGCACGGATCAGAACCGTCTCAAGCCCCGCCGACATCTCCGGCTTATCTGTCTGGCCTGTGGGCTCCGAATGTTCCTTCAGATACCCGATCAGGCGATCCTGTAAGCTGTCCGCATCGCCGCCGCAGTTCTCAAATGCCTCCCGAAACGTCTCGCAGCCCGCAATCTGATATAAAAGAAGCTCCGGCGTCGCAAATTCATAACGCTCCCTGGCCGCCGCCTCAAAGGTGGCGTTTAAGACATCCGCCACTTCCTTTGTCACTCTCATCTCCTATGCCTCCTTAAGCGTCAGCCGGAACGGATAGCCCTCTTCCTTGGCCCTCTCTGTCACGATCCGGACTTTCGACACGGCAATATCATAAGGGTAGCTTCCCACTGCCGCCTGGCCGCCCTTATGTACGCTCATCATCAGGGCCACCGCCTCCTCTTTTCCCTTGTGAAAAACTTCCATCAGGATCCTCACTACAAAATCCATGGGAGTATAATCGTCATTGTGCATAATAACCTGATACTGCTTTGGCTCCCGGATCCGGCTCTGGGACTTCTGCCTCGTTTCCCCCTGAATCGACACCTCTGTCCTCCTTTGTATCTGTATTTCGCGTCTGAACCGCTATTTAACCCTTCTGAATCCGCCCCTGTTCCACATTGGGCAGGATAAAATTTTCATAGGAATACTTCCACAGCGTCTCGGAACCCCTGCCCGTATTCTGATTTCTTCCGAGAATCTGGCTTAAACGCACCCCGCGCTCCGCCCAGGAACGGCCGTCTGTCGCCGCGTTCAGCATCGTCGGCTGAATATTATCCAGTGTCCTCGCAAATCTCGCCTCCGGCGTGGACTCTGCCTCAAACTCCTCCCATAACCCCCGGAGGCTCTCCCGCTGATCCGCCGGAAGCAGGCCGAAGATGCGATCCGCCGCCGCCAGCTCTCGTTTCTTCTGGCTCTTCTTCGCCTCCTCGTCGTAGGCGTAGGTATCCCCCGCGTCTATCTCCACCAGATCATGAATCAGCAGCATGGTCACTGTCTTTAAAACGTCAATGGGTTCATTGGAATATTCGCTTAAAAGCACCGCCATAAGCGCCATATGCCAGGCGTGCTCAGCGTCGTTTTCCTTGCGTTCTTTGCCGCTTAAGTAGGTCTGCCGGCTGATCAATTTTTCTTTATCGATCTCGCGGCAAAATTCAAATTGCTTTTCGATTCTGCTTTTTTTCCATGATTTATGCCTCTTTATTTGTTTTATGTGGGTATAGATAAACCAATGTTTTTATTTTACTATATCCGGGTCGGTTTTACAAGAAGGCGGCGGGAGGTATATTGGGTTTTCATTCATCATCCCCTCTGCCACCTCATATAATTCAGTAATCATACCCGGAAACGGAGCGCTTTCATGAAGCTTCCTTTCAGATTTCTGTTCCAGAAACGTATTCTCACAACCGCTCTCCTGTTCGCTGCAGCCTTTTGCGGCGGAAACCTGTCGGCCCGGGCCGTGGCTCATTTCCCGGGCGCGCAGCCCGCTGTCCCTGCCGCGATTCCCTGCGGACAGCCCGCTGCCGCCGCCTCTGCCGACGGCAATTGGGGGCTGAGCTTTCAGAGCGAGGGGCAGACGCCCGTCGGAAACGCGACGGCCGATTATTTAAAGCAGTATCACGCATACTATGCCGGGCCCGCGCAGGAGAAGGTGATCTATCTGACCTTTGACGCAGGCTATGAAAACGGGAACACGCCGGCGATTCTGGACGCCTTAAAAAAGCACCGGGCGGCCGCGACCTTTTTTCTGGTCGGAAATTACTTGGAAACCAGCCCGGAGCTTGTGAAACGCATGGTAGCGGAAGGCCATACTGTGGGAAACCACACCTTCCACCACCCGGATATGTCAAAAATTTCTACAAAGGAAGCCTTTCAGAAGGAACTGACCGATTTGGAAGCGCTGTTCAAAGAGACGACCGGACAGGAAATGAAAAAATTCTATCGCCCGCCCCAGGGAAAATACAGTGAGAGCAACCTTCAGATGGCTGATGAGATGGGATACCGCACTTTTTTCTGGAGCCTCGCCTATGTGGACTGGTATGAAGATAAGCAGCCCTCCAGGGAAGAGGCTTTCCAGAAGCTTCTGGGGCGGATCCACCCCGGCGCAGTCGTGCTTCTGCACAGCACGTCCAGGACGAACGGGCAGATTCTGGATGAGCTTTTAACGAAATGGGAGGAAATGGGGTATCGGTTTGCGCCCCTGGATGAGCTTGTAAACGGAGCTTAAGCCCCATTGGCAGCCCCTGTCCGCGGCGCAGCGGCCCTTTCCCCCTCCTTTACACCCGCAGGAGCCGGCGGATCAGGGAAAGAACCGCGCCCGCCGTGCTGCAGAACGCCAGAAATTCATGGTTCGCATTCACCGCCTCCAGAACAGCGGCCGCCCCTTTTACAATCCCATGGAACGCCTCCCCGTCTGACGCAAGCGCGGCTGACACCGGGAGCGCCGCGTACACAGCCGCCATGCAGAGAAGGAACGGAATCAGGCCGCGGCCCGTATCATATTTCTTCATGCGTACGCCGCCGCCGGACGCCTTCCTGGAAAGAATCCACAGGCACCACACCGTGCCCAGGAACAGGATGAGGCCCGCCGCGCCCAGATAAAGGGCCAGGCCGTAGTTTTCCTCTGCCGCAATAGCCGCAACGCTTCCCAGCTCCCTCCGGCCGTACCAGAAGGCTTTTCCTGTCACCCAGACCATTCCAGCCATGCAAAGGGCGCAGCAAAGCTGCATGACGCGCGACAGCAGGACAATGGTTCCTGTCATTCCCTTTGCAGCCGCGTCTCCTATCGCCTCTCCGGGCGACCCCCCGCTTCTCTCCTCCTGCGGGGCGCCCTTTCCACGCGCCGCCTGCTTTGCCTCCCGCTCGCGAAGCAGGCGTTCCTGTTTTCGCTCCTCCTCCAGGAGCTCGATGCGCTTTTCGAGCTGGCGCCTGACTTTTTGGGAGGCCTTTTCCTTAGCCGCCTCCTCCTTTTTTTCTTTTTTTGAGGAGCGGGCAGACCTTTTAGCGCCCTCCCGGGCCCGCGATCGCGCGCTTCTCTCTGATTTTTCCCTTTTTCCGGCCCGGCCGTGTTCCGGCTCTTTGTATACAGGCGTCTCCCGGACGCTTACGTCCGCCTCGCCTGCATCCCGCGCAGGAGACTCAAAATTCTCCCATTCCTCACTGCCGTTTTCCCTCTCCCGCCCTCCGGCCCGGCTCCCCAGAAGCGCGCCGCAATTGCTGCAAAAATTTCCGGCCGCCTCATGGCCGCATTTCGGACAGATCACTGATATTACTTCCTTTCCTTACGTTCCCGGCGGGCCGTAAAATTCCACGCGCCCCTGTGTCGGCTGCTCCTGCTCCTGGCCGGGACGCGCACTCCCGGGCGCATCCTGGCCAGGGCGGGCATTTTCCGTCGTATTCTGGCCCGGGCGGATAGCCTCTGAAGGTTCCTGCCCCGGACGGATGCTCCCTGACGCATTCTGCCCCGGACGGACGTTTCCTGAAGGCTCCTGGTCAGGGAGGACGCCGCCCGGCGCGATGATGACTCCTGTATCGCTCTGCACGCCCGGATAGGTTCCCGCGCCTCCGGGCGCGCCCGGCGCTTCTTCCTGCTCCCGGGAGGGGCTGTACGGCGCAGTGGCTTTTACGCCGTTTTCCTCCGGCTGGCTCTGCTGCGTGCGGTTCCCCGCGCCCCCTGTCTCATATCCTCCGGGCGGCAGGATTAAGTTTCCGCCCGAATCCGTCTCTCTCTCCGCCTCGTCTGAACCGTCCCCGCGCGCATCGGTCTCCTCTCTATCGGTGCGCCCGCGCTCCTCTTCGGAAACACTCTCCTTCCGGGAATCTGCCGCGGTGGTCCGGGGAACCGATCCTCCTTTGGTCCCCACGTCGCCCGACGATTTCGCATTCGTTGAAAGCCCTGTGTCTGCGATGATCTTCTGGCTGATGCTCTTTACCGTTTCGGTCGGCCTGTAATCCTCATCCCCAAAGAGGAACTTATGAAGCTCCACCACATTGCTCTCCAGCGTCTGAGGGATGACGCACGCGCCCTTGCTCTTTATCTTTGCATCGCCTCTGGCGGAAGGGAAGCCCATGGTTTCCGTCAGATGATATTTCGTTATGCCCCGCCCCATGCTCAGGATGTCGCCCATATCAACACTGGTGGCGACCTGCGGAAATACGGTCTGAATGATATTGTTGATCGTAGCCCAGTCTGCCTGCTTCGCCTTCTCAAAGGCCAGGGCGATCACCTTTCTCTGGCGCTCTGTGCGCGCAAAGTCCGTATCCATCAGCCGCAGGCGGCCGTACGCAACAGCCTGCACGCCGTCCAGATGGTTCATGCCCGCATGCTTCAGTTGATTGGATCCCACCCCTGTGGCCGTAACGGTCTCTGAAATAAACGCATTGATATAATAAAATTCCGGCTCGCTGATCTCCAGATCAATGCCTCCTAAAATATTGATGGCATCCGCCACTGCTTTCCAGTTAAAGGTCGCGTAGTCATCGATATCCAGATCCAGATTTTTATTCAGCGCCTTTACCGCCTGCTCCGGGCCGCCGCGCAGGTATGCCGTGTTGATTTTATTATAGGAATTTTTGTCGCTCACATTGAGATAGGAATCCCGAAAGACCGATACCAGGCGGATCTCTCCGGTATCCTGATTAATGTTGCAGATTATATTGACATCCGAATTATTTCCCTTGCCAACCGACGCATTCCGGCTGTCCACGCCGAATATGGCAACCGTCCAGTAGCCTCTCATCTGCTCCTGTTTTGCCTCAGATATATCCACGTTCCGGATCTCCTCCGGATCCCATGGAAGCTGCTGCATCATACTCAGGCGGCTGTTGATATACGAATAACCGGCAAAGACCATGACACCGAGAAAAATAACGGCCTCCAGCAGGATAATGTGAATCTTCCTCTTACGCTTTTTCGCCCTGCGGCGGGCCGGATCCTCATAGATGGACTCATAAGAGGAATCTTCTGTCCCGCCGCGTTCCGGCGAAGCGCGGCGGACGGGGGGAGGCGTATGGGCCGCCGCGCTCTGGCGGGCGGCTGCCCGCGCGCCGTTTGGTCCGTGATAAGACCGCTCCTCCTGCCCCGGACCGTGAAGCGTTTTCCGGCCTGACATGATCAAAGGTCCTTCTGCCAGAGAACTCTTGGATGATACGGACGGCCCCGCCATGGCCCTGCGCCTGCCCGGGGCCTGCGCATCCGATAAACCTCTGCGCCTGCCGCAAAGCTGCGGATCCACGGAAATGCCCGGCGGATCCGCTGAAATACCGTACCGCTCCGGCCCCCACGCATTCGCTGAACGGTCATACCGCTCCGGCCCCGGCGCGTCCATTGCAGTGCCGCGTCCGCCCGCTCCCCGCGCGTTCTCCCTTCCGGGGCCGGAAACCTGTATATCAACAGACCCCCTGCGCCTGCCGGGCGGCTTTCCATTCTCCGGACCCCGGCGGCCTGCCCCGGGCTGACGCCGCCCCTGATCGCGGAACGAATCTGTGATCAGGTTAAGCCCGGATTCCTTATGTCCGGGCTCTCCCTTTCTTCTGTATGGTATTTCCCTGTCGCCCATCCTTTTCACGGGCTGCCGATCGCGTCCCCGGTCCCTCCGGGGCGAATCTGTCTCATCATATCCCATATAACCGCCCTCGCTGATACAACATTCACCCTCACTGATTATACACTGTCAATACGCATTTTTATTAATAAATCCCTTAAAAAAGGTCAGAAATAAAATTTTCACGTCAAAGCCCAGCGTCCAGTTTTCAATGTAATAGAGATCGTGCTCGATCCGTTTCGTAATCGATGTGTCCCCTCTGTAGCCGTTCACCTGAGCCCAGCCGGTCATGCCGGGGCGGACCTGGTGCTTGATCATATAGCGCGGAATCTCCTCCTTGAATTTCTCTACAAAAAAGGGGCGCTCCGGCCTTGGCCCCACCAGGCTCATATTTCCCTTCAGCACATTAAAAAGCTGCGGCATCTCGTCAATGCTGGTCTTCCGGATAAAACGTCCGATGGAAGTCACCCTGGGATCCCCCGGCGTCGTCCACTGGCTCTTCTCCCGCGCGGGCGGCTGAACCGCCATGGAACGGAATTTATACATCTTAAACGGCCGGTTGTGGAGTCCCACCCGCTCCTGGCTGTAGATGACCGGGCCCGGGGAGGTGAGCTTGATACCAGCGGCCGCGATGAGCATCACCGGTGAAAAAAGTATCAGCGCGACAGCCGCCCCGATCAGATCCACGCCGCGCTTTATGGTTGCATTCAGTATGCTCGTCAGGGGAACATGGCGGATATGGATCACCGGAAGCCCCTGCAGATCCTCCATAAACGGCCTGGTCGGGATAAAGTTATAGTAATCAGGGATAAATTTCGTGTGAACCCCCGATTTCTCACACCCCGCCACGATCCGCTCCAGCTTTTCATATTCGCGTATGCTGAGGGTGATCGCGATCTCATCCAGAGTATTTAATTCCAGGATCTTGTTCAGATCACCGATCTTTCCGATCACCCGTACCCCTCTGTATTCCTTCCCCCACTCCTGCCAGTCGTCTAAAATCCCCCGGATATTATAGCCCCATTCCGGGTTCAGCCTCACGCGGTCAATAAAGCCTTCCGCCGCCCGGCTGTACCCGACCAAAAGCAGATGCTTCTGGTTGTAGCCCTTTGAACGCATGGATCGCAGGCCCATCCGGAGCAGGTTCCGCATCAGAGCCTCGGACATGATGTTGATCGCAAAAAACAGCATCAGCATGGGGCTTGAGAAATTTCGGAAATATTCGTTTTTTCTGCACAGATACAGGATCAGGGCAATGCACAGAAGTCCGATGACATTGGCCTTTACGATATTTGCCAGCTCAACCCTCCGGCTCTGCACCCGTTTGGGGGTATAGAGCTGGAAAAAGGCGTACAGGAGCAGATAAAACGGCACGATCGCCACGCCGGCCGCCAGATAGACGGCCGCCATCGCATTCTTGTTCTCCGCTGTTACGTCAAACCACAGCGTAGCGTTTACAATAAACCATGCCAATGCATAGGAACAAATAATCACAAGCGCGTCAAGAAGCACATGGAAATGGTTCAGACGCTTTTGGTTATCTTTTATCATAGTATTTCACCGTAACCGTATGATTCACACGCCGGCCCTATGCCCCCGGTCCCGCAGAACCGCCTCCTGGAGAAGACGAGCCTCCTCCGGGAACGCCGCTCCCCCCTGCAGAGAGCTGCGTGTCAGAGGGCGCATTGTTTGCTGACTGTCCGGCCCCGGGCGCTGTCCCGCCCGGAGCGCTGCTTCCCGGCGCGTCCTGCCCGGAGGGGGCGCGGTTTCCAGGCGCTGCGCTTCCTGTCTCCGGCGTCCTGTCCGGCGGCCTTACGCTGCCGGGCTCTTCCTCTGTCTCATAAGCCTGTGTAGTCTGGCTTCCCGGCTTTTCGTAGCGCGGCGGCGTCGTTCCTGTGCCGCCCGGCCCCTGTCCGCCATTTTCCTCGTCCGCCTCTGTCGTCTGGTTGGGCCGTGTTGTTCCCGGCTGTGTGGGCGATGTGCCGGGCTTTGTTGTGCTTCCTCCCGGCTGTGTGCCTGACGTTCCGGGCTTTGTCGTGCTTCCTCCCGGCTGCGAGGGCGACGTTCCGGGCCTTGTCGTCGTGCCTCCGGGCCTTGACTGCGAGCCGCCCGGACCGGTCGGGTTCTCCTCTTCCCAGTCTTCGTCCGGCCAGTTGTCTCCCCAGTCGATATACGGCCAGTCTTCCTCCGGATCAAACGTGCTTTCATCCTCCGTGCCGCTTTCATCTGTGGAGCTCTCACCCGTCTCGTCCGTGGACTCCTCCGTCTCGTCCTCTTCGGTCTCCCTCGCCTTCGCCTCCTGCTGCGCCTGGCGTTCGGCGCGGCGTCTTACATAAACAGAGGCGTTAAGGCCCTGATCGACCGGAACATGGCCGATCACCTTGCCCTCTGTGCTCATGCCCGTCACATTGGCGATATGGCGGCTGTACTCCAGCACATTGGACGGAACATCATAATCCGTTTCGTCAAAGAGGAATTCGTGAAGAATCCTCACGTTAAATTCCAGCGTTTTCGGAATCACGCAGTCTCCGGTGCCTCCCACATCCATCTCGCCCCTGGCGGCCGGGAAGCCCGCCGTCTCGCCCATATGGTATCTCGTGATGTTCCTGGCAAGAGGAATCAGATCCGCCGGCGTGACATTCGTCGCAAGCTGCGGCGTGACGGTCTGGATGATATTATTCAGCGTCGCCCAGTCCGCCTGTTTAGCCTTTTCAAAGGCCTTATTCAGGATAATCCGCTGGCGCTCCGTTCTAGCATAGTCCGTATCGCCCAGGCGCAGACGCCCGTAAGCCACGGCCTGGACGCCGTCGAGATGGATATTCTCACCGGCATGCGTAAGCTGCACCGATCCAAGTCCTGTCTCCTTAACCGTCTCCGAAATGTAGGCATTTATCCACGAAAACTCCGATTCACTCAGATCCACATCCACCCCGCCCAGAATATTGATGGCATCTGCCACCGCCTTCCAGTTAAAGGTCGCATACTGTGTGATGTTAAGGCCCAGGTTCTTGTTCAAAGCCTTTACCGCCTGCTCCGGGCCGCCCTGCGCATATGCCGCGTTAATCTTATTATAGGAATTTTTGTCAGTGATATTCAAATAAGTGTCACGAAATACGGAAACCAGCCGGATCTCACCTGTCTCCAGATTGATGCTGGCGATCAGGTTCACGTCTGCGTTGGTCCCCTTTCCCACGTTCAGATTGCCGTTTTTATCCATACGCGAGTCCACGCCAAAGCACGCCACGGTCATATAGCCCTTCATGCCCTCAATCTGCTCCGGGGACAGGTTCGCATTGAGCACCGCTGACTCGTTAAACTCAATTTTAGCCAGGGAGCCCCATGTCTTCTGGTAAAAATACCAGAGCGTCCCGCCGATCGCCAGCGCCAGGACAGCCATAACCGTCAGCAGGATGATGATGATCTTCTTTTTCCGATCCTGCCTCTTCCTGCGGCGGTATATGCCGCGGTTGCTCCCTCTGTGCGCCTGCGCGCCATGGGATGGCGTCTCCCCTCCCTTGGGCCCGCTGTAGCTGGAATGGAAGGCCCTGGAGCCTCCCGGCGCTCTCTGGGATGCCGGCGCAGACGCAGTCCGGCCCCTGCCGCCGGATCCACGCGGATCCCGGGCCGGGGCGCCGGCGCCGCCTCTGCCATAACCAAAACTGCGGCCCGGCGCGCCGTTTCTTCTCTGCTGCGGCCTGCGGGCCCGCATGCGCTCCAGCTCATCGTCCTCGTAATTCATAAGCCACCTCAACCTTTCACTTCAACTTTGTTATCTGTCTGGCAGCGAACTCATATATATACAAACACGTGCCAGCAATCAGTTCCAGTTCAACCGACAGCTCCTGCTTCCAGTCCCGCCGCTTCCGTACGGCCCTGTCCAGGCTGTGCGCTGTCTTAACCCCTTCCCTCAAGCCGTCCACGTACTCCTTTTCATACCCCAGTCTTTTAAAAAACAGATATTTCACAAACATCCCCGCCGCGATGGGAACCGCATTCACCGCCATCTGCCAGGCAGGCATATTTTTATAAATCAGATAAATATTATTCCTTGCCGCAAGCCTTACCTTAAACGGATTATATTTAGAACCGCTCGTCCCGCTCCCCACATGCCAGACGAGGGCATCGGGGCAGTAAATATTGTCATACCCGTAAAGGCGCGCCCTGTACCCCACATCCATATCCTCCAGATATGCAAAATGGCGTTCGTCAAAATACCCGATCTCCTCAAACACGGCCCTCCGGTAAATCGCCGCTCCGGCGCACGCCGAAAATACACGGCGGGAGCGCCTGTATTTTCTCACATCCCGGCCCACTCCCCTCTGAAAGGCCCATCCCAGGACAGAATACATATCCCCCGCGTCATCCATCTGATCCGGCCGGCTCATCTGGATCATCTTGCTGCTGACGGAAAAAATACGGGGCGAGCGCTCAATCGCCCGAAGCATCTCCGCCACAAAATACGAATCCACCCGGGTATCGTTGTTTAAGAGGAGCACATAAGGCGTGGCGCTGGCCTTGATGCCGATATTCACCGCGCCCGAAAAGCCGATATTTTCCGGAAGGAATATCGTGTCGATCCCGCGCTCCTTAAGCCACTCCACGCTCCCGTCCGTGGAACCGTTATCGATCACCAGCACCTTAAACCTGCGGAAGGTCTGGGTCTTCAGCGCTTCCATACATGTATCCATAAATTTCAGCCCGTTGTAATTCGGAATCACCACGGTCACTGCGTTATCCATACGCGTTTACCTCCTGGTTCACACCCCGCCGGTGCGCCTCTGCACAGAAACTGCTTCTAAGCTTCCAGCCGGTACGGTTCCCCGATCCCTTCCTTCTTCAGATCCCGCAGGGCAAAATTCGATTTCCGCAGCGTCAGGTTCGGATTGTAATACGGATCCCCGTCCCTCAAAATCTCCGGCCACCGCTCTGCAAAAATCCGGATCTCCCGGTTAAACCTGGCCACCTTTTCCGGCGTGTTCTCAAGGCCCCGGGACTTGGATTCGTAGTGATACAGGAGCGCATACGGATTATAAGCCACCAGCTTTCCGGCGCGGCGCACCTTCATGCAGTAATCAATATCATTAAAGGCCACGGCAAGCTCTTCGGTAAAGCCCCCTACCTCTTCAAACAGGCTCTTTTTGGTCATCATACAGGCCGCTGTCACGGCGCTGTAATCCTGCGTGCTCACAGCGCGGTGGAAATAGCTGTTCTCCGCCTGGTGAAGGCCGATAAACGTATGCCCCGCAATACCTCCAAAGCCCACTACCACGCCAGCGTGCTGAATCGTATCGTCCTGATAAAGCAGACGCGCCCCCACGGCTCCCACATCCGGCCGCTGGCACAGGCCCAGCATCTCCTCTATAAAATTCTCAGCGATCAGCTCTGTATCATTATTTAAAAACAGCAGATATTCCCCGTTTGCAAAGGTAACGCCGAAATTATTAATCGCCGAATAATTGAATTCCCGCTCCCATGTCACCACCCTGACGTTTTCCTGCTCCTTTTGGATGCGGTCATAGTAGGAAAATGTCTCCGGCTCCATGCTGTTATTTTCCACAATAATCAATTCGATATTGCGGTACGTCGCCCGTTTCAGGATCGCGCGTATGCACGTGTCCAGATCCTGGCTGTGATCCTTATTGGGGATAATCACGGAGATCAGCGGAGAGCCCGCAATCCGGTAGAACGTGTGGTAAATCCCGTAATCCACGCCCTTCTCCACGCGCTCCGCCTCAATGCCCACCCGCTCATAGTGGGCCATGATAGCCCTCGCCCCGGCCTCAAACGCATAGAGCTTGCTCTCCGGGTTGCTGGCCGTCGAATCCTTATGACAGCGCCAGTGGTAAAGCACCTTCGGAATATGGCAGATCCGGGCCGCGCCCTCCGTACACCGGAAAATGAAATCGTAATCCTGCGCCCCGTCAAATTCCTGCCGGAAACCGCCCACACGCGCCGCCAGATCATGGCTCACCACAAACAAATGGCAGATATAATTCACGCTGCAGAGCAGATCCGGATTAAAATCCGGCTTAAAGTGGGGATCAAAAAGCGCCCCGCCGTCCATATCCATCTTATCTTCGTCGGAGTACAGCACGTCGCAGTCTGGATGATCACAGATGCACTTCGCGCACTCGTAAAGGGCGTCGGGCGTCAGGACATCGTCGTGATCCGCGAGCACAATATAATCGCCGTCCGCCATATCCATCGCTGCGTTCGTATTGCCCGCTATGCCCTTATTCCCGCCCAGAACCGCATATTTAAAGCGGCGGTCGCGCTCCGCATAGCGGCGCAGCACGCGCTCCACGCTCTCACCGGCCGGGCTCCCGTCCACCACGCAGACCTCCCAGTTCGCATATGTCTGCGCCGCGATGGAATCAAGCATCTCCTTTAAGTAGCGCTCCGGCGTCTTATATGCGGGAATGATGACCGAAAACTTCGGCATATCGGGAAGGCGATCCGCCCTCTGGCGCTCCAGCTCCTCTGCGGACGGCTTCGTCAATTCATACCATTCGCCGTAATCATAGTCATTGTCAATGCCCTGAAGCTTATGCTTTGATTTGAGGATCAGGGCCTTTAAGCCATTCTCCCGCCAGAACTCCATACAGACGTGAACTGTCTCCATATTCATCAGATCCTGAAGCTTTTTCAGGCGCTTATGGGCCACGCTGCTGCGCTTTCTGATCAGGGCCTCGTTATACTTCACGCGTATCCGGCGCTTTTCGCCCCGGATCACCAGATAATAGTCCTTTCCCCTCTCATAAGGGAACTGGATATCAAAGCCAAACTCCCGATCCATCGTCTTTCCATAATAGATCTGGCTCACATCATCCCGCCTGGTGGAAACATACTGAAACGTTATGGGATGATGGGAGGCATCCTCCACCGCATATGAGATCTCCGCGTCCGGCGTTCTCCCGATCGCCCAGCCATTTAACTGAATGGTATTTTCCCTGATTCTGACCACATCAACATTAAATTTCATCCTGCTCACCAAAATTAATCCGTTCTTCCTCCACGACCAGGGGCCGCTTCATCACACGGGAATTAATGGATAAAATATATTCCCCCACAAGCCCGATAAAAAAGATCTGCACCGATCCCAGAAAGCACATGCCGATCAGCACCGGAGCCATGCCGGCGGGAAAATCATACCAGTACAGAAGCTTCATCACGAGGTAAACCACAGCCACCGCCATGCTCACCGCCGCGCAGACGCTCCCGAAAATTGTCGCCAGCCGCAGCCCCACTTTGGTATAAGACGTAACGCTCAGCATCGCCGCGTCATAGAGGCGGTAGAAGTTATTGTGCGTCTTCCCGGCGCGGCGCTCCGGCTGGACGTAAGGGATCTCCTTGCGTTTATACCCCAGCTCCGCCACGATCCCGCGCAGAAAAGGAGTCGGATCGTCCAGACTCCTGAGTATCTCGATGAAATCGCGGTCATACAGGCCGGAACCTGTAAAATGCTCGATCTGCTCCACATCCGAGAGCTTTTTAATTAATTTATAATAGCAGCTCCTCAGCCCGTACATAACCGGGTTTTCTTTGCTGCCTGTCTTGATCCCTATCACAATTTTGTATCCGTTTTCCCACTCCCGCACATACTTTGGGATCAGCTCCACCGGATCCTGAAAATCCGCCACCATGCTGATCACGCAGTCGCCGTCCGCCTGAAGCATGCCGTAGTAGGGGGAGTTGAACTGTCCAAAATTCTTTGCGTTAAAGATAGCCTTAATCCTTGGATTTTCCGCGCAGAGCCTGCGCAGGATCGGCCTCGTCTGATCCGAAGAGTCATTGTCAATAAATATAAGCTCATAGTCGTACTCCGGCAATTTCGTCTCCAGGGTTTTCACCACCTCGGCGCTGATCGGAGCGACATTCTCCTCTTCATTGTAACAGGGGATCAAAATACTGATTTTCTTCATTGTGGAACAATCTCCCGATTCCGCCCGTGGCTTCCCGGCGCCGCACGCAGCGCGATCCGCCAGCACGCATTGTAAACACACATGTTCAAAAACTGTATCCTATATTCTAACCGCCTTTCCTCTATTTGGCAACCTACAATTTTCTTAACATATTACGGATTCCTTGCTCAAATCTTATTTTTGGCTCCCATCCTGTCACGTCCCGAAGCTTCCTGATATCCGGGATCAGGTTGACGACTCCCTCTGCATTCGGGGGACGAAGGCCGTACCGCATGTCTCCTCTCCTGCCGCACAGCTCATACATCTGCTCCACAAACCCGCGTAAGGGGCCCGTCTCGTCCATAGGGCCCGCCAGATTATAAACGCACCCGAAATCCGAAAGCGTTCCGCTAAATTCTGCCAAATCAGAGAGCGCCCGCGCCGCATCATCAATATACAGAAAATTCCATTGCTGCGTACAGGCCGAAAGCTCCATCCGGCCGCCCTTTAGAAATGTGTCAAGGCAGGTCGAAACCAGGGACCACGGGTGATCCCCGGGCCCGTATACGCTGAAAATCCGTATATGGCCATAATCCATGCCGCACCGCCTGCACAGCTCCTCCGCCTCCCGGCGCACCGCAAGCTTCGCCTTCCCGTAAAAGGACGTCGGACGGCATGGCGTCTCCTCATCTGCCAAACAGTCGTAAACCCCGTACTCCGCCTGGGAGCCTGTAAATAGAAAGCGCCTGCAGCCGAGTAAGGACGCGGTCCGAACCGCCCCCAGCGCATCCCTTACGCTCTCCCTCTGAATCTCTTCCTTTCCCCGGTCGCCGCTTCCCGCGCCCCGCCAGCCCATGTGCAGGAACACATCGCACGGCCCCTCTATCAGCTCCGGCAAACGGGAAAGCTCTCCCAGATCCACATTCAGCACGGTGAGTCCCTCCGGGAAAGCGCCGTTGTCTTTCAAGCGGTCCGCCTTCACAGAATGCTCGCGCAGCACCGCGCAGACCTCACAGCCGCGGCGCAGAAGCTCCCTCACGGCCCCTGCGCCCACAAAGCTCGTCGCTCCTGTCACTACAATCTTCATCCGTTTCACCTCATTGCCTGCCCTGCCGCCTTCCCCGTCTGCCCCGGAATCAGTGCAGCGGCGCGCTGACTCTCGGTATCAGCATATTTTTCTCCATCTCCTCATCTGAAAGGAACGGAGCCAGATCCTCTAACGGCGCGGAGATCATGCTTCCATCCGGCAGCTTCTTTGACGCGGATTTCGGCTCAAAATTCTGGTCAAGCGTCACAAATACCTCGCAGATCACCGGCCCCTCTATCGCCAGCGTCTCCTCCACCCGTTCCCCGATCTCCTCATTGTTCCGGATGGACACATAGGGAAAGCCGTAGGCCCAGGAAAGCTTTTCCATATTCGGGAAGGTCAGATCCCCGCTGTCCGCGCCGATCCCCACAAGCGGCTCCCCAAAAAAGCTTTTCTGCGTCTGCCGGATCGAATGGTATCCCTCGTTATTGATGATAAATATCTTGATCGGGAGCCTGTAACCGATCACGGTCTGCAGCTCCTGCAGATTCATCTGAATGCTCCCGTCCCCGGTCACAAGCACGATGTCCTGCGAAGGCTCGGCCACGCTGGCCCCGATGGCTGCCGGAAGCCCGTATCCCATGGAGGCAATGCCGGAGTTGGAGATAAAGCGCTGCCCCTTTTTCATGATATTTCCATGGCCGCAGACCACGTTCGCAGAGCCGTTTCCGACCACCACAATCTGGCCTTCATTCAGCCTCCGGCTCATCTCATAAGCAAATGCATAGACATTCGCCTGTGTGCTGGTTCCGCCCTCCATATGGCGCGGCAGCACCACCGGATAGTCCCGCTTCCACCCCCGGCACCGCTCTGCCCATTCCTCCTGGGCTGCCCGCCGCTCTTCGGTCATGGGCGCGGCGCCCTCCGGCGTCCCCTCCGCGTCCAGAACCTCCTCCATGACGCTCAGGAGATCCTTTACGCAGGCATGAACCGGCATATCCACATGGAGCGTCGGCTTCTTCAGCTCCTCCGCGTCAATATCATTCGCTATCACATACGCCTTTCTGGCCCATGTGGTAAAATAATACCCCACCTGGCGGAAGCTTAAACGGCTCCCCAGAGAGAGCACGAGATCACTGTTCTGGATCGCAAAATTTCCGGCGCGATCCCCTACATTGCCCCCTTTTCCCACATACAGGGGGTGCTCATCATAGATACAGTCAATACTGTCCGCCCCGGTGGCCACCGGGATCCCCAGCTTATCCACCACCCGCAGAAATACCTCGTGGGCATCCCCGATCCGGATCCCGTTCCCGGCATTGATCACCGGACGGCTTGAAGCCCTGATCCGCTCAATCACCCTCCGGGCCGTCTCCCTCGTCACCTTTTCGGGCAGAAGCTCGCGCCGCTCCCCCTGCCCGGCCCTGTCCTCGTCAATCTCCGCCCCGAAATCTGCCGCCCAGCCGGTTCCCCCGGCCTCATAATCCTCCCTGTCAAAACCCGCCAGCCTATCTGTCTCAATCAGCGCCGCCTGCACATTCAGGGGAATATCCAGCCACACCGGCCCCGGCCTCCCGACTCGCGCCAGATAAAGCGCCTTCTCCAGGCAAAACCGGATCCGCATGGGATCAATCACCATCTCACAATACTTCGTCATATTGGCCACAGACCTCGTGATATCAAACTCCTGATCCCCCATGGCCCGCAGCGCAAGCCCCGTACTGCGCGCCGATGTGTCATAGCGCACCTGCCCGGAAATCACAAGCATGGGAATCGAATCCATATAGGCCCCCGCTACCCCGGTCATAGCGTTAATCCCCCCCGGGCCGGTCGTCACACAGACCGCCGCCATCCGGTTATGGATCCTCGCGTAGCTCTCCGCCGCCATGGCGCTCGCCTGCTCGTGATGGTTATACATGCAGGAAAGCCCTTCCTGATGCCCAAGCGCGTCATTCAAATGCATCGCCCCGCCGCCTGTGATCATAAAAACATTTGTTATGCCTTCCTCTATCAGCTTTTCAGCCAGATAGTTGGAAACCTTTTTTTGCATGGTTTTTAT
>Ga0224483_100182_pt1 | contig 17273 bp, 9 predicted proteins | sample hydfratestSal1_FD_181453 | JGI IMG/M metagenome (GOLD analysis project Ga0224483, IMG submission 181453) | Metatranscriptome of mouse feces microbial communities from Columbus University, Ohio, United States - Sal1 (Metagenome Metatranscriptome) ... | reverse complement strand
TCCTATTCCATTCAATGCAGCGTATTCAATTGCCGCAGCAACACCGAAGCGATGTTCTCACAGGACGCCTGAACCTGTACCGCGCCGATGTTGTGAGCTACCATGGGCATCCCGTACACCACGCAGGATTCCTTATCCTGCCCGATGGTAAACGCCCCGGCCTTACGCATCTGCAAAAGTCCGTCCGCGCCGTCCCGGCCCATGCCGGTCATGATGATGCCCACCATCTTGCACCGTACCTGCTCCGCCATGGAGAAGAACAGGGCGTCCACCGAGGGCCGGTGGCCGCTGACCTTCTCCCCCTGGGAGCAGGAGACGGTATAGCGGGTGCCGCTGCGGACTACCCGCATCTGAAAGTCCGCCGGAGCCAGCAGGGCCAGCCCACGGTGGATCTCGTCGCCGTTTTTGGCCTCCCGCACCTCCATCTGGCACTGGCGGTTCAGCCGGTCGGCGTACATGCCGGTAAAGCCCGTGGGCATATGCTGAACAATCAGCATCCCGGGGATGTCGGCGGGCAGACGCTTGAGTACCTCCAGCGTGGCCTCCGTGCCTCCCGTAGAAGCCCCCAGGCCGATAATCACCTGGTCCAGAGAGGGCTTTGCCCCCAGCAGGGGCGCGTTGGGAACGGCCACTGGCACCGCCGGTGCCCGGCGCACCTTTGCCCCCGCGGCCGCAATGACCTTCTGGGTCAATGCGGTGATAAAGACCTCGTTCTGGCCCGGCTCCGGCTTGCGCACGAAGTCCACCGCACCGGCGGACAGGGCGTCGAATACCCGCAGGTTCAGGGAGGACACCAGGATCACCGGCAGAGGATACTTGGGCAGCAGCTTCTTGAGAAACTCCATTCCGTTCATGCCCGGCATCTCGATGTCGGAAGTGATGACGTCAGGCTTGACCTGCGCCACCTTGGACAAGGCGTCCACAGCGTTGAACGCCGTGCCCACGATCTCGATCCGGGGACTCTTGGCCAGCCCCTGTGTAATCATCGTCCGGGCCAGAACGGAGTCATCCACCACCAGAACGCGAATTGTTTTATTCATGGACCACATAAAGGCCGTCTCTCCTTTATTATTTTGCTTTAGAACCTGTTTACTATCTCAACGTGTGGGGATTGGCGAGGGGATTCTTTGCCCAGCGAGGCAAAAAGCCGCAGCAATCCTGACGGATTGCAAGGGTTTTTAACGAAGTCTGGGCGGTATATCCACTGTCAAGACCTGCGCGGGGAGACAGTTAACAGTCTCTTGCTCCCCCGTTTCCGGAAACGGGCCGTCACCGCTGCTTTTGGAACGTAGAGGGAGCTACGGTCATAAAGGGCGAATTCTTGCTGAGATTCTCCGAGTGGCTAATCATGAAGTAGCCTCCGGGAACCAGGGCGTCATAAAACCGCCGCATCAGCGCGTCCTTTGTGGGCTGATCGAAATAAATCATCACGTTCCGGCAGAAAATTACGTCAAACTTCAGACGGAACCGAATGGGGTCCATCAGATTGAAGGTCTGAAAAATCACATTGTCCCGGATAATGGGCGCCACCATAAACTGTTTCCCGCCGGGTACAGGCCGGAAATATTTCTTCCGCCAGGCGGGGGGCAGGGTGTCCGGAAGCTCGTATACGCCCCGCTTGGCGGAGGCCAGAGCCTTCTGGGAGATGTCCGTGGCCAGCACCCGGGTGTCCCACTGGTTTGCCTGGGCCCCCAGAAACTCCTTGATGTAAATGGAAATGTTATAGGGCTCCTCGCCGCTGGAACAGCCCGCGCTCCAGATGGCCAGGACCTTGTCCCTCTGGTGGCGCTTGATGAGATCGGGCAGGATGGTATTCTGAAAGAAATCAAAGTGTTCCTGTTCCCGCATGAAAAACGTATAGTTCGTGGTCAGCCGGTTCAGCACCAGCTCCAGGTCTACCGGGTCCTGCTTTCTCAGCAGCTCGGAGACGAAGGGGCCGAACTCCGTATACCCCTTCTGAGACAGCAGAGAGGACAGGCGGCTGGTGACCAGCTGCCGTTTCTGGCTGAGGTCAATCCCATACTGGCTGTGGATAAATTGGACGAGCTTGTGAAAATCTTCATTGCTAATATTGGTCAGCGGCACAATCCTTCCTCCTTTTCCGCCGGCAATCTGGCAATTATTCGTGCAGGAGAAGTCCGCAGTCCAGAATCAGCAGCGTTTTCCCGTCCGGCAGGGAACACATGCCGGAAATCAGCTTTTGCGGGTTTTGGGTGGGCATGGGCAGAATGGAGTTGGGGAAGACGTCCACCATCTTGTCCACCCCGTCCACCAAGATGCCGATGCAGTCGCTGCCCACGTTCACCACCATGATGCAGTTCTCATCCGCCTCGGGCTTGCCCAGGCGGAGGCGGATGTCAATGATCGGGATGATCTGACCCCGCAGGTTGATGATGCCCCGCACATAGTGGGGCACCCGGGGCAGGCGGGTGATGGTATGGTCGGTGATAATGGTCTCCACCTGCTCCGCGTCCACGCCGTAAAGCAGGCCGTCGGAGATGCAGATGAGATATTTGCTGGCCTGAACCTCTCCGCTGGTATCTTCGGAGACGGCAGGCGCGTCAGTTTCCCTGGCAAACAGTACGTTTTCTTCCGGCATAGTATAGTTGCTCCCTTCTCACTTCGCTGTTATCCGGCTCAAAACATTCCCTGGCCGGCGCTGTAGAGGTTGGCGATATCCAGGATGATGCTGATGCTGCCGTCGCCCATAATGCTGCACCCGGTAATGCCGCAGCTCTTGATATCAAAGCTGTTGACATAGGTGGGCAGGGGCTTGACCACGATCTGCTGCTGTCCCAGAAGGTCATCCACAAACAGGCAGTAGCTGCACTCTCCGGACTCCAGCCAGATAACGATGCCATCTTCGATGTTGTCGTGGCCGTCCTCCAGGCCGAAGAGTTCCTTGGCCCGGATAATGGGGTAGAAATTGCCCTGGAATTTCATCATCTCTCCTCTGGCCGGGTCCCGGATCACATCGCCGGAGGACACCCGGGCGGAGGTACGGATGTTGTTGATGGGAATGGTGAACAGCGAGCCGCCCACGCTGACCTCCATGCCGTCCATGATGGCCATGGTCAGGGGGATCTTCAGCGTGGTGGTCATCCCCTTGCCCCACTCACTTGAGATGGACACGGTGCCGCCCACGTCGGCTACGTTCTTCTTGACCACATCCATGCCCACGCCGCGCCCGGAGAACTCGGTAACCTGGGTGTTGGTGGAGAAGCCCGCCATCATCATGAAGCCCAGGATCTCCTTCTGGCTGTAGTCGTGGTCCGGGTCCGCCAGACCCTGACGGATGGCCTTGTTCAAAATGGCCTGGCAGTCCGCGCCCTTGCCGTCGTCCTTGATCTCGATGATGACCTCGCTGCCGGTGTGGCGGGCGGAGAGGATGATCTCGCCAACGGGGTCCTTCCCGGCGGCGATGCGCTCCTCCTCGGTCTCCTCCAGGCCGTGATCCATGGAGTTGCGCACGATATGCATGATGGGGTCGCTGATGCCGTCCACGATGGTCTTATCCACCTCGGTATCCTCGCCCACCAGAGTCAGGCGGGCCCGCTTGCCCAGCTTCTTGCTCATATCCCGGACGATGCGGTTCATCTTCTGGAAGGTGCTGGACACGGGCACCATCCGCAAGGACATGGACACATCCTGGAGGTCGTCGGTGAGCTTGCGCAGCTCCCGGGCGGACTTGGTGAAGTTATCCAGCCGCAGGCCCCGGAGATCCGGGGACGCGGTGACCATGGACTCGGTGATGACGATTTCGCTGACCACCGCCATGAGCTGATCCAGCTTGGTGAGGTTGACGCTGATGAGGCTCTCCTTGGCGTGCTGCTGGCCGCCTGCGGGAGCGGCGGCCGCAGCGGGGGCGGGGGCCGCAGCGGGGGCGGGGGCCGCCGGTGCGGGAGCGGCCGCCTTGGGAGCGGCTTCCGCAGGGGCGGGGGCCGCCTCGGCGGCGGGCTCCTTCGCCGCAGGAGAGGGCGCGGGAGCCGGAGACTCCGTCTTGGCGTCCACCGGCTCGTAGGAGGACACGCTGCCCGCGCCCTGTACGGCGGGGATGGCGCCGTCCCGCTCGGCGGCGGAGTGGAACCAGACGAAGAAGCCGTTCTCGGCAATCACCTCGGCGGTGGAGGGATCGGCCTCGGTATTTTCGGGGACGGTGATGAAGTCCGTGCTGAAATCCTTTACGGCGGTGACCAGCATGAAAGCCCGCAGGTTCTCCATGCCGCTGCCCTCGTCAAAGAAGACATGAATACCGAAAGGATAGGCCGCGTCGGCGGCCACCGGCGCCCCGGCGGCGGGAGCCCCGGCAGATTTTTCCTCCGCCTTTTCGCCGCCGCCACCTTGAATTTTATTCACGAGACTATTAATTTTATCTACGATACTGTCGATAGAATCAGAGAGCGGTTCGCCGTTTTCGATCTTCTCAATCTCGCCGCGGAAGAAATCCACCGCCTGAAAGAGCATATCGAACAGTTCGGGACGCATCTCCATCGGCACCGCGTCCATGGTCTTCTCCCGGATGATGAAGAAGAGGTCCTCGATACGGTGTGCCACCGTCATCAGGGAAGGAAACTCCATCATAGCGGAAGAACCCTTGATGGTATGCATGATGCGGAAAATCTCATTCACACTGTCCTGGGAGAACGTATCCGCCTGCTCAGCGGCCAGCAGAATGCCGTCCAGCTGCTCCAGCAGGGTGTTCGTCTCGTATAAGTACATATCCAGGATGCTGTCGTTGCCACTGCCCATAAATAACGCCACCTTTTCCCGTAATTTTTCTGTTCCCCGCGGGGGGCCAAAAGGGCAAAATTCCCCCGCGCTGATTTCATCATTGTAGTTATCGGCAGGATGTATCCAAAAAATAAGTCATCCGTCAACTTTTCTTCTCCCTCCGCCGGCGCCCGGATATCCCGGGCATGATCCGGGCCCCGCCGGGGCCTGCCGGCAGCCAAGTAAGATTGAAATGGAGTGTCGCCAATGCCAGATTTGCTGGGCGTAACCAACGCAGTTCCAGGGAACGACGCCAATCACATCAACCGGAACATGCCCTCCATCCCCAACGACCCCCGGCTGCAGAACGCGCCGGACCCCACCCGGGTCACCCGGTCCGACAACCGGACGGAGCGGCAGGACACCGGCGATACCTCCGGCCGGGCGCTGCGCTACGATTCCAATTTCCTCACCTTCCTCCAGCGCATGAGCGAAACTCCCGGCCTGGCCAAGTCCATGGCCGAGGTGCTGCGCTCCTTCCAGGGCAGGGTGGTCTCCTCCGGCATGGAGGAGGGGATCGCGGTGGAGATGTCCGCCCTGCTGGAGATGCTGAAAATGGACGAGGGGGAGTTCTCCTCGTTCTTCCGCTCTCAGATGCAGCTGGGCAACCGGTTTGCCGGGCCCCTGTTCTCCATCCTGCGGGAGGCCTACGGCGGCACCGATTCCGAGGTGCTGCGGGGGAACATCCTTCAGTTTCTCAAGCGCTACAGCGATTATTCCTCTTCCGCCCACGTCCAGGGGAACCTCCTCAGGACCCTGACCCGGCTGACCCGGGCCATCCCGGCCACCTACGGCAATCAGCTGCTGGGCATGGTCTCGGAGCTGGAGGGGAAAATGGCTGCGGGCGACCGGGCGGGGGCGCTGAAGCTGCTCCAGGGGTCCATCATGCCCTTCCTGGCGGGCTACACCTCCCGGACCAACGACATGGGTCTGAGCCGGTCCCTCATCTCCCTGCTGGCCCTGGACGTGGCCCGGTATGAGAGCGGGTCCAAGGAAGGGGTGATGCAGGCATTCCGCCAGCTGGGCTCCAGCGCCACCCTGCGGGGGAAGCTGGGGGGCGTCAGCGAGGCGGACCTGCTGCGGCTGCTGGACCGGAACAGCTTCGCCCAGGCCGCCGAGCGGGACCAGTTTGCCGCCCGCCTGGCCGAGACGGCCCAGCGCGCCCTTCGGGGCGGGGCCGGCGCGGAGGTGCAGGACGCTTTCCGCAACATTGTCTCAGCCTTCTTAATCAATGAGAGCGTATATATGCCCCTGACCCATCTGGCCCTCCCTCTGGAGTGGGACGGGAAGATGATGTTCAGCGAGCTGTGGGTGGACCCGGACGCGGAGAACAACCTCAAGAACGGCCGGGGGGACAGGGAGAACGTCATCCGCTTTCTTTTCAAGATGGATATTCAGGACCTGGGCTTTTTCGACATGGTGCTTACCTGCCAGGGGGAGAACGTGGACCTGCAGATCTACGGTCCGCCGGCGGTGACCGGCTTTGCCGGAACGGTTCAGGGAGAGCTGAGCCGCATTCTCACCGAAAACGGTCTGAAGCCCTACGGCGTCCAGGTGCAGACCATGGAGAAGCCTCTGGAGATTTCCGCCGTATTCCCCAAAATATTTGAAGGAGAGAACAGTATCAATGTCAGCGCATGAAAGGCCCCGCTCTGCGGGGAGGGCGGTAGCCCTCAGCTACGACGGCGGCGCCGGTGCGCCGGTGGTGGTGGCCTCCGGCATGGGATATATGGCGGAGAAGATCGTGGAGGTGGCCGCGGAGAGCGGCGTGCCCATCTACGAGGACAACTCTCTGGCCACCATGCTCTCCCAGCTCTCGCTGGGGCAGGAGATCCCGGATTCCCTGTACCGGGCCATCGTGGAAATTTACGTTTATTTTCTGAATTTTGACCCCGCCGATCCGGACAAGGCACGCCGCCAGCGGCAGGCCCTGGAGCAGCCGGCTGCCGGGGAGAAGGGAGCGGAGTAATGGAACGATTGTACCTGATTCTGGACGGCACGGGCCAGGCCCTGGCCCAGGCGGTGCTGGAATCCCCCCGGATAACGGAGGTGGTGCAGCTGCGTCTGACGGAGGAGACGGAGCTGGACTTCCTGCAGGTGGGGGAGATCCAGTGCATCGGCCTGGACAACGGTTCCGCCTCCATGCGGGGCGTGGTCACCATGCAGCGGGGCGACCGTCTGGTCATCCGCCCCGGCGCCATGCTGGGCGCGGAGGCCCGGGAGAACCTGCGCATCCAGACGGATTTTGAGAGCGTCATGTACCCCATTACCGGCTATTGGAAGGGCCAGCGGCACATCAAGGGCCACGATCTCAGCTGCGGCGGAGTGGCCTTCCACACCGCTCAGGCGGTGAAGGTGGGCGAGGTGGTCCAGATCGTTCTCCCGGTTACCGATTCCCCCCTGCTTCTGCGCACCCGCATTCTGCGGAAGCTGAATACCGACGAGCCGGATCCCCTGTACGCGGCCCGGTTCGTTGATCTCTGCCTGGACGAGGAGGTCGCCATCCGCAAGGCGGTCTTCAGCATCCAGGTCAGCCGTCCCAAGCCCAAGGCCTGACGCCGTTTATGAAAGGAGTCTTATCAATGCAGCAGATACAAACTGCCTCCCGCCGCGTCCATATGCGGCGGGCGCTGTCCCTTCTTCTGGCCGCGGTGATGATGCTGGGGCTGGTCCCCGTGTTCCCCGCCGCCCAGGCGTCGGCCCACTGGGCGGACCCCTATCTCAGTCAGCTTATGGAGTGGGGCGTCATCAACCAGACCCAGGCGGCGAATCCCGACCGGGCTCTGACCCGGGCGGACTTCATGGGCATCGTTAACCGCGCCTACGGCTATGAAACCCCCGGCGTGACCCCCTTTGAGGATGTCAAGGAAACCGACTGGTACTATGACGACGTGGGCATCGCCTATACCGCCCGGTACATCAAGGGCACCTCTCCCACCACCGCCTCCCCCAAGGACCCCCTGACCCGGGAGACGGCCGCCACCATTCTGGGGCGGAACATGATGCTCGAGGACTCTGCGGGTGAAATTCTGGATTTCATCGATGCCCGGAACATCAGCACCTGGGCCAAGGGCACCATCAAGTCCTCCCTGGAACACTATCTGGTAAGCGGCTATGACGACGGTACCTTCCGTCCCCAGCGGAACGTGAGCTGGGGCGAGATGGCCTCCATGGTTACCCGACTCATCGGCACGCCCCTCCAGGAGCCCGGCGATTACGCCCTGGGCGGCACCTTCGGGAACGTGACCATCACCTCTCCCGGGGTGACCCTGCGGGATACCGTGGTCAGCGGCGATCTGTACATCACCGGCGGCGTTGGGCTGGGCGGCGTCCAGCTGGAGAACGTCACTGTTCTGGGCCGGATCATTGCCAGCGGCACCGGCACCAGCGAGGGCGGGGCCAGCATCCTGCTGCGCAACGTCACCGCCGACGAGCTTCTGGTGGATAATCTCCAGAATAACGAAGTTTCCATCCGGGCCGACGGCATCACCGAGATTGGCAATACCACTGTGCGCACCAGCGCCTATATCGAGGACAATACCCCCGAGGGCCTGGGACTTCATATGATTTCCCTGGAGGGCGAGAGCTACCCCGAGGGTGAGGAGCCCGAGGACTGGGTGCCTGCCAAGCTGACCCTGGCGGGCCGGATCGAGGAGGTTGTCAACCGCACCCCCAACTCCACGGTTCACGCCGCCAAGGGAACCGTGTCCAAGCTGACGGTGGACGAGGCCGCCGTGGGCTCCAATGTGATTATTGACCGTGGCACGGTTGTCAAGGACCTGATTCTGGATACCGCCGTGGAGGTCACCGGCGAGGGCGACGTCACCCGGCTGGAGGTCAATTCCCCCGGCTGCGTGGTGGAGATGCTGCCCGACGAGATCGTCATCCGCCCGGGCATCACTGCCGAGATCCACGGCGAGGAGATGGATTCCGTAGCGGCGGAGGAATCCACCAAGGCCCCCATGATTCTGGCCGGCTATCCCGAGGCCCGGGATATTATTCCCACCGGCCTGGACGCCGTGTTCATGACCAACAAGAGCGGAACGGTCTACTGGGCCGTCAGCGCCGTTACTGACGGTTCCGTAGGCGAGGAGGACCTCATCAAGCCCCCGTCTTACGGCAGCATCGCCGTGGCCCGGGGCAGTGTCAAAGCCCCCAAGGGCAACGAGGAATTCCTTTCTAAGGTTGCCGGCCTGACTCCCGGCGCGTCCTACTACCTCTCCGCCGTGCTGGTAGACGCCCGTGACCAGCGCAGCTCCACCAAGGTTATCTCCTTCACCACTCCGGACAACACCAAGCCCGCCTTCAACGCAGGCTATCCCCGCATGTCCAAGGTCTCTCCCAAGGACAGCGTCGTAGTAGTCATGCCCAATAAGGACTGCAAGCTCTACTATGCCCTGCTGCCCCAGGGGGCGGTGGCTCCCACGGAGAACGAACTGAAGACTGGCTCCGTTTCCGGCGCGCTGGGCTACGGCGTGCGGGACGTGACCAAGAACACCGAGAGTACCTTCCGCGTGAACGACCAGCTTCTGGAGGAGCAGACCACCTACGTGATCTACTTCTTCCTCACCGATGCGGACGGCGTCAACAAGTCCGGCATCACCAGCATCACCTTTACCACCGATGACGAAACGCCGCCGGAATTCATCATAGATCCCAGCGCTGAGACCGCCGTCGTCCAAGATACCTCTGTGCGCCTGAACTTCCGGCTCAATGAGGACGGTACGGTCTACTGGGTGGCCGTCCCCCAGGGGAAGCCCTATCCTCCGGCTCAGCCGGGCACCGGGTTCGACACTGCCCCTCTGACCAGTGAGTACGCCAAGCTCTACGTCAGTTCCGGCATGGTCATCTACGAGGGTGGAAAAGCCGGCAAGGTCACTGCCCGGGAAAACATCGACGGCATCATCAACATCACCGGCCTGGAACCTGAGAGCTACTACGATTTCTACTACGTAGCCAAGGACAACGCCGGACCCGACCGCAACTATTCCTACACCGTCAAGAAAATCACCATCCACACCCGGGATGGCAATCCTCCCACAGTGAAGCAGTCCTTCAGCCCTGTCTCTGACGCAGGTAACCCCAAGACGACCTCCAACATCTACTTCGACATCTCCGAGGACGTCATTTACACCGGTCCCAATACCACTAACCAGAGCCTGTGGACCATGTTTGATGAGTGGGATAAGGCCACCGGCGATGCCAAGGACAAAGCCCTGAACAAGCTGGCCAACGCCCTGTACAACAGCTTCCGCCTCCACAAGTTCAGCCTTGCCGGGGACGAGGAGGACATCACCGCCAAATACATGGTAGGCGGCGATCCCTTTGCCGAGTCGGACGAGATTGACTACACCCAGGCCCGCATCGAGGATAACCGTTCCAAGAACGGCAGCATCCGCGTGGTCTTCCCCAACAGCGGACTGCACCTGGAGAGCGGCAAGCAGTATTGCTTCGAGGTCAACTACCTGATGGACAGCAGCCGCAACTCCATGGATCCTGAGCGCATCTACTTCTGGGATTTGACGCAGACCCAGCGGGATGAGGTCAAGAAGAAGGGGCATGACGTGGAGCCCTTCATTGTGGACTTCCCCGCCGCCAAGCTCAAGGAGGTCATCGGCCTGCTGGACGCCCCCAAGGTGCGGGACACCGCAGGCGCTCCGACAGCCACCGAGGCTGTGGCGGACCTGGTCTTCACCATGCAGGGTGACTCCACCGGGGACGTAGACCCGCAGCTGGCCTATGACATCCTGCTGTGGACCAACCGCCCCATTGAGTATAACCTTTATTACCGTATCTGGGATAAGAGCAGCGCTGATACCGGCACCCAGACCCTCTCTATCTCCGGCGATGACAAGGGGACGGTGGTCAAGGACGCGGACCTGCTCAATGGGAAGTACGCCAAGAATCTCCTTGACTCAGACAGCGGAAAGAATCCGAATGCCAACCCGGACGAGAACGGCTGGATGCTCCTGGGGCCCAGCGGCGCCCATTACAACAGCTACAAGGACGATCCCGAGGAGTACCTCTGGGCCGCCAAGTCCGTGGGCTACACCTTCAGCGGCTTCAAGGGTACCACAGACGGCAACAAGTTCCCCAAGCTCGTCAACATGGAGGAAAACCTCACCTACGAGTTCGTGATCTCCCTCACCAAGTGGAGCGGCAGCGGCGACCGCACCGAGTGGACCGGCAAGACCCTCACCCGCGTCTACGTGGACGCCGGTATCAGCCAGAATCTCAAGAACCTGGGCAGCAGCATCCAGAACGCCGAGGACGTCCGCCCGGACTGGGAGGCCGCCTTGACCGACGGCATCACCAAGGGCGTTCTGAGCATCGGCGCGGCCCGCCCGGAGAAGTACCTGGAGCTGCTCAAGAGCCTGGATGATACCAAGATCCCCACCTTCGCCCAGGACTTCCCCGTGCTGAAGCCCACGTCCACCAAGGTGGATATGGACCTGGCCCTGACCGGTCAGGGCACGATCTACTGGGCCATCGCCGAGGTGCAGGGCACTGCGCCGATCGTCACCACCAATGTCCTGGAGGCGGACGGCAGCAAACGGCCCATCACCCTGGATGAGATCCCCAAGGCCCGGCCCGCTATCAAGAACGATCTGGATACGGTCCCCCAGCCGAAGCTGGAGGAGCCCTACAACACCACCGTCATGGATCCCCCGCCCGCCACCAGATTCGTGGACAACGGCAGCCTCAAGTACGTGAACAGTGCGGTGCCGGATGCCGGCAAGCTTCTGCCCGCCAGTGAGGACCTGAAGCCGGACACCACGTACTGCGTCTATTTCGTCCTCAAGGGAGACAAGACCGAGCCTTCCCAGGTCTATATCTACCAGTTTACCACCAATAAGATCCCCAAGCCCCAGATCAAGATCAAGGACAACTTCAACAGCTCGGTAGATATTACGATCGAATATCAGATCGATAAGGCCAACTATGCTTATCTTGTCCTCACCGAAAACAACGCACTTGCGCTGAAGCCTCTGTATGAGGAGTTCAGTGCATATGTAGACAAAACCGGGGAGTACATCCCAACAGGCATGGCGATGCCGGACTGCTACAATAACCTTACCGTGCTGGAAGCGCTGAAGCAAGACTATGACTATAATATTGCCCGCAACAGCGGCAACGCCAATACCAATGCCTATTTCCCGTCCAAGGCTGCCAAAGAGGAAGGGGGCGAATGGGTCAATGGTGCGTCCGTCTTTGATGCCTACGCCAACGGGGCTATTCGGGAGACGATTGACAAGCTCGTCTGGGGCGCAAGTCAGGGCAATGAGGAGATCTTGAACATCTTCTCCACCGGCAACGGCAACACATCAAAAAATACTCCTAAGCTCCAGACCATCCGAAACAAGGAGGGCCAGGAGATCGGTAACGGCAACTACGTCATTCTGGTCGTGGCCCAGGATACGAAGGTGTATCCCAACTCCCCGGTCACCAGCGGCGGCAGAGACGGCTTCAAGGCCTCGGTCATCAAGCAGGCCGACGACAGCGCGCCCTTCCTGACCGGCGCCAATCTGGACGATATCCGGTCGGAAGGAACAGCTCACAAGGCTCCCTTCAAGGGTACGATCAGCCTTACCTTTAACACGGAGGTATATCTGAAGGACACGGACCCCCGCGAGCCGCTCGACTCTTTGTCCTTCCCGGCGAGTATGCCCGGCGGTTCAGTGACTGTGACCCCCAGTAAATCCGGTGCCACCAATACATACTATCTGAACTTCTCAGGTCACAACGGCTATGCTCAGATAAAGTCTGAGACCCATAGCTTCATGGTAAACTACAGTAATGGCGGCGCAGACGAGGACCTGATCATTACCGCGACGATTTCCAAGGACAAACCAACTAAGGATGATCCAGATCCCAAGCAATATATCCAGTTTGTCGTAAAGTGGGGCGAAAATGCAAGCACAGAAGGCAAAGATATGTTTACGCTCCGGAGAGTTTACCTGGATGAGATTGAATCAGGCGGAACAACAACAATTCAGTCTTTTAAATTGCAGGATATCAACAAGAACTATGTAACGCGCCTCACCTTTGAACCACCAGGGGAACTACCCGAGTATGTCTATGCGGTTCTTACTCCCTCGGATACCACCGTACCGATCAGCTGGTCCGAGCCTTCTGGCATAGTCTCTATCAATGGTCAGGGTTCCGCTAAGCAGACCGCTATCATCACGCCAAAGAAAGTAGGCAGCTCAACGGTTAGCGCCACCCTCCAGTCCACCGTCAGCATCCTGCCGCCTGAGACGTTCACAGTCACTGTCAAGGGCAAGCTGGAGAATCCGACCTTGAAATCGAATGACACAGCGACCATCATGAAAAATCCTGATGGCAGCTACACGTGGAAGCGCGCAGACGGCAAGACGCATTCCGCTACGCTTACCCTCGACACGGGCTTCCTGGTAGACGCCAGAGACATTGAGGTCACTGTGGCTAACGGTACCACCGGAGCAGTTGTTACGTGCGGCAGCATCACCCCTGCGGGAGGACTGGGGCCGACAATAAGCGTACCCCTGAGCTGGACAGAGGGTGATACGGGCACTGTTAAGGTTACTGTCAGCGGAAAAACAACTGAATATTGGGTAACACCGTCGTTTGTGAGTGTCACAATTAATCTTGAATCCAAGCCTGCTGAAGTAACGAATCTGTCATTAACAACCTCCGGCACGGGTTCGTCTATCAGTAATACGGCGGTCAATGCTTACCTATGGAATCGCACGGATAATGATCCCCATGAGGCAACGCTCACTTTTGACACAGGGATCGAGATGCTTCCCCAGGATATTGATGTGCAGAGCAGCAATGATGCAGGGATCAGTTGCGGCACAGTATCCGTCAGCGGTACAACGGCAAGAGTAAAATTGACCTACAAGAATGGAAACAGCGGAGATATCACAATCACCATTAAACTAAAAGGTGTAACAAACAAAGAGATCAAAATCACCATTAAGGGCATCAATGACAGCGGAACCACATTCAAACCTACCCCTTCGGGGTACCGCTGATCCCCACGGGAGCGGGCATCCGCCCGCTCCCGTTTCCCTATCTGTTCAAATACCCGAAAAGGAGCGTGTACTATGAAACATCCAACCAGGCGCCGGGTTTTGTCCCTGCTGCTGTCCCTGCTGCTGGCTCTCTCCCTGGCCCCCACGGCCTTCCTTGCGGAGGGCGGCGGTACCGGTGGCGATGATGGCGACGGCGGCACTGAACAGGAGACCGCAAAACTGAAACTCAGCAGTAACAACTGGTTCGAGACGCCCAACAATCTGCGTCTGGAGCCCAGCCCCACCGGCTCCCAGGGCGAGCGCATCACCGCCGCCATCGAGCCTCCCGACCCCGCCTATGAGGACATCCACATCTCCTGGCAGAGCAGCGACCCCGACATCGTTGCCGTCACCGAGTCTGATAACGGCCGCACAGGCTACATTTACGGCAAAGCCCCCGGCACAGCCAAGGTCACCGTCAAGGCGGGGGACCTTGCTGCACAGGAGATCACCGTCACCGTCAACGGCATTCAGATGATAACCACCAGTATGACGGTGATGGAAAATGAAGTAAAGCGTTTTGTCAAGGACGTTGACTACAAGCTCTTCGGCAAAGCCGACTCGCCGGACGCCAGCATCAGAGGCAGTGTTCTTGACAACAAGCCCAATGTCTATGTTCCCTCCCCCGAGGGGATGACCGTCGTCATCGAGGGCCGCCAGGCCGGTGATGCCACCGTGGTCCTGGAGGTCACCGCAGGCGACAGTGTATACAAGGCGGAGCTTCCGGTCAACGTCACCTCCAACCTGCGCACGATCGAGTGGACCGAGGGGTGCAGTCTCTCCAATCCCCTGCATTTTTCCCAACTGGAGGAGCTGATCGCCGCAGAGTGCAAGGACGTGACCAACGGGCTGGAGCTGACCTCCGTCATCGGCCTGTCGGTTCCTACCAGCCAGGGTACTCTCTACCTGGGCTATAAATCTCCTGAGGATACCGGCGCAGGAGTGGGCAGTTCCGTGACCTATTATTATCACACAGCCGCCCGTGGCCCTTACATCAGCGACGTTACCTTTGTCCCTAATCCATCCTTCACCGGAGAGAAAGCTACCATAACGTTCAGCGGGCAGGCTGCTGGCGGCGAGAACGGCTCGGTCCGGTCCTTCAAGGGACAAATTAAAGTCACTCTGACCGATGAAAAAACAGATCTCACAATTTCCACCAAGCGGGATACTCCCCTGGAGCTGACCTCCAGTGTCTTTGTTACGGCCTGCCATGAGGCGGTGGGTTCTCCTCTGGACTATGTCATCTTCACCCTCCCCCCCGCCTCCCAGGGCGCTCTCTACCTGGACTACAAGGACGAGTGGAACTACGCCGCCAAGGTCTCTCCCAACGAGCAGTATGACCGGAAGCAGCTGGATACCATCACCTTTGTCCCTGCCGAGGGCTACGTGGGTGCTGTGCGCATCGGCTACGCGGGATACAGCGTCTCCGGCGTCAAGTACAACGGCGAGCTGGTGATCCAGGTCAAGCAGGGCCTGGACGACGCCGTCACCTACAACGACAACGGCGGCGGTGAGGTGCGCTTTGACAGCGGGGACTTTGAAGATTTCTGCGAAAACGCCACCGGCAAGGCCCTCTCCAAGATCTCCTTCACCCTTCCCCCCGCCTCCCAGGGCGTACTCTATCTCAACTGGAACGGTTCCCGGGGGACCGAGGCGGCGGAGGGCAGGGAGTACAGCTCCTCCCAGTTGGACCGGATGACCTTTGTGGCCGCCGGCGGCTTCAACGGCGTGGTACGGATTCCCTTCAGCGGCGTCAGCCGCTCCGGGCTGAATTTCACGGGAACGGTGGAGATCCACATCCAGTCCACCGGCGCCGGTACCGGGGACATCACCTATATCTGCGCTCCCAGCCAGTCGGTGAAACTGTCCCTGTCCGACTTCTCCAACCTCTGCCAGGCCATGACCGGCCAGCGGCTCCACTATATCAGCTTCCAGTCCCTGCCGGACTTCAACCAGGGCTCCCTGTACCATAACCGCACCAGCGCCGGCAGTATGGGCACCCGGGCCACCACGGCAACCCGGTACTTCAACAGCGCCACCCCCTACATCGCCAATCTCTCCTTCTGGGCCGCCAGCGGCTTCAGCGGCGTGGATATCCCCTTTACCGGAAGCTCCGTCAACGGTCAGACGTTCACAGGCGTTCTCACCATCAGCACCGGCGCGGGTGCTGGCAGCGGTCTCGCGGGCGCGGTGACGTATACCGCCTCGGGCCAGACCCCGGTACCCTTCTCCGGCGGGGATTTTGACACCGCCTGCCGTCAGGCCACCAACGCCGCCCTGAGCTACCTGCAATTCGGCCTGCCCTCCTCCGGCCAGGGCATCCTCTACTACGACTACCGCGCCGGTACCGCCCCCACGGCCCTGAATCCCGGAACCACTCTCTACCGCTCCGGAGAGGTTTCTGTGGACAAGGTATCCTTTGTTGCCGCCAAGGGCTTTTCCGGCATTGCAATGATTCCCTTTACCGGCTGGGCCATTGACGGACGGCAGTTCCAGGGGTCCGTGCAGATCACCGTGCGCTCCGATGCCGCTCTGGGCGGTCTGGTCCGGTATGAGAGCCGGGGCGAGCCGGTGCATATCAACGCCTACGACATTCAGACGGCTTCCGGCGGCGCTCCGGCATCCCTGCGCCTCACCGGCCTGCCGGATGCCGGCAGCGGAAAGCTCTACTATCAGTACGCCGGTCCCACCCGGTACAGCTGGCAGGGCAACACCTCCACGGTTTACAGCCTCTACGGCGACCCCTCGGTGTCCAACCTGACCTTTGTCCCTAAGGCGGGCTTCTACGGCACGGTGGACGTCCCCTATACCGCCAACAACACAGACGGCACCCAGTATACCGGGACCATCCGGATCACCGTGACGGAGCCCTCAGTTTCCGCCAACTTTGATGATCTCTCCGGCTATTCCGCCCAGATGAAGTCCGCCGTGGACTATCTCTATAATCTGGACGTGGTCAAGGGCACCGGACAGCGGCGCTATGAGCCCGGCGCCTCCATCCGCCGCGGGGACTTCTGCGTAATGCTTTCCCGGGCATTCCAGTTCAATGTGGGCAGCACCGTTCAGGGCTTCAGCGACGTACCTGCGGACGCCTACTACACCCAGTCGGTGAATGAGCTGTACGCTCTGGGCATTGTCACCGGCGTAGGCGGCGGGCGCTTTGACCCCAACGCCTCCCTCTCCCGGCAGGACGCCGCTCTGATGGTCCAGCGGGCTCTGAACCAGGCGGGTATCAGCGCTCCTGACGGCAATGCGGCGGCTCTGGCCGCCTACAGTGACCGTGGCCGGGTGGCAGACTATGCCAAGGGAGCCGTATCAGGACTGATCCAGCAGGGCCTGCTGCCCACCTCCGGCGGCCGCATCTCCCCCCGGAACAACCTCAACCGGGGCGATATGGCACTTCTTCTGCACCGGGCCATGACCCGCTGAGCTATACGAAAATCTCCC
>Ga0224483_100181_pt1 | contig 17291 bp, 30 predicted proteins | sample hydfratestSal1_FD_181453 | JGI IMG/M metagenome (GOLD analysis project Ga0224483, IMG submission 181453) | Metatranscriptome of mouse feces microbial communities from Columbus University, Ohio, United States - Sal1 (Metagenome Metatranscriptome) ... | reverse complement strand
TAGCGAAGAAGCGTGAGGTTGCTGCCGCTAACGGCAGGTTTTCCGTGGAGCGAATGTCAAGTCAAGAAACTGGCGACAAGTCACTGTATCACATAAGATCTACCAGCAAAGTAGAACGCAGGGCAATTAGGTACTACCACATGACACGCCCGGCAAAGTGTACAGTCACCGCTTGTCGTACTGAACCAAAGTGCGAAAAGGAGGCGACTTTTTTTATGGCAAGTCAGGTAATGAGGATCACATTAAAAGCGTATGATCACGAGCTTGTGGATGCATCTGCAAAGAAAATCATCGAAACTGTAAAGAAAAACGGAGCGCAGGTGAGCGGCCCCGTACCACTTCCGACCAAAAAGGAAGTAATCACTATTTTAAGGGCGGTTCATAAATACAAGGACTCCCGCGAACAGTTTGAGCAGAGGACACACAAGCGTCTGATTGATATCATCACACCAACCCAGAAGACGGTAGATGCATTATCCCGCTTGGAAATGCCTGCAGGTGTCTACATTGACATCAAAATGAAAACCAAGTGATTCAATCAGGTAAAAGGAACAATCCTCGAAAGTTTAATATAGAAGCTATGCAAAGCATCCACTTATATTGACTGTTCTAGGATGAACGCACGATGAATGCGTTCCGCTGTAGGAAAACAGGAGGTAAAGGAATGAAAAAAGCAATTTTAGGCACAAAAGTCGGAATGACCCAGATATTTGGCGATGACGGCGTATTAGTACCAGTAACGGTGCTTCAGGCAGGCCCTTGCTATGTAACCCAGATTAAGACAGTAGAAAACGACGGTTACAGTGCAGTACAAGTTGGGTTTGTAGACAAAAAAGAAAAAATCGTAACCAAAGATGCAAGCGGCAAAAAAGAAATCCGCAACAGGCACGGCGTAACGAAAGCCGAGAAAGGCCATTTTGCAAAAGCAGGGGTTACCAGCAAAAGATATGTCAGGGAGTTTAAATTTGACAACGCGTCTGATTACAAACTGGCAGATGAAATCAAAGCAGATATCTTTTCCGCAGGCGATAAAGTTGACGCTACTGCAATTACAAAGGGTAAAGGTTTCCAGGGCACGATTAAGAGGTTCGGCCAGCACAGGGGGCCGATGACGCATGGTTCTAAGTTCCATCGCCATCAGGGTTCAAATGGCGCCTGCTCGTCACCGAGCCGTGTATTCAAAGGAAAAGGGATGCCGGGACAGATGGGTCATGTAAAAGCAACCGTACAGAACCTCGAAGTGGTACGTGTGGATGTTGAAAACAACCTGCTCTTAATCAAGGGTTCCGTACCGGGACCGAAGAAATCTTTAATCACGATCCGGGAATCGGTAAAAGTAACGAATTAGCGCTAACAGGAAAGGAGGAACACACAGATGGCAACAGTATCTGTTTATAATATGGAAGGCAGCAAAGTCGGGACAATGGAATTAAACGATGCCGTATTCGGTGCAAAAATCAACGAGCACTTAGTACACATGTCCGTAGTCCAGTACCTTGCAAACAAACGTCAGGGGACACAGAAGGCCAAGACCCGTTCCGAAGTCAGCGGCGGCGGCAGGAAGCCGTGGCGGCAGAAAGGAACCGGCCATGCAAGGCAGGGTTCGACCAGGTCACCGCAGTGGAAGGGCGGCGGCGTCGTATTCGCCCCGACTCCGAGGGATTATTCATTTAAGCTCAACAAAAAAGAAAAAGTGGCGGCATTGAAAGCGGCGCTCACCTCCAGGGTGCAGGACAACAAGATTTATGTGATGGAGAATCTTGCGCTCGGCGAAATCAAGACCGGTAAAATGGCACGTGTCTTAAACAGCTTAGGCGTTCAGAAAGCGCTCATTGTCACAAACGGCACGGATGAAAACGTATATTATTCCGCAAGGAACATCCCGGGCGTAAAGGCGGGCTTTATTACCAAAGTGAAAACCACCGACAAGAAAACAGGTGAAGAGAAGGAACTGTTATCTTCCACCTTAAATGTATATGACATCTTAAAATACAACAACCTTGTGATTACCAAGGCAGCAGCAGAATTGATTGGGGAGGTGTATGCATAATGGCAAATATACAGTATTATGACGTTATCCTTCGTCCGGTAGTCACCGAAAAAAGCATGAACCTGATGGCAAACAAAGAGTACACGTTTTTTGTGCATCCGGATGCCAATAAGACCATGATCAAAGAAGCCGTACAGAGGATGTTTGAAGGCACAAAGGTAGAGCGTGTCAACACCATGAACATCCCGGGCAAATTAAAACGCCGCGGCGCCATCACTGGCAGGACGGCAGCCCAGAAAAAGGCAATTGTTAAACTGACAGAGGACAGCGCGGATATTGAGATTTTCAGCGGGCTGTAGGCATGGGCTTCTGCCAGCGGATTATACGCAGCATTGCGTGAAAAAAATATATTGAAATACCCTTTGGGTATACCTATATGGCATGGGAACCATGCCATGAAAAAGAAAGGAGAACTACAATGGGAATTAAGACATATAACCCATATACGCCTTCCAGGAGACATATGACGGGCTCTGATTTTTCTGAAATCACTAAAAAGACGCCAGAGAAGTCGTTGTGCGTTGCGTTAAAGAAGAATGCCGGCCGTAACAACCAGGGTAAGATTACGGTAAGGCACCGTGGCGGCGGATGTAAGAGGAAATACAGGATTATAGACTTTAAAAGGAACAGGGACGGGGTTTTAGCTACAGTTATTGGAATCGAATACGATCCGAATCGGACAGCGAATATTGCCCTGATTAAATATGAGGACGGCAAAAAAGCCTATATCCTTGCACCGGCCGGTCTTACAGACGGCATGAAGGTTATGAGTGGCCCGGATGCCGAAGTAAGGGTTGGCAACTGCCTGCCGCTTGACAGCATTCCGGTTGGTACGCAGATCCACAACATTGAGCTTTACCCGGGCAAAGGCGGCCAGATGGTACGCGCCGCAGGCAATGCAGCGCAGCTGATGGCAAAAGAAGGCAAATATGCCACGCTCCGCCTTCCATCCGGCGAAATGCGCATGGTTCCGATCCTCTGCCGTGCAACCATCGGCGTAGTAGGCAACGGCGACCATAACCTTATTAATATCGGTAAAGCAGGGCGTAAACGCCATATGGGTATCCGCCCGACTGTCCGCGGTTCCGTTATGAACCCGAATGACCATCCGCACGGCGGTGGTGAAGGAAGGGCCCCGATTGGACGCCCAGGCCCATGTACACCGTGGGGTAAACCGGCGCTCGGCTTAAAGACCAGGAAGAAACACAAACAATCTAACAAGCTTATCGTAAGAAGAAGAGATGGTAAGGCATTGAAATAAGGAGGGTTAATATGTCTCGTTCATTAAAGAAAGGGCCATTTGCGGACGAAAGTTTATTAAAGAAAGTTGACGCAATGAACGCTTCCGGGAATAAGAGTGTCATTAAGACCTGGTCCCGCCGTTCTACAATTTTCCCGTCGTTCGTTGGACATACATTTGCAGTTCATGATGGAAGAAAACATGTTCCGGTATATGTTACCGAAGATATGGTTGGCCACAAGCTCGGCGAGTTCGTAGCGACCAGGACTTACAGGGGACATGGAAAAGACGAAAAAAAATCAGGCGTCAGGTAATTTGAAAGGAGGTTATATCCATGGCAAAAGGACATAGATCCCAGATAAAAAGAGAGAGAAACGAAAAGAAAGACACAAGGCCTTCAGCAAAATTATCTTATGCCAGAGTATCCGTACAGAAGGCTTGTTTCGTGTTAGATGCAATCCGCGGTAAGGATGTGCGGACAGCGCTTGCTATTTTGGCTTACAATCCCAGGTACGCTTCGAGCCTGCTTGAGAAATTGTTAAAATCTGCCGTTGCCAATGCGGAGAACAACAACGGCATGAAAGCGGAAAACCTATACATTGCAGAGTGCTATGCAAACAAAGGGCCGACAATGAAAAGAATCAGACCAAGGGCACAGGGAAGGGCTTACCGGATCGAGAAGAGGATGAGCCACATAACAATTGTGCTGGATGAGAAATAAGGAGGGCGAACATGGGACAGAAAGTAAATCCTCATGGCTTAAGAGTTGGGATTATCAAAGATTGGGACTCGAAATGGTATGCGGAAGCAGAATTTGCAGATTTCCTAATCGAAGACTACAATATCAGGACATTCCTTAAGAAAAAATTATATGCGGCAGGTATTTCCAGGATTGAAATGGAGCGTGCGTCTGACCGTGTAAAAGTAATCATTTATACAGCAAAGCCAGGCGTTGTAATCGGCAAGGGCGGCGCGGAGATTGAAAAGATCAAAGCTGAAGTCCAGAAACTGACCGACAAGAAATTAGTCGTAGACATCAAAGAAGTAAAACGGCCGGACAAAGACGCCCAGCTGGTAGCCGAGAACATTGCATTACAGCTTGAGAACCGTGTATCCTTCCGCCGCGCCATGAAATCCTGTATGGGACGCTGCATGAAGGCAGGCGCAAAAGGAATCAAAACATCCTGCTCCGGACGCCTTGGCGGCGCTGACATGGCACGTACCGAGTTCTATAGCGACGGTACGATTCCGCTGCAGACACTGCGCGCTGACATCGACTACGGGTTTGCGGAGGCAGATACCACCTATGGAAAAGTCGGTGTGAAGGTTTGGGTCTACAAAGGAGAAGTACTTCCTAAGAAGGGAAATAAGGAAGGAGGAGCTCAGTAATTATGTTAATGCCAAAAAGAGTAAAACGTCGTAAGCAGTTCCGCGGGAGCATGCGCGGAAAAGCGTCGAGAGGAAATAAAATCATATACGGAGAATATGGTATTGTGGCCATGGAACCGTGCTGGATTAAATCCAACCAGATTGAAGCAGCCCGTATCGCCATGACGCGTTATGTGAAACGTGGCGGTAAAGTCTGGATTAAAATATTCCCAGACAAACCAGTAACCGCAAAGCCGGCAGAAACCCGTATGGGTTCCGGTAAAGGTACACTGGAGTATTGGGTAGCAGTTGTAAAACCGGGCCGTGTATTATTTGAAATCGCTGGCGTGCCGGAAGAAGTAGCGAGGGAGGCACTGCGTCTTGCCACGCATAAATTACCCTGTAAATGTAAAATCGTTTCACGGGCAGACTTAGAAGGCGGTGAATCAAATGAAAACTAGTAAATATTTAGAAGAATTAAGGTCACAGTCTGTTGCAGATTTGAATGCACAGTTAGTGGAAGCCAAAAAAGAGCTTTTCAATTTGAGGTTCCAGAATGCCACCAACCAGTTGAATAATACCAGCAGGATCAAAGAAGTCAGGAAAAACATTGCCAGGATCCAGACCATTATCACTGAGAAGGCAAACGTGGCAGAGTAGGACGGGAAGGAGAACGAAGGCTGTGGAAGAAAGAAATCTTAGAAAAACACGAGTAGGTGTTGTTGTAAGCGATAAAATGGATAAGACGATCGTTGTCGCTGTCAGGGATAACGTAAGGCATCCGCTCTACAAAAAGATCGTAAAAAAGACATACAAATTAAAAGCCCATGATGAGAAAAACGACTGCCGCATTGGCGATACAGTAAAAGTAATGGAAACAAGGCCTTTATCCAAAGACAAAAGGTGGAGGCTTGTGGAAATCGTAGAAAGGGCAAAATAAGAAAAGCAGTACCCGCATGGCACCTTAGTATGCCGTATTGCGTGGGAAAAAAAGAAGGAGGCTGCAAACATGATTCAACAGGAGAGCAGACTTAGGGTAGCGGATAACACTGGTGCAAAGGAAATCTTATGTATCCGTGTTATGGGCGGTTCTACCAGAAGGTATGCAAATATCGGCGATATAATTACTGCTACGGTTAAAGATGCAACACCAGGCGGCGTTGTAAAAAAAGGCGATGTCGTAAAGGCAGTCGTTGTCCGTACAAAAAAAGGTGCCCGTCGTAAAGATGGTTCTTATATAAAATTTGATGAGAACGCTGCTGTTATTATCAAAGAAGACAAAACCCCGAGGGGAACCCGTATCTTTGGACCAGTAGCCAGGGAGCTCCGTGAAAAACAGTTTATGAAAATCGTTTCACTGGCTCCGGAAGTATTGTAGGAGGTGCAGGATGGCTACAAGTAAAATTAAAAAAGGCGATATGGTAAGAGTGATTACCGGCAGGGATAAAGATAAAGAAGGAAAAGTAATTTCTGTTGACAGGAAAAAGCACAGGCTTCTTGTAGAGGGGATCAACATGGTAACCAAGCATGCGAAGCCGAGCATGGCAAACCAGCAGGGCGGGATCATCCATCAGGAAGGACCGATTGACGTGTCAAACGTAATGTATCTCCACAAAGGAAAACCTACCCGCGTGGGCTTTAAAATGGATGGGGATAAGAAAGTCCGTTTTGCCAAATCAACGGGCGAGATCATTGATTAACCGCAGAGAGGAGGACAAAACAGGTGAGTAGACTAAGAGATCAGTATCAGAACGAAATCGTAGACGCATTAATGAAGAAGTTCGGATATAAAAACGTAATGCAGGTACCGAAGATCGATAAAATTGTCGTAAATATGGGTGTCGGCGAAGCAAAAGAAAATGCGAAGATATTAGAGGCTGCGGCCAAGGATATGGAGACTATCACAGGTCAGAAGCCGATTATCACAAAGGCAAAGCATTCCATTGCCAACTTTAAAATCAGGGAAAACATGCCGATCGGGTGCAAAGTCACCTTAAGGGGCGAGAAAATGTACGAGTTTTTAGACCGCCTTGTAAACCTGGCGCTGCCCCGTGTACGTGACTTCCGCGGGATCAACCCGAACTCATTTGACGGCAGGGGGAATTATGCGCTCGGGATCAAAGAGCAGTTAATCTTCCCTGAAATCGAATACGATAAGATTGATAAAATCAGGGGTATGGACGTAATTGTCGTGACTACAGCAAAGACCGACGAAGAGGGACGCGAATTATTAACCCAATTCGGGATGCCATTTGCAAAACAATAGGAGGGAATTTTAAATGGCTAAAACATCTATGAAGGTAAAACAGCAGCGGAAACAAAAATTCTCTACCAGAGAATATAACCGTTGCAGGATCTGTGGGCGTCCACATGCATATTTGAGAAAATACGGTATCTGCAGGATATGTTTCCGTGAGTTAGCATACAAAGGGCAGATCCCGGGCGTGAAAAAAGCAAGCTGGTAAGGAGGTACCCGCAGGGTACACGCATGCCACACTGCGTGGACAAAATTAAGGAGGAATTTCATCATGACAATGAGCGATCCAATTGCAGATATGCTTACAAGAATCCGTAATGCAAATACTGCTAAACATGATACAGTAGACATTCCGGCATCCAAGATGAAAATTGCAATCGCTGACATCTTAGTGGATGAAGGATATGTTTTAAAATATGACATCGTTGAAGAAAACAACTTCAAGACAATCCATGTCACCTTAAAATACGGTGCGGACAAGAATGAGAAAATTATTTCCGGCTTAAAAAGGATCTCCAAACCAGGGCTTCGCGTTTACGCCGGGAAAGATAAAATCCCTTATGTCCTTGGGGGCCTTGGAATAGCTATCCTTTCCACCAATCAGGGGATTATTACGGATAAACAGGCCAGGAAGCTAGAAGTCGGCGGCGAAGTGCTGGCTTTTGTATGGTGACAAAAGGCGTCTTAGGGAAGCTGGGCTACAGGCAAAAGCTAAGCTTAGCGGACGAAGCTGTCTTCGCATTATATATTACAATTTAAAATACAGGAGGTACGGGCATGTCACGAATAGGAAGAATGCCAATCGCAGTTCCGGCAGGCGTTACTGTCGACATTGCAGAAAATAATCATGTGACTGTAAAAGGTCCAAAAGGGACTCTGGAAAGAACACTCCCGGCGGAAATGAGCATCAAATTAGAAGATTCCGTTATTACCGTAACAAGGCCAAACGATTTAAAAAGGATGAAGTCACTGCATGGATTAACCAGGACGTTAATCAACAATATGGTAGTCGGCGTAACTGACGGCTATACAAAGCTCCTTGAGGTAAACGGCGTCGGCTATAGGGCATCCAAATCCGGGAAAAAGCTGACCTTGAACTTAGGATATTCCCATCCGGTAGAGATGACGGATCCGGAAGGCATTGAATCTACCGTAGAGGGCAACAAGATTACCGTTAAAGGGATTGATAAAGAAAAGGTTGGCCAGTACGCTGCCGAAATCAGGGATAAGAGAAGGCCTGAGCCATACAAGGGCAAGGGTATTAAATATGCTGATGAAATTATCCGGCGTAAAGTCGGTAAGACTGGCAAGAAATAGGTAAAGGAGTGGACAAAGAATGATAAGAAAGAAATCAAGATCAGAAGTTCGTCAAAAAAAGCACAGAAGACTTCGTAATCGTCTTGCCGGGACAACAGAACGGCCGCGTCTGGCGGTATTTCGCAGCAACAGCCATATGTACGTTCAGGTAATCGACGATACGGTTGGCCATACGCTTGCGTCTGCTTCTACCGTAGAGAAGGAAGTAAGCGAAGGGCTTGAAAAGACCAATAATGTAGAAGCAGCAGCACACCTTGGAACAGTAATCGCGAAAAGGGCATTGGACAAAGGCATCACGAAAGTCGTATACGACAGGGGTGGCTATATTTACCAGGGTAAAGTCAAAGCTTTAGCCGATGCGGCCCGTGAAGCTGGTTTAGAGTTTTAGAAGGAGGACGCGAATACATGAAACGTACAATCATTGATGCTAGTCAATTTGAATTAAATGAAAAAGTGGTATCAATCAAGCGTGTAACTAAGGTTGTCAAAGGTGGGCGTAACTTCCGTTTTACCGCGCTGGTAGTTGTTGGCGACGGCAACGGCCATGTCGGCGCCGGTCTTGGCAAAGCAACTGAAATCCCGGAAGCTATCCGCAAAGGGAAAGAAGATGCAATGAAAAAATTAATCGAAGTAAAGTTAGATGATAACAAGAGTATCACGCATGACACAACAGGAAAACATACTGGCGCATCCGTATTATTAAAAAGGGCTCCGGAAGGTACCGGTGTAATCGCAGGCGGCCCGGCACGTAGTGTGTGTGAGCTTGCCGGGATCAGCAACATCCGTACCAAATCCCTTGGCTCAAATAACAAGCAGAACGTTGTGCTTGCCACAATCCATGCTTTAAGCCAGTTAAAATCCCCAGAAGAAGTAGCGAGGCTCCGCGGCAAATCTGTGGAAGAAATCGTCGGTTAAGGAGGGTATTTAAAATGGCAGAACAATTAAAAATCACACTGGTAAAGTCTACAATCGGTGCAGTTCCCAAGAACAAAAAGACAGTGGTAGCCTTAGGCTTAAATAAAATCGGCAAGACAGTCATCATGCCGGATAACAAGTCGGTTCGCGGAATGATCCAGAATGTACGGCATTTAGTAAAAGTAGAAGAAATCTAGTCTCAAAGATAAGGAGGTGCCAGAATGGATTTATCAAATTTAAGCCCTGCACGGGGTTCTGTGCATAACAGATTTAGAAGAGGACGCGGGCATGCATCCGGAAACGGCAAGACGGCCGGCAAAGGACATAAGGGGCAAAAAGCCCGCTCCGGTGCTCCAAGGCCGGGTTTTGAAGGCGGGCAGATGCCGTTATACAGGAGGATTCCAAAGAGGGGATTCACCTGCATCAATTCCAAGGATATCGTAGGGATCAATTTATCGGCCCTTGAAGTGTTTGATAACGGTTCCGTAGTGACGGTAGCTGATTTGATGGTAAAAGGGATTGTCAAAAACCCAAGGGACGGCGTAAAAATCCTTGGGAATGGTGAACTGACCAAGAAGCTTACCGTACAGGTAAATGGGTTCAGCGCAAAGGCAAAAGAGCAAATTGAAGCCCTTGGCGGAAAAGCAGAGGTAAAATCCTTTAACAGAAGGGCAGAGATAAAATCTCTCCGTGAAGAAGTGAAAGCCCGTCGTGGAAAAGCAGAGGTGATCTAATGTTAAAGACACTCCGTAATGCATTTAAGATTAAGGATATACGGAATCGAATCATATTTACTTTTTTAATGCTGATTATAATCCGGATTGGAAGCCAGCTTCCGGTTCCGGGTGTTGATCAGGAAGTATTCAAAAGCTGGTTTGCGACACAGAGCAATGATGCATTCAGTTTCTTTGATGCTGTAACAGGTGGTTCTTTTGAACAGATGTCAATCTTTGCATTGAATATTACGCCTTACATCACATCCTCCATTATTATGCAGCTTCTTACAATTGCAATTCCCAAATTAGAGGAGATGCAGAAAGATGGTGAAGAGGGCAGGAAGAAAATTGCAGAATTTACCCGTTATGTCACGGTAGGACTTGCATTGATCGAATCCGTTGCAATGGCAATCGGGTTTGGGCGTAGTGGCTATCTGACCAACTACAATGCATTAAGTGTTATTTCCGTTGTTGTTACCTTAACCGCTGGTTCAGCAGTTTTGATGTGGCTTGGCGAGAGGATAACGGAAAAAGGAATTGGAAATGGTATATCCATCGTGCTTGTTATTAATATTATCTCCCGCCTGCCGGAAGATTTAAGCACATTATACCAGCAGTTTATATCTGGGCAGAGTGTACCGGCAAAGGCTGTACTTGCTGCGGTTATTATTCTTGCGGTTATTATTGCGATGGTAGTATTTGTTATATTACTGCAGGATGCGGAGCGCAGGATTCCGGTACAGTATTCCAGGAAGCTGCAGGGCAGGAAGCAGGTTGGCGGGCAGTCAACCCATATCCCGTTAAAAGTAAACACCGGCGGTGTTATCCCGGTTATTTTTGCGCAGTCACTGATGCAGACCCCGGTCATTATTGCTTCCCTGATAGGCAAGGGCAACGGTACGGGGATCGGCAGCAAGATTTTAAAGGGATTGTCCCAGTCGAACTGGTGTAACTTAAGCGAACCGGTTTACTCTATCGGGCTTGTGATTTATATTGCGCTGATCATTGCGTTTGCATATTTCTACACATCCATTACGTTTAACCCGCTTGAGATTGCAAACAACATGAAAAAACAGGGCGGCTTTATCCCGGGTATCCGTCCGGGCAAGCCAACCAGTGAGTATTTAAATAAAATCCTGACATATATTGTTTTTATAGGGGCTGTTGGCCTGGCATTCGTTGCATTTCTGCCGATATTCTTCAGCGGTGTATTTAATGCAAATATATCTTTCGGCGGAACATCTATCATTATTATTGTAGGTGTTGTCATTGAAACAATCAAACAGATTGAGTCACAGATGCTGGTACGCTACTATAAAGGATTTTTAAATGATTAATATAAGATTTGGAGATACTGGCTTTTGCCGTATCTCCAATCGTGTATTTATCTTCGGGGAAGCGGCATATCCCCAAAGGATTATGTCTGCGGCAGACTGCAGGTTTTTACTAAAAGGACTGGGCTTGCATCATTTACAACAAGCCGCGGCGTTTATGGATGAAAAAGGAGGAAGGTATTCTTATGAAGATTATTATGCTCGGCGCGCCCGGGGCAGGAAAAGGCACACAAGCGAAGCAGATTGCCGGGAAATATCAGATCCCGCACATTTCCACGGGTGATATTTTCCGTGCTAACATCAAAGAAGGCACACCGCTTGGGGCAAAAGCAAAGGAGTATATGGACCAGGGTTTGCTGGTGCCGGATGAGCTGGTTGTAGAGCTGGTTGCAGACCGCATTATAAAAGAAGACTGTAAAGACGGTTTTGTATTAGACGGTTTTCCGAGGACTATCCCACAGGCGAAAGCGTTAGATGAAGCGCTTTCTAAGATGGGTGAAAAAATGGATTATGCCATTGACGTGGACGTTCCAGACGAAAATATTGTAAACCGCATGGGTGGAAGGCGCGCATGTTTAAGCTGCGGCGCGACGTACCATATTGTCAATATTCCGACGAAGGCAGAGGGCATCTGCGACAAATGTGGCAGCGCCGTTGTCCTGCGTGATGACGACAAGCCAGAAACCGTGCAGAAACGCCTGGCCGTTTATCATGAACAGACCCAGCCGTTGATTGAGTATTACAGTGCCCAGGGGATTTTAAAATCCGTAGACGGGACACGTCCTATGGATGATGTATTTGCAGATATTGTCCGGATTTTAGGAGCTTAACCTATGCCTGTAACAATCAAATCTGCCAGGGAGATAGAACTTATGAGGGCAGCCGGTAAAATTCTGGGTAAAGTACACCAGGATTTGGGGAAAGCGTTAAAGCCGGGAATGACTACATTAGAGATTGACCGTATGTGCGAGGATATGATAAGAAGCTGCGGCTGTATCCCGTCTTTTAAAAATTACCAGGGATTTCCCGCATCGGTTTGTGTTTCCATAAATGAAGAAGTCGTGCACGGCATCCCGTCTCCGAAACGCGTGTTAAAAGAAGGAGACATTGTCAGCCTGGACATTGGGGTGATTTATAAAGGCTACCATTCCGATGCAGCCAGGACGCATGGGATTGGGGATATACCGAAAAATGCCAGGCTTTTAATACGGCGTACGAGGGAGAGCTTTTTTGCCGGAATGAAAAATGCCACGGCCGGAAGGTATTTACACCAGATATCTGCGGCGGTTTATGATTATGCCAGGGGCCATGGATACGGCGTGGTGCGGGATCTGGTTGGCCATGGGATTGGCAAGCACCTGCACGAGGAGCCGGAGGTGCCTAATTTCCGGAAACTGACCAGGGGCATCAGGCTATTGCCTGGGATGACGCTTGCGGTAGAACCAATGATAAACGAAGGGACATGGAAGGTTGGGTGGCGCAAGAACGGATGGACTGTCGTCACCTGTGACCGCAGGCTGTCCGCCCATTATGAAAACACAATCCTGATTACAAACGGGCGGCCGGAAATCCTCACCATAACTGAGGATGAGGTTGCGCGGGGAATTTGGAAGCCAGGAGGGAATGCATGAAATACGAATTTGCAAAGTCCCTATCCGGGCATGACAAGGACAGGATTTACCTGGTTTTAGCGAAAGAGGGGCGTTTTGCATACCTGGCAGACGGAACGGCGCATACCAGGGAGCGTCCCAAGAAGAAGAATGAGAAGCATTATCAGGTGATAAAACATATTCCGGATGAGGTCCGGATGCGGCTTGAAGCAAGCGAGCCGCCGCGGGATGAGCAGATCCGGCTGGCGGTAAGGGATTATGAACGATCAATCAATCAGTAGGAGGCAATAGGAATGTCAAAAGCAGATGTTATCGAAGTAGAAGGTAAGGTTGTGGAGAAACTTCCAAACGCAATGTTCCAGGTGGAGCTTGAAAACGGGCACCAGATTTTAGCGCATATCAGCGGGAAGCTAAGGATGAACTTTATCCGGATTTTACCCGGGGATAAGGTGACGATTGAAATGTCGCCGTATGATTTGACGAAGGGGCGGATTATCTGGAGGGATAAGTAAGGATCCAAAGATGGAGTTTCCTTAAGGGAGTACTTACTGCTTAGTATGAGGCGCCCATCCTGGCGTGGACAGGGTGGGCATTTTTTCACTTGTACCTTTTCTATCTGTCGCAATCTGAAATCTAGAAAATTTTCTTGACGATTCTTAAATGCTATGATATAATAATATGCGTATGCTTTTAGCCAGTTTTTGGCGAATAGTACAAATCCACAGAACAAGGTACTTGTAAGAAAGGAGGCTTTGCTGTGAAAGTAAGATCATCAGTTAAACCTATGTGCGAAAAATGCAAGGTGATTAAGCGCAAAGGAAGTATCAGGATTATCTGTGAGAATCCAAAACACAAACAGCGGCAGGGGTAATTTATTTATCCGGTTTATTATGTGCGGCTGCAGCGAAACGCCAGGTACGGTTGTTATCGCTGTTCATAATAAGTACGGGGGATAAACACTGCCGGGCGCGCCGGGTTTATCATACCGGAATCCGTTTGGGCGTCTTTTGATTTTAAGTTATGGAACGGCAATAGGTGCATGCACGTCATTTCAGGCCGGGGAACCGGAGCTGCAGAAGGCTGTTGCCGCAGCAAAGGAACAAAAACAGCAGCCAGGGAGGGAAACGGCCCGGGCGGCAAAAGAATTTTTATGGAGGTGCAACGACGAATGGCTCGTATCGCAGGTGTAGATTTACCAAGAGAAAAGCGTGTTGAAATCGGTTTGACTTACATTTTCGGAATCGGCAGATCCAGCTCTAACCGTATCCTTGCCGAAGCAAATGTAAATCCGGATACACGTTGTCGTGATTTGACAGACGAGGAAGTAAAAAGGATCAGTGAAGTAATTGATAAGACACAGATGGTGGAAGGTGATTTAAGAAGGGAAATTGCGCTTAATATTAAGCGTCTTCAGGAAATCGGCTGCTACCGTGGGATCCGCCATAGAAAAGGGCTTCCTGTACGTGGGCAGAACACGAAGACAAATGCGAGGACCAGGAAGGGTCCAAAGAGGACAGTTGCGAATAAGAAGAAATAGCCCTAGGGCGGCTTCTTTGGCAGCTTAACGACACAATATCAACATATAATAGAAGAAAGTAGGTTAGTTTTATTATGGCTAAAGTTACAAAAAAAGTGACAAAAAAGCGTGTTAAGAAAAACGTTGAACGCGGACAGGCACATATTCAGTCATCATTTAACAATACGATTGTTACCATCACAGATGCTGAAGGGAATGCTTTATCATGGGCAAGTGCCGGTGGTCTTGGTTTCAGAGGTTCAAGGAAATCTACTCCCTATGCTGCGCAGATGGCGGCAGAAACAGCCACCAAAGCAGCATTAATCCATGGCTTAAAATCAGTAGATGTTATGGTTAAAGGACCGGGATCGGGAAGGGAAGCCGCAATCCGTGCACTTTCTGCATGCGGTCTTGAAGTAACAAGTATCAGAGACGTAACACCAGTTCCTCACAATGGATGTCGTCCACCAAAACGCAGAAGAGTCTAATTTATCAGGAGGGATAGTCTAAGATGGCAGTTAATAGAGTTCCTATTCTTAAAAGGTGCAGATCACTGGGTTTAGATCCGGTTTATTTAGGAGTAGATAAAAAATCAAACAGAGAGTTAAAGAGGGCTAACCGGAAGATTTCCGAGTATGGCCTTCAGTTAAGGGAGAAGCAGAAAGCAAAATTCATCTATGGCGTACTGGAAAAACCGTTCCACAATTATTATGAAAAAGCCGACAAGATGAAGGGCATGACGGGTGAAAACCTTATGATTATGCTGGAAAGAAGGCTTGACAGCGTTATCTTCCGTATGGGCCTGGCCCGTACTAGGAGGGAATCCCGCCAGATCGTTAACCACAAATTCATTACAGTCAACGGTAAATGCGTTAGCGTACCGTCTTATCTGATTAAGGCAGGCGATGTGATCCAGGTTAGGGAGAAAAGCAGAGGGCTGCAGAGGTTTAAAGATATCATTGAGGTAACAGGAGGCAGGCTGGTTCCGGAATGGATTGATATGGATGCAGACGGATTGGGCGGGACAATCAAAGAATTGCCTACCAGGGAGCAGATCGATGTACCAGTAGACGAGATGCTTATCGTCGAGTTATATAGTAAGTAATTTAACCGGAATGCCAAGATGCGGCAATCAGGTTATGAGCAAGCAACGAAGCGGACGATGTATCCGCTTAACAGTCGGCGGACCCAGATAGGCATATACCCGAAAAGGAGGGCTTTGTATTGTTCGATTTTGAAAAACCAAAAATTGAAATCGCTGAAATTTCAGAAGAAAAAAAGTATGGAAGATTTGTTGTCGAGCCTTTGGAACGGGGCTATGGTACGACGCTTGGCAATTCTTTAAGGAGAATCATGCTTTCTTCCTTACCAGGTGCAGCGGTAAGCCAGATAAAAATTGACGGTGTATTACATGAGTTCAGTTCTATCCCAGGCGTAAAAGAAGATGTGACTGAGATTATCATGAACATCAAAAATCTTGCACTTAAGAATACTTGTCCGACAGATGAGCCAAAAGTTGCTTACATTGAATTTGAGGGTGAAGGTGTTGTTACAGCATCCGATATCCAGGCAGATCCTGATATTCAGATTTTAAATCCGGATTTGGTGATTGCGAACTTAAACGGAGGAGCCGACTGCAAGCTGTATATGGAGCTGACCATTACAAAGGGCAGAGGCTATGTCAGCGCCGAGAAGAATAAATCGGAAGATGTACCGATCGGCGTGATTGCAGTCGATTCAATTTACACACCAGTAGAGCGTGTCAATTTAACCGTTGAGAATACGCGTGTAGGCCAGATTACAGATTACGATAAACTCACTTTAGATGTATATACCAATGGAACATTAGAACCGGATGAAGCAGTCAGCTTGGCTGCTAAGGTTTTGAGCGAACACTTAAACCTCTTTGTCAACCTGTCAGAGACCGCGATGTCCGCGGAAGTCATGGTAGAGAAAGAAGATGATGCCAAGGGCAAAGTGTTAGAGATGAATATTGACGAACTGGAATTATCCGTCCGTTCCTATAACTGCTTAAAGCGGGCAGGAATTAATACGGTTGAGGAACTGACCAACCGGACGCCGGAGGATATGATGAAGGTTCGTAACCTCGGCAGGAAATCATTAGAGGAAGTGCTGGCAAAATTAAAAGAGCTTGGGCTTCAGCTCAATCAGAGTGAAGACCTTTAATCCACATAGACGGCCAATTCCGTAAGCCCAAACGGCAGGGAGAGGTCAGCTCCATAAAAGGGAAGTGGAGGCAACTAACAGGTAACAGCACCCGGTAAGTAAGCCCAAAGCGCATGCCGGGTGTTCCACAAAACGGAGGTTAACATGGCTAAATATAGAAAATTAGGTAAAAATTCATCCCAGAGGAAAGCCTTATTAAGAAATCAGGTAACGGCGCTGATTTATAACGGAAAGATCGTTACGACAGAAGCAAGGGCAAAAGAAGTGCGTAAAATTGCAGAAGGCTTAATCGCTATGGCGGTGAAAGAGAAAGATAATTTTGACGAAGTTACTATCAAGGCAAAGGTAGCGCGCAAGGATAAAGACGGCAAGCGTGTGAAAGAAGTCGTAAACGGCAAACGCGTGACAATCTATGATGAAGTAGATAAAACGATCAAGAAAGACAGGCCGTCCCGTCTCCACGCCAGAAGGCAGATGTTAAAAGTACTTTATCCGGTGACTTATGTTCCAAAGGAGGCTCCTGGAAGGAAGCGCAACACGAAGGAAGTGGATCTTCCAGCTAAATTATTTGACGAGATCGCTCCAAAATATGTAAGCCGTAACGGCGGTTACACCAGAATTGTTAAGATTGGCCAGCGCAGGGGTGACGGTGCCTTAGAAGTTTTGTTAGAGCTGGTTTAGGATGTAGTTGTAAAACTCCGGTTGTATATTACGGCCGGGGTTTTTGTTATAGAATAGACAATATTAAAATACGTTCCAAAAAAGGAGGGACAAATGTTAC
>Ga0224483_100180_pt1 | contig 17335 bp, 20 predicted proteins | sample hydfratestSal1_FD_181453 | JGI IMG/M metagenome (GOLD analysis project Ga0224483, IMG submission 181453) | Metatranscriptome of mouse feces microbial communities from Columbus University, Ohio, United States - Sal1 (Metagenome Metatranscriptome) ... | reverse complement strand
GCTCCGCACTTTGTGCTCCCGCTAATAATCAAAGTATAACCGCCTTTTTTCCAGATACTTAAGCACCCAATAGGGATTCACGCTCATCTCCTCAAAGTGATCGGTCTTCAGATAAAGCCCCAGATGCAGATGCACCGGAAAATTTCCCACTGTGTTCTCCTGCTTCCCGTACCCGGAATCGCCCATATACCCCAAAAGCTCCCCGGCCCGCACCGTCTTCCCGGCCTCTAAGCCCTCCGCGTAGGAGAACAGGTGCGCATAATACAGATACAGTCCCGAAGGGCTGCGGACGCCTACCCGCCAGCCGCCCTGTTCCAGCCAGCCGAGCTTTTCCACCACGCCGTCGGTGATGCTGATGATTGGATAAAAGCCCCGCTCGCGCTCCATGCCCATGATGTCGCAGCCCTCATGGCCCCGCTCTCCGCCGTAGGTCCGCTTCTGCTGCCAGCCGTCCTCGTACGAGACAGGCGGCGTATCCGCCCGGGTGCTGGCGGGGATGGGGAAATATTTCAGATCCGAAAACACGATCTCGTACGCACGGCACAGCTTTTTGTAGGCCGCTGATTTCTGCTCCAGCAAAAGACGGCGGCCGTCCAGGATGTCCAGCGTCTCAAGAGGGCCTGAAAGGTCAGCCTCTGTCTCAAACTGCGTCAAATCAAAGGCGTGATCGAGCATAAAGCCCGCCAGGCGCGCACCGTCCACCTCCGCAAGCCCCGCCACCGCCGGGCCGAGCTTCATGCCGCGGAATTCCCCGCTCTCCCAGGTATAGGAATCCAGCCGGTAAAAGGACGGATCCTGGCCCAGCCAGTGGAACAGGCTCACATTAAACAGCGACAGCAGAATCAGAAAAAGGATCATCATATCTTGGGCGCTCCCGGACATATAGTATATAAATCATTCTATTCGGAACGCTATGAAAAAATCCATCCTTCCCATCCTGCCGATCCTGACCCTGATCCTCCTCCTAACGCACCCGGCCCTCGCCTGCGCGGGCGCAAAAAGCGGGCTGCTCCTGTGGTGGGGGGTCGTCCTGCCCACACTCCTGCCCTTTATGCTCTGCTCCAGCCTCCTGGTCGCCTGGGGCGGCGTCCCGCTGCTCGTGAAGCCCTTTGCCCCCCTCTTAAGGTGTTTCGGCCTCTCTCCGGAGGGGAGCTATGCCCTTATCGCCGGCCTTCTGTGCGGCTATCCCATGGGAGCCAAGACCACAGCCGACTTCCTGCGCGGCGGGTTCATACAGGAGAGAGAGGGGAGAATCCTGCTCGCCGCGGCCGGATGGCCCAGCCCCATGTTCCTGGCCGGATACATGGCCCCCCGCCTCGCGCCGGAAATCCCGCTCTGGAAAGCGGCCCTCGCCCTCTATCTCCCGCTTTTTCCGCTCCTCCTCACAGCCAGGGCCCTCGCCCTTTTGAAGGACCGGCCCGCCGGAACCGGGAAAAATGCCAGACACAGGGAAAACGCCGGGGACAGGAGAAGCGCCGGAGCCGGGACAGCCGGCCGGCCTGCGGGAAATGATGCCCGAATCCATGCCGCCGTACCGGCCCCTGCTCCGTTTGACGAGGTTTTAATGAACGCGCTGGAGATCATGGTGAAAATCGGCGGCTTTCTCATGATCTACTCCATTCTGGCCGCCTTCATCTCCTCCTCCGGCCATATCCCGGCCCTGCTCAAACCGTTCCTGTCCGGTATTGTGGAAATGACAACCGGCATAGACGCCGTCTCCCGCTCCATGTCCGGCCCTGTCCCCATAAACGGGCGATCGGCCTCCGCCGCCATCCTCGCCTTTGCCGCCTTCGGAGGGCTGTCCGGCGTTTCCCAGACAAACACGGTTATAAAAAATGCCGGACTTTCTATCCGGCATTATGTACTATGGAAACTCCTTCACGCCGCCCTCTCTGCGGCCGTCCTTCTCCTCGTAACCGCTCAGGGAGCTTAACCCCTGCTGTCCGCATGCCAGCCGGCGCAAGGTGTCCTTCGCGGGCGAAGGCCGCACAGCCAAAACAGGGATTACTCCACCGGCGCTTCCCCGCCCATGTAGGGCGCGCCCTCTGCCTCCGGCTCCCGGATCACGCTCCCGGCCAGCTCGTTCCGGTTGGAGGAAACGATGTCAAAGCTGGACTGCATGGAGCTCATAAACGCTTCAAAACGGCCCTGCGCCCCGTCCATGGAATGCTTGATAATGCCCTGCAGGCTCCCGAGCATATCATCCGTATACTGCACCGAACTCTGGCGGATATTATTCGCCTCTGTCACCGCGCCGTCCACAATAGCCTGTGCCTGCGCCTGCGCCTGCTCAATAATGCTGTTCGCCTCCGCGTAGGCCCGCTGCATGATCTCATGCTCATTCACCAGCTCGTTCGTCTGGGCCGTCGCCTCCGCCACCATCGCGTCCGCCTGGGTGCGCGCCTCCCTCAAAATCGCGTCCTGGTTGCTGATAATCTTCTGATATTTCTTGATCTCTTCAGGAACGCGCAGGCGCAGCTCCACCAAAAGCTCCTCCAGCTCCTCCTTATTGACAAGGATCTTGGAGTTTGACAAGGCCTGGAATTTACAGCTATCAATATATTCTTCAATCTCATTGATAATTTGTTCAATCCTGCTCATAGCATCTCTCCTTACCTCTCTCACCTGCCTGTTTACAGGGAAACGGACGCATATTTCGCAGCCACCAGCCTGGCGACCCGCGGATCCAGGAAGGCTGAAATATCACCCCCGTACCTGGCGACCTCCTTAACCGTGCTGGAGCTTAAATATGCATACTTCAGATTCGTCGTTAAAAATAATGTATCGATCTCAGGCGCAATCACCCGGTTCATCTGCGCCAGCTGCAGCTCATACTCAAAATCCGTGATCGCACGGAGCCCCCGCACTATGACGCTCGCTTTGTTCTGACGGACAAAATCAATCAAAAGGCCGTTAAAGGAACGCACCTCCACATTCGGCAGCCCCGCCGTAACGTCTTCTAACATCTTAACACGTTCCGGGGCAGAAAACAACGGAGATTTTGCGTGATTCTTTAAAACCCCGACGATCACCCTGTCAAAAATCTGGGAAGAACGCTCAATAATATCGTAATGGCCCAGTGTCACCGGATCAAAGCTGCCCGGGTAAATTGCTGTTTTCATTTCATTGCTTCTCCTTTGGTAATAAATAAATGCCTGTTGGTTTTATATACCTTTTCCCTCACCAGGGCCAGGCCAAGTTCCGGAAGATAGCCTGTGTCCGTCCCGATCGACGTCTCCACAATCATCCTCGTGTTCCCGTCCGCCAGGGCCGAATGCGCAAGATACGAAAGCGCCTCCTTTTCAAGCCCGCGCCCGTACGGCGGATCCATAAAAATAAAATCAAACGCCTGCTTCGTCTCCTCCAGCCGCAAAAGCGCTGACAATACATCACAGCCCATCACCTGCGCCCTGTCTTCCAGGCGGGTCGCAGTAAGGTTTTCGCGGATGCACGATACCGCCCTCTTATCCTTTTCCACAAAAACAGCCCGCTCTGCCCCGCGGCTGAGCGCCTCTATGCCGATCCCGCCGCTCCCGGCAAACAGATCAAGAAACGCGCATCCGTACAGATCATCCTGTATCATATTAAAAAGCGTCTCTTTGATCCGGTCCGTCGTGGGTCTTGTCTCCATTCCGTCCATGGTTTTCAGGCGAAGCCGCCTGGCGCTTCCCGCAATCACTCGCATCGATCCGATTCTGCCCCCTGTTATTTTTTATTTTATCTATTATAGTATGTAATCGCACGAGATACAAGCGAAAAATTCCTTACGCGCCCTTCAAGCAGAACATCTGCTGCTCTCAGATTTTCTGCGGCCTTCGTTCACAAAAAACACTTCGCGAAGTCAAGAGCTGAACGGTTACAAACCGCATCCTGTTGCCAAAAGCTTCTAGTGTATTATCTGTTCTTTGCGCCATAATAGGAATGTAGCATAAAGAACAGCCCATGAAACACACACACAGCACATGGGCAAAACAGATGAAAAGGAGGCGTTTATTATGTCTGCAACAACCAACAAAACAAACGTACCGGAGGCAAAGGAAGCCATGAACAAGTTCAAAATGGAGGTGGCCAGCGAGCTCGGCGTACCGTTATCCAACGGCTATAACGGAAACTTAACCTCTGCGCAGAACGGTTCTGTCGGCGGTTATATGGTTAAGAAGATGATCGAGGCACAGGAAAAGCAGATGGCAGGTAAATAAAGCCCGCTCTGCCGCAAACGATTTCATCAATTGAACGATTCCTTTCAGGAACGGATACGGAGCCAGGTCTGCCATTGCGCGCCTGACTCCGTTTCCTTTTTATATAGGCGATAAAAACGCACAGAGATTCCCTCTTTTTTCCGCGCTCCAGCGGTGGGAAAATAAAAGCTCAGGATTGCAGCGCGTGCAGATATCCGTCACGGACAGATGATCCTCCCTCACGCCGGCCTCCAAAAGGACCGTCCGGTTCGCCTCCCACAGATCCAGAAAAAATTTCCTGTCCTTCTTCGGCGTCAGCATCCGCCCGCAGGCCGCGGCGGAAAACGCCGCCCCGAATTCCCCTGCCACATCATCCCCCACCTCATAGCAGTCCCTGCAGATGCTCGGCCCGATACAGGCCAGAACATCTTCCGGCCGCGTCCCGAACGCGCGCTCCATCTCAGAAAGCGTCACCGCGCCCATGCGCTTTACCGTCCCGCGCCATCCGGAGTGCGACAGGCCGATCGCCCGGTGGACCGGATCCAGGAAATACAGAGGAACGCAGTCCGCAAAAAATGTCACCAGCGTCATCCCCGGGACATCGGTGATCAGGCCGTCCACATCCCGGTAATCCCGCTCCCGCACAATGCCCTTTCCGGCGTCCTCCGGATATACGCGCCGCACATTGGTCGTGTGGGTCTGCCATGTCAGGACCATGCGCTCCCGCATGACGCCGAGCGCCCCTGCCATGCGGCTGTAGTTCTCCAGCACCGCCTCCCGGTCATCGCCCCTTGTAAACGAAAAATTCATCGTCGCAAAATCACCCTGGCTCACGCCCCCCAGACGCGTGGAAAACGCGTGCCTTACCAGCCCCGTCCGCTCCAGGAGCGGGAACGATAAAAAGGTCACTCCGTTTGTCTTTTTTATCTCCAGAACCGGCGCGCCGCCCTTTCTTCTTACATCCATCCTTCTGTTCTCTCCTCCCTGTACGCCCGGATGCGCTCCCTCAGGCCCAGAATGCGTCCCGGATCAGCCGGAACCGGCTCTCCCCGCCCGCTTCATCCCGCAGAAACGTTACCACATCAAAACGGCACGGCGTCTCCCCGCCGAAGCCGCGCTTCATCATAAAATACTTAGCGCAGCGCACGATGCGCTCTTTTTTCCTCCCGTCAACCGCCTCCGCCGGATCGCCGCTCCTTAAGGAGCTCCTGTATTTCACCTCAATGAAAACAAGAATCTTCCCCTCCATGGCAATCAGGTCGATTTCACCATGGCGGCACCGGAAATTTTCCTCCAGGATCCGGTATCCCATACGGCTTAGGCGGGCGGCCGCCTCCCTCTCATACCGGCTTCCCGTCTCACGGCAGCTCTCATCCCCCTGCCTCACGCCTGCGCACACCCCATTTTCTTCAGAAACGTGCGCCGGTGGATGGGGCACATGCCAAATTCCCGGATCGCCTCCATATGCGCCCTCGTCCCATAGCCCTTATGCCTGGCAAAGCCGTATTGCGGATAGAGCCCGTCATATGCTTCCATCAGATGATCCCGCTCCACCTTGGCCAAAATACTGGCGGCCGCTATGGAAACGCTCTTTGCATCCCCCTTAACGATGCTCACCTGGCGGTCCGCCTCAATCCCCGGAATCACAACCGCGTCGTTTAAAAACCGATCCGGCCGCACCGAAAGGGCGGCAACCGCCCGCCGCATCGCCTCATATGTAGCCTGAAGGATATTGATCTCGTCAATCACCTCCGGGCTCACGATCCCCACGCCGCAGGAAACCGCTTTTTCCCGTATCTCCTTACAGAGCGCTTCGCGGCGGGCGGCCGAAAGCTTCTTGGAATCGTTCAGGCCAAGGATCTCACAGTCCCTGGGAAGAATGGCCGCCGCCGCCACCACCGGCCCGGCCAGAGGACCGCGGCCGGCCTCGTCGATCCCGCAGATATACGTATCCGCCGCATACAGCCTCTCATATTCCTTCATTCCCTCCAGGCGGGCCAGCTCCTTTACAAGCGCCTCTCCCTTCCATGTCTTCATCCGCTCACCCCTTCCGGAAATTCCAGCGTAATCCGCCCCAGCTTCCCGCCCCGGAATTCGTCCAGGAACAGGTTCGCAGCCCGCTTTGTGTCAGGTTCATTGCCCTTTAAACGGCAGGAGCGCGCTTCTGCGATGCGGACCAGCGTCCGGTACGGATCCTCATCCGCCCCGGCTTCCTCCCCGTAGCGGCCGCGCAGCGCCTCCTCATAATGCCCTTTTAGAAAGCGGATCAGCTCCGCGGCCAGCTCCTCCCGGTCAATGATCTCGTCATTTACTGTACCGATAAAGGCCAGCTTAAGCCCCACCCTCTGATCTTCAAATTTCGGCCAGAGAATCCCCGGCGTATCGAGAAGCTCCAGTGTCCGGTTTAAGCGGATCCACTGGTTTCCCCTGGTCACGCCCGGCTTATTCCCGGTTTTCGTACAAGCCTTCCCCGCAAAGGAATTGATAAAGGTAGACTTGCCCACATTGGGGATTCCGGCCACCATGGCCCGGATCGGGCGGTTTAAAATCCCGCGCCGCCTGTCGCGCTCGATCTTTTCCCGGCAGGCCTCCTGCACCAGCGGTGAAATCTGCTTTAATCCCATCCCGCTCCTGGCGTTGATCTCCAGGGCGTGTATGCCCCGCTCCTTAAAATACGCCGTCCATGCCTTATTCCAGCGCTCATCCGCCAGATCCGCCTTATTCAAAAGGACCAGGCGGCTCTTCCCCCTGGCCAGCTCATCAATATCCGGATTCCGGCTTCCGAGCGGGACCCTGGCATCCACCAGCTCGATCATCAGATCAATGAGCTTCATGTCCTCCTTCATCGCCCGCCTGGCCTTTGTCATATGGCCTGGATACCACTGTATATTCATCCGTCAACCTCCTAACCTGCAAAAAACACCAGACGCCGGCCCGCCCGGAGCATATATGAAGCATGCTCTAAAACCCCAGCCGGCCAAAGCGGCTCAGCGGACGGATCCGAAACCACACAATGCCCCCTATCTGTTCTTCTTTCACATTGCCCACATTCACAAAGCGGCTGTCCTCACTGCTCTCTCGGTTGTCCCCCAGCAGGAAATATTCATCCTCCCCCAGCGTGATCGGATGCTCGGCCAGGCCCGCAAGGGCCGCGCTCTGAAGCCCGTCCTCCGCCTCCAGGAGCCGGTCGTCGATGTAGACAAGGCCGTCCTTTATCTGAACCGTCTCCCCCGGCATCCCGATGATCCGCTTCATATAATATTTTCCCTTCTCGCCTTCCTTTTCAAAGGCCACAATATCAAAGCGCTCCGGCTTCCTCAGATGGTAGATAATCCGGTTCATCAAAACCACTTCCCCCTGGGAAAGCTCCGGTTCCATGGACTGCCCTGACACGACGAGCTGCCGTCCCATGGCAAACACCACGAACCAGGCAATGGAGAGCACCACAATCACATCCACAATCCAGTTCACAACCAGCCTCACACGGCTGCTCTTCTCTTCCTGATACATCTAAGCTCCCCGCCCTGTTTTTATACGAAGATAAAAGGGACAATTTTCATTGTCCCCCTGCGCTTTATACCTCTTATTTTACAAGCTCTTTTACCTTGGCAGCCTTGCCGACCCTGTCTCTCAAGTAGTACAGCTTCGCTCTCCTTACCTTGCCCCGTCTCACAACCTGAACATCCACAACCGACGGGGAGTGCAGCGGCCACGTCTTCTCAACGCCCACGCCGTTGGAATTCTTCCGCACGGTAAAGGTCTCTCTTAAGCCCCCGTTCTGTCTCTTGATCACAGTGCCCTCAAACACCTGGATTCTCTCACGGTTTCCCTCTTTGATCTTCGCAGATACTCTCACCGTATCTCCCACATTGAAGGACGGCACGCTCTCCTTTAACTGCTCTGTCTCAATCTTCCTGATAATCTCGTTCATCTCAGTGAACCTCCTTTAAAATCTTTGACGCTCTTAATGCCGCCCCGGCAACAGCGGAGCATCTCTTTATTTCACAGGGTAATAGTTTACCACAAAAATCCGGTAATTGCAAGTCCCGCTGCATATTTATGACTGACCAATATATTTCTCCAGCAAATGCGACAGTTCCCGGATATCAATCGGCTTCGCCACATGCGCATCCATCCCGCATTCCAGGCACTTCCGGATGTCATCCGAAAACGCGTCCGCTGTCATGGCGATGATCGGAAGTCCCGCATCGGCCCGCGGCAGCGCCCGGATCGCTTCCGTGGCTTCATAACCATTCATCTCCGGCATCCGCAGATCCATCAGGATCGCATCGTAATAGCCCTCCTGGGAGTCCAGAAACATATCCAGGCAGATCCGGCCGTTCTGCGCCCAGAAAAGCTCCAGGCCAAGCTCCTTTAAGAGCTCCTCCGCCACCTCCCAGTTCAGCTCATTGTCCTCAGCCAGAAGGATCCTGCGCCCGGTAAAATCAATGCTTCGCTCGCTTTCCTTCTCCGCCGGAACGCTGTCCATATCGGCATACTTTTTAAGGCCGTGGAACAGGGTAGACTTGAACAGGGGCTTGGAAATAAAGCCGCTGACGCCCGCGCCCCTTGCCTGCTCCTCAATCTCGCCCCAGTCGTAGGCGGAAATCAGCAGAATCGGCACATTCTCTCCCAGGCGCTCCCGGATCCTGCGCGCCGTCTCGATCCCGTCCATGCCCGGCAGCTTCCAGTCCAGAAGAATGATGTGATAGCTGTCATTTCTCTGATAGCGCTCATCGACCATGCGCACCGCCGCCTCGCCGGACAGCGTCCAGTCAGCCGTGATTCCAATGGATTTCAGCGCTGACACGGTGCTCTCGCACAGCTCTCTGTCGTCGTCAACCACAAGCATCCTCCAGTCCGGCAGGAGCATGTCCGCCTCCTGGATATCCGCGATCTCCAGATCCAGCGCGATATGGAACTCGCTGCCTTTGCCGGGTTCGCTCTCCACATCGATCGTGCCGCCCATTGTGTCCACAATATATTTTGTGATCGTCATGCCCAGGCCGCTGCCCTCTGTCCTGCGGACGCGGGCGTTGTCCTCGCGCACAAAGGACTCAAAGATACGCGCCTTGAACTCCGGCGTCATCCCGATCCCGCTGTCCTTTACACGTATATGGATCTGCACGTGATCCTGGCTGATCTCGGACGGCTCCTCGTACATGGAAATCAGAATCCGTCCTTTCTCCGGCGTGAATTTGATCGCGTTGGAGAGCAGGTTTAAGAGCACCTGATTCAGGCGCACGCTGTCGCAGTATACATTTTCCGCGGTAATATCGTGAATCACCACGTCGAACTGCTGATTCTTGCTGCGTATCTGAGGCTGGACGATATTGACGATACTGTCCATGACCTCGCGGAGAGAGATCTGATCCACATTGAGCGTCATCTTCCCGCTCTCAATCTTGGACATATCCAGCACGTCGTTGATAAGTCCCAGAAGATGCTTGCTGGAGAGGGTGATCTTGCGCAGGCAGTTCTGAACCTGCTGCTGGTTGTTGATATTTGCTGTGGCAATCGCCGTCATTCCGACAATCGCGTTCATCGGCGTCCGGATGTCATGGCTCATATTGGACAGAAATTCACTCTTGGCCCTGGCTGCCTGAACGGCTTCCTTTCTCGCCTCGTCAAGCGCGATCATCTGCTGGCGCGCCAGCTTTAAATATTTGGCGAACACAAGAATCAGAACCGCTACAATCAGAATACAGCCTCCCAGCGCCATCACCGACCACTGCCTTCCCAGTCTGTTGACAGACTGATCCAGCGCTCCATACGGCATAACGGTCAGAAGATTCCACTCCGAATACGGCAGAGGGATGCTGTAAATATGCCGTCTTCCCTCATCTGTCTGCACAATCCCCGAATAACTTTCCCCCGCCTCCATGGCGGCCTCCAGTTTTTCGATCGTCATCTCGGGCGTCACTCCGTCATACGTATAGCTTGTCTCCAGGATACGCTCAAAATACGTATCACGGCTCGCGTCCGCACTGCGGATGACGAAGCTGCCGTCCTTTCGGATGATATGCGAATAGACCAGGGAATCATTGACATCCAGGGACAGGGTAGTGCTGATATATTCCACCGGAAGACCCGCCACCAGAGCCGTGCACTTTAACCCGCCGGACATCTCATACGTCGATGAAACGCCCAGCAGGACGATATTGTTGCCCTGTGCGTCTGTCCCGACGGCAATCTTCTTTTCTCCCCTGTTTAAGGAGTCCAGAAACGGCTTCGGATCCGTCACATGGACCGGGGCGCCGTAAATCATCTCAAACTGCCCGTCTTCCGAATAGAACGCAAGGTATTCAAAGCCCCTGGCCTTTGCATTGTACGTGAGCGATTCCCGAAGCTCTTCTCCTCCCTGGCGTTCCGGAGGGAAGCTGTCGAGCAGCGCCTCGATCTGTGACAGCCGCAGAATCATCGTTGTCCCAAAGTGGCGGGAAATCTGTTCGCTCATGCCCGACATATAGATATTGCCGATCTCACGGATGGTTTCCAGACTCCTCTTGTTCATAAAAAACGCCAGGAAGGAAAAGACCGCTGCGCAGAGAATGGTAACCAACGCTGCGCTGCTCACCAAAAAACGCGATATTCTGTTCCGCACCTTAACTCTCCCCATTTTCTGTCTGGAACGCCCGGATCGCATCTGCGGTTTCCTGGTAATCCCGCTTTACCTCGTCCACAAGAGCGTCCGCCTCCGGCGTCCACCCGGACCGCAGCGCCTCCGCCAGGCGGCTGCTGGAATCGCCGAGCCTGTCAAAGCTCAGATTCTGGCACACTCCCTTGATCGTATGCGCCGCCCGGAAGGCTTCCTCATAATTTTTATCCTGCATGGACTGCTCCAGCAGGACGTAGCTCTGATCATTCAAAAATTTCAGTACAAATTTTTTGACAATCCGCTCGCTGCTTAAGCGGCCAAGCACCGCCTTATAGTTTCCTCCAAGCGCGTCATAGCATTCTTCCAGGCTCATCATATCGCTTTCCCTCCTGTTTTCTGTAACCGTCCCCATACCCGGCGGCCTTCATTCCTGTGTTATCCAAGTGTCACCCGTCGTCCCTGCCGTCCTCTTCATATACCTTATCGATCATGGAAAAGGTGACATTTCCCTCCTGCATCGATGTATCATAAAAGCAATAACGCCCTGAACCGCTGCGTTTCACGGTGTAAAGCGCGTGATCCGCCGCCTGGAACAGGCCCGGATAGTCCGTCCCGGCGATCTCCGTCTGCGCAACGCCCATGCTGAACGAGATTGGAAATGCCTTATACGTTCCAAGCAGTGAATGGAAGATCCGATCCATGATCGCCTCCAGGTTCTTCTCGTACTTTAAGAAAATCAGGAATTCGTCGCCGCCGATGCGGGCCACTATATCATTGCCCCGCACACTGCTCTTTAACTGATTGGCCGAATGTTTGAGCACCTCATCGCCAAACATATGGCCGTATGTATCATTTGCAGATTTAAAATCATCCAGATCAAGAACCGCCAGGGCAAATTTCGCGCCCGGATCGTCCTTCATCTGAGAGACAATCCGCTTTCTCGCATGCTTGTGGTTCAAAAGCCCTGTCAGCGTGTCATGAGCCACCTCATGCTCCAGATGTTCAATCCGCAGGCGCTCTTCGTGGATATCAACCGTCTTGCCAAACGCGCCCATATACTGCGGCGGCATATCGGACGACCAGATCGCCCTGCAGATAAAGCGCGCCCACCGCTCAATCCCTCCCACGGACAGCTTGCACTCATACTGCACGTTCGGCTGCTCCGGCGTCGTGGCGCGCAGAAGCTTGCTGAGCCTTCCGATACTCTCCATATCCGCGATCGAGCATACCTGATCGTCATGCATGGGATCCATGATCATCTCCGGAAGCCCAAGCCGCTCCGCTCCCCACGAGGAGAGGCTGAGCATGGACGGAACCTCCGTATATTCAAACTGAATCTCCTCTGAAAGAGAGGCGAAAAAGCTGTATTTCATACGCTCATGCTCCAGAAGCTGGAGCGTGCGCTCCGAGGATGTGATCTCATGGCGGCGCAGAAGCTCCTCCGTGAGCTCCTTTACCCCTTCGGGATCCATCCTGGCCGTGTCCTGCTTAAGCTCCTCCGGAAGGCTTTCCGAAACCGCTGTCAGACATTCGAGCAGGAGCGGGTTAAACACGCCGCACTGGCCGTCCAGGATCATCCTGACCGCCTCCTCGTGCGGGATCGCCTTTTTATATACTCTCTCGCTGGTAAGCGCGTCATAGACGTCCGCCAGGGCCACGATCTGCGCCGAGATCGGGATCTCATCCCCCTTTAAGCCGTCCGGATACCCCCGGCCGTCGTATCGCTCATGATGCCAGCGGCAGATTTCATACGCCGTCTTCACGTGCGGTGAGTTCTGATGGAAGGGGAGCTGCCGCAGGATGTCCGCGCCGATCGCGGAGTGCGTCTTCATAATGGCAAACTCTTCCTCTGTCAGCCTCCCGGGTTTATTCAGAATCTTCCCGGATATGGAGATTTTTCCGATATCATGGAGCGCAGACGCTGTGCTGATCATCGAAATATCCGTCTGGGTGAGAGGATACTGATCCGTCATCGTGACAAGCTGCTTCAAAAACAGCTCGGTCAGCACACGGATATGCAGCACATGCAGGCCGCTCTCCCCGTTCCGGAATTCAACGATGTGGCTCAGGATATCCACCATCAGGCTGCTCTGCTTCTCTTTTTCATAGATCTGTTCCGTTACAAGATCGATCAGGCGCTTCTGCTTGGTATACAGAAGAAGCGTGTTGACCACCCTGCGGTGGACCACACGCGCGTCAAAGGGCCTGTTAATAAAATCCGTAACTCCCAGATCATATGCCCTTTCAATCTGAAAAGACGAATTTTCCGCTGAGATCATAATAACCGGAATATCATCAATCCAACGGTGCTGATCCATAACCATAAGAACGCCAAAACCGTCCATCTTCGGCATAACAATGTCAAGGAGGACCAGAGAAAGCTCGGTCCCGTACTTCTGCAGCGCCGCTACGGCCTCTGTCCCATCCTCTGCCTCAATAATCTCATACTCTGCGTCCAGCATTTCTGTTAAGATAGCGCGGTTCATCTCTGAGTCGTCTGCGATCAAAATTTTCTGCTTGTTTCTCATGAGTATCCTTCCTTAATTATTGATATCAATCAGCCTGATTAAGCCCGGCCGGAGGCAGGATTTACCACGCTGCGGGACAGGCTTTAACACATATTCTGCGATAAGCGGCCCGCGGCAGGCATAGCATTTTGCAAGAACAAAATTCTTCTTCATTATATATCCCGGCTATCCGTTTGTCAACTCCGCGCTTTTCTTGAGCTCCTCCAAAAACGCCTGCTCCTCTGGCGTCAGGGACGCCTGTTCAAGCAAATCCGGCCGCGCCCGAAGCGTCCTCTCTATCGCCTTCTGACGTCTCCACTGCCCGATATTTTTGTGGTGTCCGGACAGCAGCACCTCCGGCACGCGCCTGCCCATAAACGATTCCGGCCGCGTATACTGCGGGTACTCCAGAAGATTGTCGTGAAACGACTCAAACTCGGCGGAAACGTCGTTGTTCAGCACCCCGGGGATCAGACGGCTGATGCAGTCAATCATCACCATGGCCGGCAGTTCGCCCCCGGTAAGCACGTAATCGCCGATAGAGATATGATCCGTGACAATCATCTCCAGCACGCGCTCATCAATGCCCTCATAATGGCCGCACAGGAAGACCAGATCCTCCTCCTGCGCGAGCTCCCTGGCAATGTCCTGGTTAAACACACGCCCCTGGGGCGTCATGTAGAGAACCCTGGGACGCTTCCCCAGGCGGGCAGCCAGGGCCTCATAGGCGTCAAACACAGGCCCCGGCTGCATCACCATCCCGGCTCCCCCTCCGTACGGGGCGTCGTCCACATGATGATGCTTATCTTTAGAATAATCCCGGATATTGACCGCATCCACCCGGATCAGCCCCTTCTCCATCGCGCGGCCCGTAATGCTTGTATTTAAAGTCCCTGTCACCATCTCCGGAAACAGGGTAAGAATATGAAAATGCATGTATGTTCTCTCCACGGTACGTTCGTATACGTCACAGATCCAGAAGCCCGTCCATGATGTGGACCGTCACCTGGCCCTGTTCCAGATTCACATCCAGGATGCACTCTCTGATCGATGGGAACAGATATTCCTTTCCATCCCTGCCGTCAATGACATACACATCATTTGCCCCGGTCTGCAGGATATCCCGCACCGTCCCGAATTCCTCCCCGGCGTCCGTTACCACCGAAAGCCCGATCAGATCCGCTATAAAATGCTCGTCCGGCCCCAGAGGAACCGCGTCCTCGCGTTTCACCAGAAGATCCCGCTTCCGGTACGGCTCCACATCGCCAATCGAGTCCAAGTCCTTAAATTTCAGGATCGCCAGGTTTTTAAAGAAACGAACCTGGCTTATCTCCACCGGAAGAAGCCCCGCCCCTGTATCGATCACAGCCCTCTTAAGGCTCTTAAAACGTTTCACATCATCCGTTGTGGGAAATACCTTTACCTCTCCCCGAAGCCCGTGGGTAGATGTGATCACTCCCACACGCAGAAACTCCTCCATCTCTTCCTCCTCATGCGCCTTTGCGCAGAAAAAAGCCGTCATCCTCACGGATCAACGGCTTTTTTGTTACTGAATCTCAACAATTACTTTTTTATTGTCCCTGGAAGCCGCCGCTTTCACGACAGAGCGGATCGCCTTTGCAATCCTGCCCTGCTTGCCGATCACCTTGCCCATATCGGAAGGCGCGACCTTCAGCTCCAGCACAATCTCGTCATCCTTCACCGTTTCCGTCACAGTAACTTCAGTTGGGTTCTCAACCAGCGCTTTCGCGATAATCTCAACTAATTCTTTCATAACCATTTACCTCACAGGCTGAGCTGGTTTACTGGATACCGGCGATTTTTAAAAGCTTACCGACGGTCTCGGTTGGCTGAGCACCTGTTGCTAACCACTTCTTTGCAGCCTCCTCGTCGAACTTGATCGTGCTCGGATCCGTATTCGGATCATAGTAGCCAACCTGCTCGATGAATCTTCCGTCTCTCGGGGATCTGGAATCTGCAACAACAATTCTATAGAAAGGCGCCTTCTTCTGGCCCATTCTTTTCAGTCTCATCTTTACCATCTTCATTCACCTCCCTTAAGTGTTCTTTCTATATAGATAATGCAGGCTGTACCTCTGCTCCCGTCCGCCCTCCGGCAGGCCGGAGCGTTCCGTAAATCATACAAACCGCATCATACTAACTAACTGTCCCGCGCCTAAAACGGCAGCTTCATCTTTCCAAACATGCCGCCCAGGCCCCCTCTGCGCTTTCCGCCTCCCATCATGCCGGGAAGCTGCTTCATCATCTTTTTCATCTCCCCGAACTGCTTGACCAGGCGGTTGACCTCCGCGATATCGACGCCGGCCCCTTTCGCAATGCGCTTCTTGCGCGACGGGTTCATCAGATCCGGATCTCTCCGCTCCTGCGCCGTCATGGACAGGATAATGGCCTCCACACGGCCCATGGCCTTTTCATTGCCGTCCAGATCCAGATCCTTTATCTGGTTCATGCCGGGCATCATGCTTAAGATGCTGGCCATGCCGCCCATCTTCTTGATCTGGTTCATCTGCTCCAGGAAATCGTTGTAGTCAAATTCCGCCTTTTTAAGCTTCTGGCCGAGCGCTTTGGCCTGCTCCTCGTCGATCACTGCCGCGGCCTTGTCGATGATGGACAGGATATCGCCCATGCCCAAAATCCTCGACGCCATCCGATCCGGATAAAACGGCTCCAGATCCGAGAGCTTTTCGCCCATGCCCACATACAGGATCGGCTTTCCGGTGACTGCCTTGACAGACAGGGCCGCGCCGCCCCTCGTGTCTCCGTCCAGCTTTGTCAGGATCACGCCGTCGATTCCGATCTTTTCCTCAAAGGCGCTGGCCACATTGACCGCGTCCTGCCCGGTCATGGCATCGACTACCAGAATCGTCTGGAACACGTCTGTATGTTCCTTGATCTCCACCAGCTCGTTCATCATATCCTCGTCGATATGAAGACGCCCTGCTGTATCGAGGATCACGACATTGAACCCGTTCTTCGCCGCGTGCTCCACCGCCGCCCTGGCGATGTTCACCGGCTTATGGCCAGTTCCCATCGAAAATACCGGTACACCCTGCTTTTCGCCGTTCTTCTGGAGCTGCTCCACCGCTGCCGGGCGGTATACGTCGCAGGCCGCCAGCAGAGGCTTTCTCCCCTGTGACTTGAGCTTTCCCGCAATCTTCGCTGTGGTGGTGGTCTTACCGGCTCCCTGGAGGCCGGCCATCAGGATGATCGTGATCTCATTGCCCGGCTTTAAGGCGATCTCTGTCCGCTCCGAGCCCATCAGATCCACCAGCCCCTCGTTGACGAGCTTCACCACCATCTGCCCCGGATTCAGACCGTTTAAGACATCCTGGCCGACCGCCTTCTCCTGAACAGAGCTGATGAACTGTTTCACTACCTTAAAGCTGACATCCGCCTCCAGAAGCGCCATCTTCACTTCCTTCAGCCCTGCCTTCACATCGCTCTCCGTCAGACGCCCTTTTCCCGTCAGATTTTTAAATACGTTCTGTAATTTGTCCGCCAAGCTCTCAAAAGCCATTCAAAACCTCCCGTATCACTGCCGGAACGCCCTCCGGAATCATATCCTGCTGCAAACCAGAACATCCTGAAGTGAAATGCCCTATCCTAAATTCAGGATATCATCGGAAATCCGCTCGATCCGTTCGATTAGATGCGGATCCTGGCATCTCTTAAACTCCTTGGTCAGGCTGTGGATCTCCTCAACCATCTGTCTGGTCTTCATAAACTTCTCCACCAGCTTCAGCTTTTCCTCATAATTCCTCAGAATCCGGTCGCAGCGCTTGATCATATCATGGACGCCCTGCCGGCTGATTCCCTGCTCCTTGGCGATCTCGCTGACAGAAAAATCATGGAACACGACGCCTTCATAAATCTCCCGCTGATGCATGGTCAGAAGCATGCCGTAGAAATCATATAAAAGTCCCTGCTCTACAATTCGTTCCATTTCAATCACCTGAGATAGCATACTACAAGACAGGGGCGGTGTCAAGTGTTTTTTCTTGACAGGGATTTTTATCTTCACAGGCTGTTGC
>Ga0224483_100179_pt1 | contig 17350 bp, 11 predicted proteins | sample hydfratestSal1_FD_181453 | JGI IMG/M metagenome (GOLD analysis project Ga0224483, IMG submission 181453) | Metatranscriptome of mouse feces microbial communities from Columbus University, Ohio, United States - Sal1 (Metagenome Metatranscriptome) ... | reverse complement strand
CCGGGAGGGGATAAACATATAGGTATAAATCCATGTTCAATTAAGTATATTCACTATTTGTTTAAGAGATACTTGATTCGACACATGAAGCGATTTATATCCTACATCATGCTTATTGCTTGTGCGGCTTCACTTTGCGCTCAGGTGCAATTCAGCTCCGAGTATATAGCGCCCTCCACTCTGGTGGATAGCGACGGCAACAACCGTGGCAGGGGGTCAATGGCGAAGGTAGGGCTTATAGCCAATCTTCCTTTCTCATATGAGCTTGATTCCACCCGTCAGATAGTGAGGATGTGGGCTATCACTCTCTCATCGAAATATGCCAACCTTAACAACACCGGTGTGGCAGGTGTCTATGTGCCGGACCGGATGCTTAACACGAGTCTCAATCTCACCCACATACGTCCGTTGGGTGAGCGCTGGAAGCTCATGGCATCGCTCGGCGTGGGTATATATGCCCGTCCCAATCATATAGTGTTCAAGTCATTGCTTGCCAATGGTGGAGCGGTGGCTGTCTATAAGGTGCGCGATAATTTTGACCTCGGGATAGGCGGTGGTCTCACCAATTCGTTTGGTTTTCCCGCCATCCTTCCGATGATTTATGTCAACTGGTCGCTAAAGGGGCTGTATCAGATTGATGTGTCAATGATTACGGGTCTGAAGGTGTCGCTTAAACGCAAATGGAACGAGAAATTTACCACCGCTCTGACTGCTGTCGATATGGAAGGTATGTCGGCGGTGTTCCGTAAGGAGGGAAAGTGGAAAATATATACCACTACCCTCATGCGTTCGCATCTAGAACTGGATTATCATTATAACCGCCATTTCACTTTCTTCGGGGGGCTCGGTGCCACATGGAACCGCTCCTCGCGTCTGAGCGACAGGAAGTTTAAGAATTTTTACAAGCTCTTTCACAGCGATGACCACATGCACTTCAAACCGGCGTTCACGGTGAGACTCGGTGCCAGCATAACGCTATGAAATCTTTTTTTGAGAGAGCTAAATAATGAAGAATAATTGATTATAACCAACGCAATGGAAAATATTAAGGAAAAACGTGAACGGTTCTGCTCGCTGCTGCGTCAGACCGGCAGAGAGAATGTGGAATATGTGATAGAGGACCTTGAGTCGTTCGGATTCTTCGAAGCTCCGGCTTCGGTCCGTAACCATTACAATCATCCGGGAGGACTTCTGGAGCATTCGCTCAATGTCTACGATATGGCTATGACTCTGCGTGAGGGAATTATAAAGATGCGCCCCGACATGGAGGCTGCACTTCCGGTCAATTCGGTAATTCTGTCGACGCTCCTTCATGACACCTGCAAGTCAAACATCTATCGCCGCGTAACCCGTAAGCGTAAAAATGAGATAGGTATGTGGGAGGAAGTGCAGGAGTATGAGGTGGATTACTCAGGACTCCCCATAGGACATGGTGAAAAGTCGGTGGTTATGCTTCTGCGCATGGGACTTGACCTTGAGGATGAGGAGATTCTTGCCATCCGCTGGCACATGGGAGCCTGGGATGTGGACCGCCACAGCGTGGAGGAGGAGAAATCCTACCGTGAGGCACAGCGCCAGTCCCCTTTGGTGGCATTGGTGCATTCGGCCGACACTCTTGCAGCTCAGATTCTTGAGCGCGAGGTAGTGAATCAGTAATTGGTATAAGGCTGATTACATAATAATAAGTGTTTTAAGATATATTGATTATAATATACAGCAATCCCCCTTGTTGTGCCGCATGACGGTGACAAGGGGGATTGGCGTATTATGTTGCGTATGCTAAGCGGAGATTACTGCTTCTCGTTCTCAGGATAGATGAGATATTCGAGAGGAGCGTTTACATGGAATGAGCCATTTTCTCCGAGGTCACATTTGAAAGCGATGGTAGCGCCTGTATTGAGGGAAGCATTGATGCTGAGGTCGCTGATGCTCCAGCCTTCAATTGTCTTGTTGCTTGTGTCAAAGAGGGGGAATGACTTGTCCATCTCGCGGATTACGTAGCCGGCAGAGTTAAATTCAACGGGTAAATCCTTCACGCCAAATGTCTGGGGCATCATGTTGGGACCAAACTTGGCGTTGTAGATGCGGAGCACGGCTTTCTTGTTGTTCGGGTCAAGTGTCACTGCGTAGGCAGCATCGTAATTTGATTCTAATGCGCTACCGTCGATAGCAGCACCGTTGGTTGTGCCGAAGTACATGTTGTCCTTCTGGAGCACAGTCACCTGATAACGGTTGTTGATGGTGAAGGTGAGGCAGAACACGGGTTGAGATACGCCGTTGTAGCTACGGGCGGGAAGTGAACGGAATGAGAATTTGTTGAATACGTAGTTCTCAGAAGTGTTCACCGGAGTGATATTTTCACCGGAGCAAACATAGAAACCTTTCTTGTTGTCAGCGCCCATCTTGAAAGAGGGGAGTTTGAAAGAAAGACCGCTGAAGTTGCTTGCAATCTGCAAACCTGAGATTTGCACATCAATTAAAGCTTCAGTGAAGTTGTAGGTGAATATGTAGGAAGCTCCGTGAGTGATAATTGACTCACCGGTTTCAAGGTCCTTCACGTAGTTGAAACACTCATCGCTGCCGAGACGAGAAGTGTATATTTCCTCAGTGTGCGAGCTGTTGAGGCACGAGGTGAATGTGAGCGCAGTAAGGATAAATGCGCTGAGAGTTAAAAGGTATTTCTTCATAATTAAATTGATGTTTGTTTTCGTCTGATTATATGATACGGTAATTGGTAAAAGACTGCATGGGTCAGGAAAAATTTTTTCATGCCATGTTTGGTCTATCGGGCAAGCCCGGATTGGTTCAGTTATATAACGTGTTGGTTGATTGGATATTGTGTTAAATTATATGTGGCTTTATAAAATAAGTGTTAATTAAACGCTAATCTCAATGTCACACCTCCTCTTGCGGGGTCGCCGCGCTGGAAGAAGGAGTTGCCGATTGACTCGTAGCGGAATATGTCGAATTTGGTGTCGGTTAGGTTTTTCCCCCATACATCAAGTGAGAAGTTACGGTGTTCAAATCGTACAGAGGCGCCGGCTTCGGCATAGAATGGCTGTTTGTACTCGTTCTCTTCATCCCAATAGATGCTTCCCACTCCGCGGCAGTTGAGGTCGAAGCTTATGGCATCGAGCCAGCTGCATCCACTCACCGGGAGGCGGTAGCCGCCGCTGACAAAGAGAGTGTTGGACGGTGCGTATGGCACACGGTTGCCTGAGTAATCACCTTGTGCATCTTTGAAGTGGCGGAAGGTGGCGTGTGTATAGCCGTAAGCGAGATTGAATGTCCAGCGGGGGGTGGGAGAGTAGCGCAGTGTAAGTTCCGCGCCCACGCTGCGGGTCTTGCCGGCATTTGCCATCACGCGCCCTGTCACTGTCCCCTCGGGGTACATGGTGACTTGCTGGTCGCGGCAGTCGATGAAATAAGCGGCGAAGGTGGAGTAGACCCTACCTTCATCGCAGGTGATATGACCGCCGAGTTCGTAATTCCAGCTTACTTCGGGTTTGTAGGACACATAGTCGTCCACGGTGTATCCGCCTGCATCCTGTCCCATCTCCTCCATCATGCGTTGCTGTAGGAATGTGCTGAACATCTGGGTGTTGTAGCCTCCTGATTTGTAACCTTTGGCTACTGATATAAACACTGCGGAGTTTTTAAGATTGTAGGTGACACTCACCTTTGGAAGGAATTGGGTGAATGATTGTGTCAGACGACCGTAGTCGTCAATATTTATCTCCTGGGTCTTCAACGGACGTGGTTTGGCGGGATTGGCAATGTTCCACATAGTCATTGATGTGGCGCAATGGCTGCGGTAGGAGAGAGAGGTGTGCTCATAGTCGAGACGCATGCCGAGCGCAAAAGTGAATTTGCGCCAGTCGTATGAGCTTTGGTGATATATAGCGGCGCCTTTTACCGGAAGGTGGAAATCGCTACCGAGCACAAACTGGTCATCGTCGCACGCCAATCTCATGATTGGGGGGATTGCCGAGTTGGCATGCCCTAATATCAACTCCTCGATTCCATCTTCCTTAAATGTCACTGGGGCGCTCATGTTGGAGCGTTTGTAGAAACCGAAAGCGCCGGCAAGCCAGCTGTATCCACCGGTAGAACCTCTGAGTACTATATCCTGTGTGATGCTCCGGTCGTTCTGCTTCTGGGTGAGGTTGAAGTAGCTTTTGGTGAGGAAGTCCTGGTCAAGCGTCATGTTGTCGTTGAGATACTGGAATCCGGTGATGGAAGCGAGGGTGAAGTGAGGTGCGGTCCATGTCACGGTCACACCGTCGGTCACCGAGGTACGCTTGTAGAAACATGTATCGTTATAGTTGATTTCTCCGGTTTTTTCATAGGCGTAGGGATATCCGTGCTGAACGGAGTGACCGAATGAGGCGATATTCTCGATATTTACCGTCTCGCTCGCACGCCACACAGTTTTCCATCTTGCCGATTGGTTGTCGCGGCGGTCGGCACGTGAATTGTTGTAGCGGTTTTTGAAAAAACCGTGGCGGTAGTCGGCATAGGCCGAGAGTGACATTCCCAACCGCTGGTTGAACTTGGTATATCCTGCCAGCGAGACCTTGAAATTGCTTCCGGTACCCCCTTCGACCATTGCTTTTACTCCTTGATACCGCAAGGGTGACAATGTGTAGATGTTGATAAGTCCGGCTATGGTGTTGCGACCGTAGAGTGTTGACTGCGGACCTCTCAGCACTTCTATGCGGTCAATGTCGGCCATGTCGAAGTCATAGGCATCCTTGTTGAGGTATGGGATGTTGTCGATGTTGAGACCTACTGCAGGCTGGTCGATGCGTGCACCGATACCTCTTACATAGATTGAAGAGGTCATCTGCGAGCCATAGGATGGCATGAAGAAGTTGGGAGCCAGTTCCGACACACCTTTCATGCCGGTGATGTTGAGCCGTTCGATTTCATCCCTTTTGATGGTGGTTACAGTGACCGGTTGGCGCAACAGTGAGCGTGACTGCTTTATGGCTGTCACGCGGACTTCTCCGACGGTTATGGTGCTGTCAGGCTTTTCCTGCGGTGCCATCCCGGCGCGCATTGTGAAAGCGGCTATGCTGATGCATGCTGAAGCAAAGAGTGTGCGTAATATGCTCACAACTTAAAAATATTAAAGGACTTAAAGAATAAAATGCTATTGAAATATAATTTGATATGGACCGGTTTAAACTATTCCAATCCACTAAATCAGTTCGTGGACTGCAAAGTTACATCAATCTGACGTAATCTACAAATCAAACGCCCTCTTCCAGAAATTCAATTTCCTCAAGCATTGCGTGGCATATACTGCGGGTGAGAGGCGAATTGGCGGCATATTCAGCCTCGGCGAACGGTTTGATATCCTTCGGTCGGCTATAGAGGAGGTTAAACAGCAGTCGGAATGCCATATAGCGCTCCATATCCACATCGGAGGATACAAATTCCATCGCGATTTCCCAGGCTTCGGGATGTTTTCTGAGCAATGAGTGGCATACCACATCGGCAATCTCTGTGACGGGGACTTCACGCACCCATTGTATTGCTTCCTCACGGCTCAGCTCATTCGCGGGATAGAGCATAGGTGCAAGCAGCATGCTTTCACGTGTACGCTTGTCGGCCCACATCTCTCGCGCAAGTTCCACTGTGTGGGGTAGTTCGGCGGCAATATCCTTGAGCTGCGGCAGATTTAGACCAAAAATCATCCGATAGTCAAAACCAGCCTTGCGGATAGTGTCGGCGACGATACCGTTGCGCATGGCGAAAAAGCGCCTCTTTATTAACTGAATCTGGTTAAACTCACTCATAATTATAATACAACCTTATCAAGTTTTCACCACAAAATTACATATAATCCCCCATTTCACCAACTTGATGGGTCTGATTCCTATTACTTTCCGAGAACCCTGTTTCTCACGAACTTCCGCGCCGGTTTAAGTGTTAAAGTTATATAATCATCACATCAAGTTTCAACTTTTATGAGAAAATTCGGGATTATAATGGCAATCATAGCCATGCTCTGCGGGCAGGTGGCAGCTCAGAAACGCCAGTCTGTAGGTCTGGTATTGAGTGGCGGCGGTGCAAAAGGCATTGCGCATATCGGTGTGATAAAGGCATTTGAGGATAACGGTATTCCTATTGACTATATCACCGGTACATCCATGGGCGCCATCGTTGGCGGACTCTATGCATCAGGCTATACCCCCGAAGAGATGATGCAGCTGATAGAGTCAAAGGGGTTTGCATACTGGTCAACAGGTAAAATTGACCCCGAATACACTTATTATTTCTTGACTGACAATAAAATACCTTCGTTTGTCAATATCAATCTCGGCAAGGATTCCACACAGATTACTTCTGTGCTACCCATGAGTCTTATAAACCCGTTGCCGATGAATTATGCTTTCTTTGAACTGTTCTCTCCCTACACAGCACAGTGTGGCGAGGATTTCAATAAGCTATTTGTACCTTTCCGTTGTGTTACCTCCGATGTGTATGCCAAGCACAAGGTGGTGCTCCGCGACGGTCCCCTCGGTGATGCCGTGAGGATGTCGATGTCATTCCCGATGATATTCGAACCTATCATGCTTGACAGTGTGCCGATGTTTGACGGGGGAATTTATGATAATTACCCGGTGGACGTGATGGTGGAGGATTTCAACCCGGATGCCCTCATCGGAGTCAACGTTGGTTCGAAGGATGCGCCTCCGAGCACACGAAATATGATGGCACAGCTCGAGGAGATGATTATGCAGCCTAATGACTATCCTTTTCCTTACGACAAGGGGGTGAATATCCGTATAAATCTCGATGAATTCGGTCTGCTTGATTTCGGTAAATGCCGGGAAATATATCAGATTGGTTACCAACGCGCCATGGAGATGATGGACTCTGTAAAGATGAAGGTCACCGCCCGCGTCGGGGCTGCCGATGTGGAGGCAAGACGTATGCAGTTCAAGAAGGCAACTCCCGTGGTCAAAGTGGCAGGGGTGAAGGTTTCAGGTGGTTCACCTGTTGAAAATTCCTATCTTGAGTCGCTATTCCGCCGAAGGGGACACTCGTCGCTCACTCTTGAGGAGACACGCGATGCTTATTACCGTGCGGTAGGTTCAAAGCAGATTCAGAATTTCGTCCCCACACCTATATATAATCCCGCCGATACCTCCTTCACGCTTGATTTCAAAGCTGTGGTGAAGGATAATTTCAGTGTGGGAGTGGGCGGATACATATCATCGAGCACCAACAGTATGCTCTTTTTCAATGGAGGCTACAATACATTGAGTTACCGTTCAATCAAGGCAAGTGTCAACGCTTGGCTCGGTCAGAGCTATCTGGCGGCTGAAGGGGACTTCAAATTACAGTTCAACACATATCGTCCCTCGGAGCTCATGATGCGTATTGTCACCTCACGGCAGAAGTATCATGAGACAGACAAACTGTTCTATCAGATTCACGACCCGGATTTCATAATACGTTCCGAGACATTTGCCCAGGGTTCCTATTCATCGGCACTGAGCCTACGTTCGGTGTTTAATGTCGGCGCTGGCTTCGGTCATCTCACTGACCGATATTACACCGATATACGTGAGCATGAGACCCGCAACGGTCGCGACAAGGGGATATTTGACCTTGGCGAGATATTTGTGCGCTGGGAAACAAATACGTTTGACAATCAGTATTCCCCTACAGATGGTGCCGAGTACTATGCCCGCGCTTTGGGTGTGAGCGGACGTTACCATTTCTATCCCGGGACAGATGAAGGCAAGCGCTATGACCGCTCTGTGTCATGGCTTCAGGCTGACCTTTCGGCTACAAAGTACTGGAATTGCGGGAAGTATTTCTCTATAGGCGGTATGGCGCGGACACTTCTGTCTACCCGCAAACTGCTGCAGAGTTACGATGCATCGATAGTGGCTGCTACCGCTTTTCATCCCACCCCGTCAAGTTACAACCATTTCAACCCGGCGCTCCGCGCCAATTCATTTGCGGCTCTTGGCATCATGCCGGTGTGGAAGGTTTCGGGCAGTTTCCAGGTGCGCGGTACTTTCAACGGGTTCCTGCCGTTGCGTAAAATTGAGTATTCTCCCTCAGACGGAGGTGCATATTATGGTAAATGGCTAAGTAACCCGGAATTTTTCGGGGAGTTGCAGGCATTGATTTCGCTTCCGTTCGGGACTGTCAGTGCATACGGTAATTACACCACTTCAAGGTCGGGCGACTGGAATTTCGGCATTTCGATAGGTGCTTTTATCCTTGCTCCGAGATTCCTTCAGTAATCTGATTTGATTATAAGGTTGCGACAGGTGCTGAGAGAAACGCCGGCAGTTGAGGCAGCAGACGTTCGGCTGTCTCGCGACCGATATTGTACACATTCTTCATCTTGTCGGGTTTCATTTCCACTCGTCCGATAGGCAACGGGGAGTCAGGGGCGATTACGAAAGTATTCCCCTTGGCAACTTCAGCGGTCACGTAGCTTAGCTGGGCATTGTACATCTCATGGCGATTTACCATGGCTTCGGCTATTTTAGGATACTTGCGCAGGAATGTGCGGAAAAGCCATTTGCTTGCAGGTTTCTTGCGGTAGTCCCGTGGCTGGGTGAGCACCACCACATTGCGCCCGTAGCCGATGCTTTGGAAATAGCGGAGGGGTATGGAGTCACTGATACCTCCATCGAGCATCTCTCTGCCTCCTACTTTGACGGGGCGGGTCACAATAGGCATGGATGCTGAGGCCCGGAGCCATTCAAGCGAGTCGTAGTCCACCTTATCCATTCGGTAATACACCGGCTCTCCGGTGTGGACATCGGTACATACAAGGTAAAATTCGGTGGGATTGCTCTCAAATGTGGCGATATCGAATATGTCGAGTTGGAGCGGGAGTGTGTGATAGGCGAACTCAGCACCTACCAGGTCGCCTGATTTTATGAGAGAGCGCACTCCCATATATCGCGGGTCGTCATGAAACCTGAGATTGTATCTCAGCACACGCCCGGGTTGATGTGACTTGTAGTTGCAGCCGAAACTTGAACCGGCAGACACGCCGATTATGCCGTCGAAAGTTATACCTGCCTCCATCATCACGTCCATCACGCCGGCTGTGAAAAGCCCGCGCATGGCACCTCCCTCTAATACAAGTCCTGTTTTCATTTATTACGGTTCAATTGGCTGTTTTGCAATGGTGCAGGGCTGCTTCGGCTTGGCATCATGGTGTGATGCACTGGTGGTCCTGCCATGCAAAGTTAATTATAAGAAATAAGACTCCCAAATGGCAATCTCAATCATTTGTTGCCATTTGGGAGTCTATGTTAGTGCCGATGGGAGAATAGAAACTCATTCACCTCCCTTTATGTCGGATAAAACTGTCGGTTTACTTGCGCTTTGCAGCGTCAATATCCTTTAGGAGGGTCTTGACTGCGACATCAAGCTGGTCATCGATGCCCTGCATCATGCGTGCGGGGTTGTTTGATACTTTTACATCGGGCTCGAGCTGTGAGTTTTCAAGATAGTTGCCTTCGGCAGTCTTGAAGCCGACAACGGGGATACCGAACACGATGGTGGGGTCCTGTGTGGTCACCCAGTTGACCGAGGTCATGGTTCCCGGCACGGGCATACCTACCAGTTTGCCGAGTTTACGGTTCTTGTATACCCAAGGTGTACCGTGCGCGTTGCTGTAGTTAGCCTCGCCAATTACCATGATGGAAGGTTTGTTCCAGCGGCGTGATGGCATCTGTCCGCTTTCCACTCCCTGGATGTACTGTGTGAGATATTTCTCACCGCTGAATAGAACTTCGATATCCTCATGCAGACGACCACCGCCGTTGAAACGGGTGTCAATCACGATGCCATCGCGGTCGTTGTATTTGCCTAAGAGGTCGGAGTAGATGGTGCGGTAGCTGTCATCGTTCATAGCCTTGATGTGCACGTAGCCGAGGCGACCGCCTGAGAGTGAGTCCACAAGATGCTCGTTGCGTTTTACCCAACGGTCATACATGATGGCGTTCTGCTTTGCTGTGCTCATGGGGAGTACAACCTCCTCATGTTTTGAACCGTCTTTATTGGTGAAGGCTACGAGTGTTTTCTTATTTGTGCGACCGTTTAAGAGAGTAGTGTAGTCGGCATTGGCATTGATTGCATTGCCATTGACAGCTGTGATTACGGCACCAGGCTTGAGGGCAGTGGTGGCGCGGTCAAACGGACCGTTCTCCAGAATCTCAGCGACCTTGATTCCATTACCGTTATAGGTAAGGTCATAAAGAAGTCCGAGCGATGAGGTCGGTTCGCCTGCGGTCATGGGATAATAGGTGGCGCCGGTGTGCGATACGTTCAGTTCGCCGAGCAGCTCTGAGCCAAGCTCTGCGAAGTCATGGTTGTTGTTGATGTGGGGGAGGAATTTGCGGTAAGCTTTACCCATGTTCTTCCAGTCAACACCATGCATGCCTTTGTCGTAGAAGCGCTGGTCCTCTTCGCGGAGGATATAGTCGAATATGTATTCACGTTCCTTTGCCGGGTCAATCTTCTGGGTGGCAGAGAAGGTGATGTTGTCAATCTTGCCGGAGGCGAGTGCCATTTTCTTCATTCCGGATGCTCCGAGCATGAAGAGATTCTTGCCTGATGCGTCGGGCTGGAGGCTCATCATGCCTGTGCCGAGTTTCTTGAAGAGCGACACATTATCCTTACGGAGGTCCATCTTCCAAAGGTCATAACCGCCATCGACAGCAGCGAAGAAGTATAGATTTTCACCATCGTTGTCGATGTAGGCGTCGCCGAGGTTGGAAGAGAAGGGTGTGAGGCGCACTATGCGGTCCTGGATACCATCGAAGTCGATTGTGATGTCCTTGCTCTTCTTTTCGTCATTTTTGGCTGAGTCCTTAGCCTTGGCATCTTTTTTCTTGCTGTCCTTGTCGTCACCCTTCTTTGCTGCGTCTTTTTTCTTCTGGGCTTTTTCCACATCCTTGAAGAGCTCGTAGTCCTCGGGAGAGAGACGGAATTTATCGTAGGCAGCCTTGTTGGTGAATACAAGCAGCACATCCTCAGTGTTGCCCCATGAAGCATGGTTCTTCATACCGTAACGCTCGGAAGCAAACAGGATTGCATCGCCATTCATCACCCAACGGGGGTTGGAGTTGGTGTAGGCTGAGTTGGTCAGGTTGGTCAGTTCTCCGGTTGAGGCGTTGATGATTGCGATATCATAGTAAGGAGAACGCTTGTGCATATCTACCGCTGATACAAGCCACTTGCTGTCGGGCGACCATGACATGTCGATGCCACCGCTGCGGCTGGTCTGTGTCTCGCCGTTGGTGAGAAGCTTGATTTTCTTTGAATCGAGGTCCATCACAGCAATTTTGCGGCGGTCCTGCACGAATGCCATCTTCTTGCCATCGGGCGAGATGATTGGCTGCGAGCGGTCTATCTTATCGTTTGTCGGGGTTATTACCTCTTCTTCAATGAGAGTTGCGTTGGGGAAGTTGGGGTCATCTTCGCGTGCTATTTTGGCACGGTAGATATTGTTATGTCCGTCGCGGTCCGATGCATAGTAGATGGTGCGGTTGTCACTGCCCCATGCCACGCCGCTTTCAGCCTGTGGTGTCTCGGTGATTTGACGGGTGGTGCGGTAGTCAACAGAGGTAACGAATACATCTCCGTGACTCACGAATGCTATCTGCTTGCCGTCGGGCGATACCACAGCGCCGCGGGCACCGGACATGAATGTGCGTTTTGACACCGGATTAACCTCGTCGAGAAGTATGTCGATGTTGACCTTGGCAGGTTTGGCTCCCGCCTTCATGGTATAAATCTCACCATCGTAGGTGAAAGCCAAGGTTCCGTCGGCGCCCTGTGAGAGGAAACGCACGGGATGGGTGGTGAAGTTTGTCACCTTGCTGACCTTAGCGGGGTTGTCGATGGGGAATGAGTAGACATTGAATGAGCCGCCCTCACGCTCGCTGAGGAAGTATACAGTCTTGCCATCGCGGTCAAGCACACCGTTGCGTGCCTCGCCGGCGTGGTTTGTCAGATTGGTGTGAGTACCATTTGCGGCATCATATTTCCATACATCGCGGGTCACGGATGAGGTGTGGTGCTTGCGCCATTCGTTCTCGCCACCTTTTATATCTGTGTAGAGGAATGACTTCCCGTCGGGAAGGAAGAATACGTTCTTGCCTGAGGCTGACATAACCTGCTCCACACGCCCACCCTGTGCGGGCACACGGTAGAGTTCCGGCTGACGTGCGTAGGGGAAGTAACGGCTGCCGGGAGCATCCTGAATCACGGCTGTGAAAAGTATGTATTTCCCATCGGGTGTAAATGCCTCGGGGACTTCGGCTGCTGAATTGTAGGTCACGCGTGTGGCATCGCCACCGGCTGCGTCCATGATGAAAATATCGTTGCCACCCTCACGGTCGCTGGCGAAGGCAATCTTTTTGCCATCGGGTGACCATACGGGTTCAGATTCGTAGGATGGCTGTGTGGTGAGGCGTGAAGCTTTGCCGCCTGAGACCGGCACGGTGTAGATGTCGCCTTTGTATGTGAAGGCGATGCGGCTTCCATCGGGCGAGATTTTGACGTCGCGGAGCCACAAGGGGGTCACTGCAAATCCACTGAGGGCTAACGCTGCGACCAATGCACTGGTGAAGAAACGTTTCATGGGCGTACGTTTGAATTATATTGGTTATTGTAAGCTTTTTCCTTTCGGCGCTGGAGGAAGTCGGCGAGCCACACTCCAAGGAGTATAAGGGCACACCCCACATAGCCGATGAGGGTGATTTTTTCGTTAAGAATCAGGAAGGAGAATATCAAGGTCACCACCGGCTGGAAGTACATATAATTGGAGGCGGTGATTGCACCGATTTTGCCAACCGATAGAGACCACATAAGATAGGCGAAGAGGGAACATCCGAGTCCGAGGAATAGGATATTGACCAGCGGGACGGTGTGGAGAAGTTCCATTGGCGATGTGATTTCTGGCTCGATGAGGAGGGCCGGGAGAGCGGTCACGACACCATAGAAAAATACTTTTCGGGTTATATAGAAGGCGTCGTAGAGGGCATTGAGTTTTTTGATGATGATGCTGTACACAGCCCAACACAATGCGGCAAGGAGTGATAATATGTCGCCCAAAGGCTTGATGGTCAAAGAAAAGCTGCTATTGAAGATTACAAGCCCTACCCCTAAGAATGCGAGCGACGAGCCAATCCAGATTTCTTTGCCGGGGCGGTCGGATTTGTAGAGGAATCCGGCGAGGAGCACCGTGAGCAACGGTGACAATGAGGTGATGAGCGACACGTTACTTACGTAGGTGTACTCAAGGGCTACATTCTCGGAAATAAAGTATATTGAACCGCCTACAAGTCCGAGGATGACAAACAGGGCTTCATCTTTCCACGAGTTGCTTGCAAATCGCTTGTGCGATATGAGCAGCATGGCGATGTAGGCAAGTGTGAAACGGTAGATGTAGATTTCGATGGGGTGAAAGCCGTTCTCGAGGAGCAGCTTTGTGGAAATAAACGAGATACCCCAAGCCAAAACGGCTAATGCCGCTCCGACATGATAGAGGAGGTTGCTTTTAGCGGAGGTTCGCTTTGATGGCATAAATTAGTTCATAAGGTTAACCAAGTGGGCCGGAGAGTATGTTATCTTCGGATGCCAACTTGCGCCGCCATCCTGACGATAACGCTATTACAAGGCAAAATTAAGCAATTTTTATTAAAATAACGATAGTTGCGGAGGAAATTAATTCAGGTCCCGTTTGCTTATGTACGGTTATGAAACAATGTTTCCGATGCCTGTAAGGTCGGAAATATCGTTTCATTTTAAAGAGGTGTGGATGGATATTTGTGCGGATAGCGGTTTCTTAAGTGGAGTTAAAATGAGGAGATGGGTAAACAATCTTTTGAAAAATGATGTATTAACAATAGACGCTTGGAATTAAGGTGCGGAGACTAAGTTAGGATTATCCGGTCTTTTTTCTTAAATTTGCGGCGACGGATTAACATATTAACTAAATATTTACTAAAATGAAACTATTGAAAGTATTGGGAGTTCCTGCACTCGCAGTGTGTGTGCTCTTTACGACGGGATGTTCGTCCATGACCAATACAGGTAAGGGCGCGGCAATCGGTGGCGGCGGTGGCGCTGCACTTGGTGCCGGTCTGGGTGCGCTGATTGGTGGCGGTAAGGGCGCTGCGATTGGTACTGCAATTGGTGCAGCCGTTGGTACCGGTGCAGGTGTGCTTATCGGAAAGAAGATGGACAAGCAGCAGGCTGAACTCCAGGAAGAACTGAAGAAACAGGCAGAGGTGGAGAAAGTCACCGATACCAACGGTCTGCAGGCTATCAAGGTGACATTTAACGGAGGTATCCTCTTCCCGACCAATGGAACCACTCTTAGCAGCAGTGCTAAGACTGACCTTACAAAATTTGCCGCTTCACTGATGAATAATCCTCAGACTAATGTGCAGATTTACGGTTTCACTGATGATACCGGCACACTGGCTGTGAATGAACGAGTAGCTACCGGTCGTGCGGATGCAGTTCGCAATTATCTGCTCAACAGCGGTGTTGCAGCTACCCGTCTTTCGGCTGAAGGTCTGCCTATGCAGGATTATGTCGCATCAAACAATACCGCGGAGGGTCGCGCACAGAACCGCCGTGTGGAAATTTATATCACTGCCAACCAGGAAATGATTAATGCTGCCAACAATGGCACATTGCAGTGATGCCCGAATAGGTTATAATCATCAATTTATAATATTATCGTAAGAGCCGTGCCGGTTACATTAGTGTGACCGGCACGTTTTTTTAGCAATAAGGCATATCCTGTCATGCTGATTGCAATACAGTGGTTTGGTGGAGTGGGTGATTATACGTAATATAAAATCTGTATACAGAGAATTAAATCGTATATTTTGCGAAATTTACGCAAAATTCAAAGATTAAAATGCCATATTGCAAATTTAGGCAACAGCAATAGCTCTCTCTCAAGTGTGACTTTGATGGAAATGACTTGGGTTGGCTCGAGTTGGCAAGGTAACAGTATCACTTCACCTGGTTGCAGCAAAAGCGCATTGTCATTTAATTCTCGTCCGATATTTTCTTCCCAATCATATACGACAAACATACCCTTTCTAAAAAATTCATCCCCATCTTTGCTGTTTGTTATAATCAAGCCATCTTTACTTAACCTGACTGACCAGTCACAGCCATGTTCTTTACATTCAAATGTGCTGTCATAACTGACAGTTTCCTTTCCAATCAGCCTGCCTACAAGGATATCTACATTAGTGTATGGATTTCTGTTGTAAACAGGTTCTTCCGTATTCACGTCACTTTCAGCCCTTAGCCTGCAAGCATTGACCATTCCTTTTATCAGATTATCCTTGACCAGTGGAAAGGTGGATTCCGAAGATTTGGTTTCCTGCCAATATCCTTGCTTTCTCGCGTAACCGTTTATACAATTCTTGCCGCCACAGTCTTTTTCAGGATTCTTTCCGGTGCCGCATTCAAATATGAGCTTCTTACCCCGGATTCTTTCCCCACATTCCGTCTCATTGAAAGAATAGTAAATGTACTCAAAATGGAGAAGCAGATAATACTCAAAGCTGCGGCTGGAAAATGCTATATTGACTTTCTTTCCGTCAATTATCTTTTCGGCTTCCGCCAAGGCTTCTTCGTGCTTCGGATGTTTGTCTTTGTCATAGACAGCCCAGGATTCGTCAACCCCTTCCGACAAGATTTGCCGTGCGTATAAGACCCATTTTAACGGTGGAACTCCCGTTATTACCACATCATCAGCGGCGTCTTTCCCGTCTGTCTTGATTTTACGCTTTTTCCCTTTGTAACTGCCTCTGGGGGAATTATCCGTTTCTTCATCTTGTGGAATGAGAGGTTGTGGAATGGTGCGGACATCCATGCCGTCATTATCTTTGAAATACAGGTCGCACAGGCTCGTAAAGAATAGTGGCTCGGTCTTGTCACCTTCGCACACTATCCTGATTACATAGTTGCTATGACGAGTATTTTCGTTATTTCTTGCCATCCTCCACAAAGAGTTTTTCCAATGATTGCAATGAAGGTACTCCTCCAAATTTGTTGTTCAAATACCATTTGGCAAACAGGGTCTCTTCTCTCACATCATCAAAGTCAGAAAGTGTGAACATTTCCGATTCCCCCAATTGATTTTTCTCTGTAAACCACACCTGGTCCCTACGGATAGTATTCTGGTCAAGAAGATTCACGTCATGTGTAGTGAATACTAATTGTGCGTTCTTATTGTTGATTCGCTCATTCCTGAACATGTCAACAATCAGTTGTGTGATGTAAGAGTGTAGACCGGAGTCCATCTCGTCCACAAAGAACGGGCTACCACTCTGCAAAGCCTGCAATATATGACAACCGATGATGAATAACGCCCTTGTTCCAAAGGATTCCTCCTTCAATGGCAAATCAGTCTTTCCGATGTTTTCACCATCCTTGTACAACCCGTGCAGGCTTGTTACTTCCACATCGCCGCTTCGCTTCTCCAATTGGAAATCAGCCAGTCCGGTATCAGCGAAAGCCAGAAATTCGGCGAGCATCTTCTTGTTGTCAGGACGGGAATAGAGCCATCTGAGCATTTCCTTGTCTTCACCGAGTACGGTGTCTTCATGGAAACCATTGGAAATAACCATATCCGCCAAATACTTTGCGGCATTGGTTATAGGCTCACAGGGTGTATCCTTCAAGAACTTTGAAATCAACAGCTGGTTCTTGAATACGTTGAATGGTTTGGACGTGGAAAGACTTGAACCAAACTTGATGGTATCCGATTCTTTATCCTCCGGAAGTAATGTACGTTCATAAAGTAACGTTTGCTTGCCGTTAGGATAGGAGATTAATGATTCGGATTCGATTTGAAATCTGGAAAAACAGATTTCATACTTATACCTTATTTTTTGTGCGATAAACTCCATAGAGAATTCTATCGGTGCGTCTGCCGTTGCACTGTCGAACTTGAAAGGTTGGTACAAAGCAATCTCTTCACCGACACGGTTATCCAGATTCAATACCCAACGTCTGAAACCATACAGAAATTTTATGATATTGGTCTTTCCTGAAGCGTTGGCACCAAAAATCAAGGAAATTTTCAATGCCTTTTTGTTACCCTCCGCTTTAGTTTCAACCTCACACAGATTTTCGACCTTTGCTTTTGAAGAGGTCGGTTCGGTTGTAAACGAGCATGTGCCCTTGAACGAACGATAATTCTTAAATTCCAAGTTTAATATCATGATTATGCTGCTTTTTTGCAAAAATAGCATTTTAAATTTGTATAGACAACTTTTTTATCCGATTTTTGCAGCTAAAACAAACTTGGGAGATG
>Ga0224483_100176_pt1 | contig 17408 bp, 16 predicted proteins | sample hydfratestSal1_FD_181453 | JGI IMG/M metagenome (GOLD analysis project Ga0224483, IMG submission 181453) | Metatranscriptome of mouse feces microbial communities from Columbus University, Ohio, United States - Sal1 (Metagenome Metatranscriptome) ... | reverse complement strand
ATCGACATGTTGAAAATAGGAAACTACAATACACTCACCGTTGCCCGCGAGGTGGACTTCGGGCTATACCTCGCCACCGACGACGGCCGCGAAATACTTATCCCCAAACGCTACGTGCCCGAGGGGACTAAAATCGGCGACGAACTCAACGTCTTCGTATACAACGACTCAGACGACCGCCTCATCGCCACCACCGAGGCTCCGTTTGCCGAAGTGGGCGAATTTGCCTACCTTCAGGTGCGCGACGTCAACGCCACCGGCGCCTTCCTCGACTGGGGTCTGCCGAAAGATCTCCTTGTGCCCTTCTCCCAGCAGAAAGCCCGCATGAACCGCGGTGGCATATATCTCGTCTACGTCTACCTTGACGACAATACCAAGCGCATCGCCGCCTCGGCAAAAATCGACAAATTCCTCGGAAACGTCCTACCCGACTACCGCCACGGCCAGCAGGTAAAGGCTCTTGTTGTGGAACACACCGACATCGGCTATCGCGTCATTGTCGACAACCGCCACTGGGGCATGATCTACGACAACGAAATCTTCCGTCCCCTCGAGCTGGAGGAAACCGTGACCGCCTATGTCAAATCCGTACGCGACGACGGAAAAATCGACCTTACCCTCTCCGATTCCACCGGCAAACGCGTCATCAGCCTCTCCGACCGCATCCTCGAAGCCATCAAGGCCAACGGAGGCGAGCTGCACATCTGCGACTCATCAAGCCCCGATGAAATCCGCGACGCGTTCTCATGCTCGAAGAAAGATTTCAAAAAAGCGGTCGGCCACCTGTATAAAGACGGCAAGATACTGCTTGGCGAAGGCAAACTGGTGCTCGCATAGTTCTTCATGTCCGCTGATTCCCAGCCCTGGCAATCAGCAAGTTAGACCCAAATGACAATTTTCACTCAAAAAAAGTTGCCGAAAAATTTGGAGAAATAAGAAATAGTGCTTAACTTTGCATCATCAAAAGGCGATTTAGTGTAGTGGCCTAGCACGCCACCCTCTCACGGTGGAGACCCGGGTTCGATTCCCGGATTCGCTACAATAAAATAACGAGGCTGTCTAACAAGTTTAGACAGCCTCTATTATTTTATTAAAAACTCATAGCTGTTAAAAGCTTGTTTCTGCTTGCAATATCGGCATGGTTGTCGTAATATATCTTTTCAATATTCTCAACACTTGTGCCCATCATATTGCTCAGATACATAATAGGAACATTTCTACTGACATATCTTGTTATAGCTGTATGTCTGAATGTGTATGTGCGAAGATGAAAATCATAACCTAAAGCGTCCCCTACCTTTTTTAACCAATGATTTAATCGGCCCACAAAATGCTTTATATCCCCATTCTCAGTCTGCTGCTCTTGAACCTTACTTTTGGTACGTATCGGGAATACATATCCATCCTTAGCACGTCGCCTCCATCTCAGCATAATTCTGTCCATCTCGGCATTTATGGGCACACAACATGGCACCGCCTGTTTCTCTGCAATCTTACGCCTATTAAAAACAAAATGACTTACCCCATGTATCTGTTTTATGTCAGAGTATTTTAGAGATATAGCGTCACATGGAGATTGACCGGTATAAAGCAGAAAGAGGCAAAAATCCCTGTATAACTCATTGTGACGTGATTTTGATATACTCCACAAGTCAAGGGTGGCGAGCTTCCGGCATTGTTCATCAGTCAAAGTGCGATTCTTCTGACTACTTCCTGATTTTTTCTTCCACCACTGGCAGTTTCTAAAATCATCAAGCTTTAACAATCCCGCCTTCTCAGCTTTTGTGATGAGAGAATGAAGCATGGGAGATACATAACCCATCCCCTTACCTTTTCGGCTCTTATTAATCCATGAAAAAACATCATTCACGAAACCTGGCGTGAGGTCGGTAATCATGAGTTTCTGATATTTGATTTTTTTACTCGCGCAGTATTCCTGAAGGCGCTTTTCGCATTTTTCATAAGCCTCATGGCTACATTTTGGTGAGCCGTCAGCATGTTTGTTAGATTGAAGTTTTGCTATGACATGGTGAATAAAACCGGACAAAGACAACCCATTGGTCTCGACCGATTCCCGCTCATCCATTGACGCAAGCATCCCTGCGATACTTCCCACCCAATTCACAGAATACTCATGATATTTCTGTTTGATGAGAGCAAGGATATCATTGTTATCATCACGATAGGGACAGCTTGGCGTAAAAAGCTGCTTGCTTTGGTTCCAGTGCTGCTTTTTCAAGTCCCCCTTAAGGAACTTTGTCACATTAACAAACTTCGTTTCTCCGCTCTAGTAGAGCCGCAATCTCAATTGAAATCCTTTGTTTCCAAACGTCTGATAATTAGCTGTAATCATTTAACAATTTTTTAAATCAATTAACAATGCAAAGTTTTCTAATCAGAGATACCTCGATTTGCAAATGACAGAACGTATACATTTTTAATTGACTCAAAGTCGACACTGCTTATTTGACCCCCAAAGTGTACAGGGGTTGGACGGAAATAGATTGACCTAACTCTATAGCCTTCAACTATATAGACAAAAAAACAGTTCGTTCTAAGTGTACAGGACAAACTGTTTTTTATCATCTCGTTGTCTTACCAGGATTCGAACCTAGACAGGCAGAACCAAAAACTGCAGTGCTACCATTACACCATAAGACAATCCTATTTGCTCAAGCGAAAGTAGTCTTTTGCCTAAAGCGATGCAAAGTTAGTAAGTTTTTGAGAAAAATACAAGTCCTATGCGGAATTTTTATATTTTTCGCATAAAATATTCTCGAAAAACGTAATTTAAAGCCGTAATCCATCAATATCACATCTGCAGATGGTCCATCATAACATAGGCAAACGGACGTTCTCCGACATGACGAAATCCGAGACTTTCGTATAGACGGCGCGCATTGTGATTCTCTTTTTCAACCAATAATCCAGCCGGTTTACCTATCTTACGTGCCTTTTCAACGGTTGCCTTCAAGAGGGCTGCACCAATTCCTTGTTTCCTACATTCAGGAAGCACAGCAAGTGTATCAATATACACTTCGTTACCATCTGTTTCATCCTGAACATCTGTCATATCTTTCCCTAAAATTGATGACACAGCCTCAAAGAAAGGCTTGCGCAATTCATCAAGCAACGCTCCGTCATAGCTTATGCAGACCCCAACAGTTTTACCGTCGTCATCCACAGCCGCCAGTGTGTTAAGATAACTGTATTGACTATCATCGCGTTTCGCAAGTTCAGTAAACAGATGCTCCACATCATCCAATGTATGTGCGGGTCCAGCGAAATTTAGACAAATCTGCTCTCCAACAGCAGCCATAATCGCCTGAGCTATAAAGGTGGCATCCGTCTTTTTTGCGTCTACTATTTTAATCATTTTCTTATTGTTATTATTCTATTTCCATCAACAACAAAGCTGTCAGCAATGTCAAGTTCACCATTGAAAACCGGCGCTTTTACATTGCCATTGATAGGCTTATTGCCTATTTCAACGCGCACTTCATCCCATAAGTTCTCGTTGATAAACGATTGCAATACCATTCTTCCCCCCTCGACAAGAACAGATGTAATTCCATGTTTATAGAGCTGCGACATTGCATCATCAAGTGTACGATAATCACTAAGTAGGATTACAGATGCGGACTCAGATGAATATATCCGGGCATTTCCTACGATACGCCCTCGCCTATCAAGCACAACTTTTATAGGCGATTTTCCGGCATAATACCTTGTATCGAGAATAGGATTGTCAACCAAAACCGTACCACTTCCTACAAGTATAGCATCATTTACTGCCCGCAGCTTGTGTACCAATGTTGAAGTTAGTTTTGTAGAGATTTTACCATCAATATATCCATCTGAACTCTGCGCCCATTTGAGAGTTATGTATGGACGAGATTGTCGATGAGCAGTCATGAATTTGCGATTCAAATCACAGCATTCCTTTTCAAGTATTCCCGAAACAACTTCAACCCCAGCATCACGTAAAAGTTTAATACCTCGTCCTGATACCTTTTCAAAAGGGTCAAGACAACCCACTACCACACGCGGAATCCCCATGCGGATTATCAGTTCGGCGCAAGGAGGCGTCTTACCATAATGAGAGCAGGGTTCCAAAGTGACATACATTGTGGAATCAGCAAGCATTTTCTTATCCTGCACAGAGGCAACCGCATTGACTTCCGCATGTCCCTCACCACAACGACGATGCCATCCTTCACCGATTATTTCTCCTGACGGTCCAACTATTACAGCTCCAACCATCGGATTAGGTGAGGCATCCAATTCGCCATTACGAGCCAATTGAAGCGCCCTGCGCATGTATTTATCTGAAATTTCCATCCGTTGTCAATTAATCCTTGTCAACCCAATCGCCATTTGATTTGATGAGCTTTATAAGCTGTGGAATAGCTTCCTCCGCAGGGATGTTCTTTTCAATACACTCCTTCCCTTTATAGAGACTTATTCGCCCGACACCAGCACCAACATAGCCGTAATCTGCGTCCGCCATCTCTCCAGGACCATTCACAATACAACCCATCACTCCGATTTTTAACCCTTTCAAATGAGACGTGGCGTTTTTTATCTCTCTAAGAGTAGATTGAAGGTCATAAAGTGTTCTACCGCAGCCAGGGCATGAAATATACTCCGTCTTCGACATGCGCAATCTCGCAGCCTGAAGAATATTCAAAGCCAGCGAATTTGACTGCTCTTTGGTAAGAGAAGGAGATTCAATCCATACTCCATCCCTGAAGCCGGCAAGCAACAAGGCTCCAAGCTCAATCGATGCACGCAAAATAATATCATCCTGCATTCCCTCACTATAATTCAGACGCAATATGACGGGATTATTAATCCCTGCAGACATCAATTGAAACATGAAAATTTTCATACTTGATATCACATCAGAAGAACGAGAAGCAAGGACTAACGGACGCATGGGAGCACTATTCATCTCTGAAATCAATTCCTCTGTCATGCCATCCTCAGCAAAAACAGTGAAAGCATTATCCAACTCGGAAAGCTTGATATCAAGACCGACAACTTGAGGCAATCTATCAGACCAAACACTTAAACGCGGTTTTGGCGATATCACATCATAATCCGAAGGAATTGAAAACTTATCCGAGACTATTACCGGTGCTGCTGAAGCTATTTCTGAAATATAGCGCACAATACCCTGCGCTACCGGAATCTCACATTCAGGCTCCTCACTCAATGATACACGGATTGTATCACCGATACCTTCTGCTAATAATGTACCTATGCCGACTGCCGATTTGATTCTGCCATCCTCCCCGTCACCCGCCTCCGTAACGCCGAGATGTAGTGGGAAATGCATATCCTCCGCATCCATGGCTTTGACTAATCTGCGCACAGTCTCGACCATTACAGTCACATTTGACGCCTTGATGGAAATCACAACATTTTTGAAATCATGTTTGACACAGACTCTCAAAAATTCCATGGCACTTTCTACCATACCTGCCGGAGTGTCACCATAACGGCTCATTATCCTATCGGAAAGTGACCCATGGTTTACACCTATGCGAAGCGCAGTGTTATGCTCGCGACACAGCGTCAGCAACGGTGCAAGAGTTGCCTCTATTTTAAGAATTTCCGCAGCATACTCTTCGTCCGTGAATTCTATCTTCTTGAATACTCGTCCAGGGTCAACGAAATTTCCAGGATTAATACGCACCTTTTCCACACGCGTAGCAGCCGAAAAAGCAGCCTTCGGATTAAAATGTATATCCGCCACAAGAGGAACATTCACTCCATCCGCCCGGAGAGACGCAACTATATTTCCCAGATTCTCAGCCTCGCGCACACCTTGAGCAGTTAGGCGCACTATATCCCCTCCAGCTTCAACTATGCGCTTGATTTGCGCTACCGAGCCGTCGGTATCCATAGTACCGGTAGAAGTCATCGATTGTATCGCGATAGGATTCTTGCCACCTATGACTACATTCCCTATATTGACGTCCCATGTGGGGCGTCTACGATAATTAAGCTCCAAAATCAATCAGAATTTACTTTTGGTTTAAGCCTTAGTCTACCTTAAAATCATATTTTACATCCTTTAGCTCCTCATTCGCTTTGACAATCTTCTGTGACAAAGTGGAACGATAGCTATCGTATCTCTTGGCAAGTTCAGAATCACCCAACGCTAAAATCTGTACCGCCATTACCGCTGCATTCATACCGGCATTAATACCGACTGTCGCTACAGATATACCCGGAGGCATCTGGACTATTGAATATAATGCATCCATACCGCTGAGAGTAGAGTTGATAGGAATGCCTATTACTGGAATCGGAGTCATTGCGGCAATTACTCCTGGAAGAGCAGCAGCCATACCGGCAGCAGCAATTATGACCTTGATACCACGAGCCTGAGCATTGCGTGCAAATTCCTCAACTTCAAGAGGTGTACGGTGTGCAGAAAGAGCATTCATCTCAAAAGGCACTTCCATCTGATTAAGAAAATCAGCCGCTTTTTTAAGTATGGGAAGGTCACTTGTGCTTCCCATGATAATACTAACGATTGGTTTCATTATTTTATATTTATTGAGTTATAATAGTATTTTTATCGAATCATAGACAGTAAGTACACACATAGGAAACCATTAACGAATCCGAGAAGTACCTGCCATAATGTATGACGCTTAAGATACAATCTTGCAGTCATGACTAATCCCGCCAGTATGATTACTGCCGAAATCCATATATTAAGGTTATAGAGAGCATAATGTGACGCTACAATTCTGAACATCAAAGCCACAAGTCCCCCCATAGCCGCTGCATGAGCGCTTATCTTCCACCAACGATTTACGATGGTATTTATTACACAAGCCAAAGCTCCTCCAGCAAAAAACATAGGCAACCAGAACGGAGCATTCGCCTTATATAAAAATAAGCCACATCCCATATAACATAACGCCGTTATAATATATGGCACACTCCGTTCAGTACGTTCATTAAGTGCGGCATCCTTGATAAAGCCTGAACGATACATAGCTATAATAGCGGAGATAGGAATCAGTCCAGTAATCACAAATGTTATACCTACTGCAGTCCATATCAATGAATCTGGGAGTAAATGGAGTATTGTGAGGGTTCCTGCCATTGCCATTCCATAAGTAGGAACTAACAATGGTGAGAATAGCGCCGACAGTATATTCGATATCTTATTCATAATAATCTAAATATCTAAATTGATTAAATCTCTTTGCGCAAACGTGCCACCGGTATGTTCAACCTTTCACGATACTTTGCCACAGTACGACGAGCTATGTCATATCCGTTTTTATGAAGAATCTTCATTATTGCATCATCGTTGAGCGGATGGCTGCGGTCTTCATTACTTATAATTTCTTTGATTGCAAGCAGAATCTCCCGCGATGAAGTCTCTTCTTCGCCATCTCCAACGCGCTCATTGAAGAAAAATTTCAGTGGATATACTCCTCCTGAAGTTGCGACATATTTCCCGGCCGTAGCACGTGATATAACCGACAAATCGTAGCCAGTCATTTTAGCAATATCCTTCAGAATCATTGGACGCAACTTACTCTCATCCTCTGTCATGAAAAAATCATGCTGCCATTTAACTATAGCTGACATAACCTTATAAAGAGTTTCCTGCCGCAAGCGAAGCAGCTCAATAAAGTCATATGCCTCCTCTCGCTTACGTTTTATAAAGAGCTCAGCATCATCATTGCGTCGGGATGAAGGTGCATTTATGAACTCTTTCCCATCTGATATAAAGCTTTCCTCTATAGCCAAATCCGGAATGTTGTTGAGCAATGACAATGTCACCGTATCATCATCAACCTCAACATTGAAATCCGGTATAATATGACGCGACCGGTCCTCATCATCACTTCCTCCTAAATGACTTCCTGGTTTAGGGTCAAGACCTTTTATCACATCTATCCCACGCTGTAACTGTTCCTTCGAAACATCGAGCATATTCAAAAGACGGTCATAATGTCTCAGAGAGAATATATCAAAATAATGTTCCACAATCTCCAGCGCAAGTTTATCGTCCTCAGTTGCAGGAAGTCTCCTGAGTTGAAGTACCAAGCAATCTCTGAGGTCAAGCGCACATATTCCTGCAGGGTCAAGCGAACGGATACGGGTGAAAATCTCTCGTAGCTTGTCCATGGAAATTTCGATTCCGGCATTAAATGCCAAATCATCAAGGAGCTGAGAAAGAGTACGTGTCAGATAGCCATTATCATCTATATTCCCAATTATATATCTGGCTATAGACAAATCGAAGTCCGAAATATCAGTTTCTGTCAGCTGCGCTATCAGATTATCCATAAGTGTGCCGGTTCCGGCCACAGCTACAGGCTCATAATACTCATCGTTTACGCTATGATTTCGCGCCTCCAGACGATACGACGGCATATCATCCTCATCTTTATAATCTGCCATCTGCAACTGCTCAGCACTTTCCTGATATGCTGTATCTTCACCCTGAGAAGCTGGATTGTCGGCGACCTCAAGCGCTGGATTATCATCCAATTCACGACGCACCTCATCTTCCATCTCAGGACCATTCATCTCCAACATTCTCACAAAACGCATTTGCAGAGGTGATAGCCTCTGCTGCAATTTTTGCGATAATGATAATTTTAATGCTTCCTTCATGATAAAAATTATAATGAGATGCTTTGTTTGATATTCTAAAGTTCAATAAGAGAATCGTATAAGAAATCCTTTGTTGCGATTTTTCCTATAACATTATCCCAATTCATCGGTGAAATACCATTTCCAGGTCGTTTCACAGTTATATTCTCCTCTGTAAAATGCTCTCCCCGTTTTATATCGCGGGCTGCCACAATGCTTTTACGTGCCACCTCTATATTTCCACGCTCTGAATCTGCAACAATCTTTTTGCCGGAGCCTAGCGCTTTTTCTATGTTTCTCACTGCTTTCACCATTGCTCCTAACTCAGCAGGATTAAGTGATGCTCGATGGTCAGGACCTGGAAGTGATTTATCCAATGTGAAATGTTTCTCTATTACTCTTGCACCTAATGCAGCTGCAGCTATAGGCACTTCAATCCCCAAAGTATGGTCACTATAGCCTATCCCTCCAACATTAAGCTCTCCCAGCGAAAGCATTGCTCGCAAATTCACATCTTGCATAGGAGTTGGGTATTGGGTGGTACAATGAAGAAGATATATATCATGACGTGCAATACCACCAGCGACAAGTATATCAACAGCCTCTTTAACCTCAGACAAAGTAGACATTCCGGTGGACAAAATAACCTTTCCACCCTTCGATGCAATCTTACGCAAATAAGGCAGATTGGTAATCTCACCGGATGGTATCTTCCAGTAATCCATTTGAAGAGGAGCAAGTGTATCAATCGACACAAGGTCAAACGGCGTACTCATAAACCCTATACCTACTTCCTTGCACAATTCGGCTAACTCAGAATATGCGGAAAGTGGAAGATGTATTGCCTTACACATCTCCAACTGAGATTCAACATTTCCTGTTGTCTCTTTCTGATATTCAGCTTTTGGAGCGATTGATGAAATCACAAGTTCGGGTACGGCTGTTTGAAACTTCACATAATCCGCACCAGCCTTAGCCGCCTCATGGACCATCTGTTTCGCCATCTCCATGGAAGCATTGTGATTGACTCCAGCCTCCGCTATAATTATTATTCTATCTTTAGTTTCCATTTTGAAAAACCGCTTCATCAAAATAACGGCATATCAATGTTCCTGGTTTAATATTTTCGGAGATTCTGGGTTTTATGCCTTTCGCTTCGTCCAAAATCATTCCCGGTATGTCGGCACCCGCATGAATCGAGCAAACCACTCCACCGCCAAGCCGTGGATTGATTTCCATAAGCATCAAGCGATTAGAGTCTTCATCCCGTAGAAACTGTAGTGTCACAGCTCCACGCAATCCAAGCCTTTCTATCACAACCTTGGATTCTGTGAGAAGAGTGTCGTCTGATACAGTTGCTGTTTTTGAGACTTCACCACCTACTACTTCAAGACGTACCCTTGGACTGATACAGAGAATCTCTCCTTCTTGAGAAATATAACAGTCAACCGTATATTCTATGCGGTTTGTAATGTACTCCTGCAGAAGATATGAATCCTCTGCGCCCTTCAACAGCTTAAGGTCCGACTCATCTGACAGCACCACTATCCCCTTTGATGCAGAACCCCTGCGAGGTTTAGCTATAAGAGGATATTTAGTAACACCAACCTTATAAGTCATTGGAATTGATAAGCCGGCAGTCTCGAATAGTTTTGCCGATGCAACCTTATCAAAAAGCATTTCAGCTTTTCCTGAAGATACCACAGGAGACCATACATCTTTATATCTATTGCAATATTCTGCCGCTATTTCAACCGCACCATCCACAAATGGGAGCATGACATCAATATCATATTCCTTTACTGCATTGTGCAAATCATCGAATATACCGGTATCATTCCATCGGCGCCCAACGATGATATCCCCAATCAATGCCACTGGCACTTTGGAGTCAAGCTCATAACTGAATATCTTTAACTGAATGCCCCTCATCTCAGCGGCAGCCATCAGCTTGCGTCCAAACGATACACGTTTTGCACCCCCAAGAAAAAGAATATTCAATTTATTACAGTGATTAGTCTTCATACGTTATACAGACCGGTTTTATATTTTGCAAGATTCTCCTTTTGGGTAAACCAGGCAATGGTTTCACGTAATCCAGTCTCCAAATCATACTTCGGTCGCCAATCAGTCAACGAAGTAATAATGCTATTGTCGCCACACAACCTGAACACCTCACTGCCTGAAGGACGCAACCGTGCCGGGTCTATGATATATTTCACATCTTTCTCCATAATTTGTGAAATCATCTCTAAAGTTTCCTTCATTGAAACTTCCGTCCCAGTTGCAATATTTATTTCCTTCCCTTCGATGCCTTCAGCTTTACCAAGCGCTATAAATCCGGCTGCTGTATCTTTGACAAAATTAAAGTCACGTGTAGGACTTAAATCTCCCACTTTAATCTCGCGCTTACCTGCTGCAATCTGTGTGATTATAGTCGGAATAATAGCTCTCGCACTCTGCCGAGGTCCGTATGTATTGAATGGTCGTGCCACCACCACTGGCAAATTAAACGCATTATAAAAGCTCAACGCTATTGCATCAGCACCGATTTTGGTCGCGCTGTATGGCGACTGGGGCTGCTTGGGATGCTTCTCGTCAATAGGAACATACTTCGCTGTCCCATAAACTTCACTTGTCGAGGTCACCACAAGACGCTTAACACCACAATCACGAGCAGCCTGACAGATATTTAATGTTCCCTTTATGTTAGTATCAACATAACTATCAGGAGCAACATAACTATACGGTATAGCTATAAGTGCTGCAAGGTGATACACCACAGAGCAACCATCGCATATATGGCGACATAAATTCGGGTCGCGGACATCTCCAGTCACAACCTCCAAATCAGGATGCTGTATATCTTCAAGCCATCCCCAGTTATTGAACGAATTATATTGGCTAAGAGCCCTGACGGCATAACCTTCGTTTAGCAATGCTTCAACAAGATGTGAACCGATGAACCCATCGGCACCAGTCACAAGCACTTTCATTTTATCTTTATTCTCATACATAGCCTAATCTTAATTTAAGGAATCTTACGTAAATAATACGAATACTCCACATCGTCCACTGACCTATAACTTAGCTTCATCTCCTTTGAGGAAGTCTGATTAACATCAAGCCGAGTTATACCGTCTGCGTTGAGATGCAAAGGCGAAGGCGGGAGGTACTCTCCGTTACCATTCTCATCTTCATATGTAAAATCCAATATCAATACATCTTTCTCTTTGCACCAGCTTCCATAATAGTTTACATAATCCATATTGTCACGAATATCCTGTATCCTCACTATATGGCTCTGGAAAGCCCAAGTATAAACTTTTGTAAGATTGCTGTAGAGGTCAACTTCCTCACCATTCTTTGTCATAGTTTCAAGGCGCCATGTACCAAAAAGGTTTCCTATATCACCATTGTTTCTCGTGCACCCAGAAAGAAGGAGCAAAAGAGTGAGTAAAGAGCCGATATAAATACTTCTTACCATACTGTCTCTACTTAATGTTAAATATACCATCGTATTTCACGGTAGCCATCACACCAAAAGCATTACAAGGCATAGTTCCTCTATCTATTGCCATCTGTCCTGACACCTTAAGTCCCGGAATCTCCTTAACTATCCATTCCCCTTCAACCATAACAGATGTAGAATGCAACGGAGCAGGAAGAATAACAGCTCCTGTCCCCCATGCTTTTCTATATCCTCCTTTAATGCGATATGTAAGGCTTTTAGTTACAGAACCTTCAACACCGACATGCACCCCTCTCATCATATTAGCAACAAAAGCAGGGAATCCATTGATATTATAAATAGGAGCCATAAAAGCTGGTGAACCTATTGACATACCATAATTGGCATACGAACGGTGAAAACCGTTATTATAATAGTTATCGGAGCCTGAAGCGTGGTCATTCAGAGTGCCACCGGGATGGTCACCGGGTGCATAATGTATTGGCCCGCTTTGATTAGTATAGTCAAAATATTCAACAAGAGCACCAGTAATAAAACCACAACGTCCTGCTTTATACTCCAGTCCCCACAAACCATCCCATCCATTTAATTTTCCTATACCTGACCCATCTGTCCATAACCATGAACAATAAGCATACAGCTTATCACCATTCTTTAGCTTATAGCGCGTCCGGATATCCCATGCCCCTATATGGTCTCCAGTATAAAAACCTTCTCCACCGTCCTGAGTAGGTATAAGCATTTTAAAAAAAGTATTGAATTTGACAGGATATGTTTGGGTCCTGGTTAACTCTCCCTTATAATAGTACTTTTGTGTCCCTCCAAACTGAGCTACAGCCTGCATGCCTAATGTAATAGAAAATGGTTTGGATGGATTTGTACGGAAATAACACCTCTTGTAGTTATACCACTCACCTTTCTCTATAGCGTCATTATAATAGCTGTAATGATTTTCTATCCATCCAAAATCAGTATATTTCCCATATCCCACTTCACCCTGAATCTGGACCCATCCAGAGGTAAAAGGAATATCCTGAAAATCTATAAGCCCTATCCTTACCTGTGGGATAGGTCGAGCATTTCCGCTTTCTATAAGGTCTCCACTTGTCAAACGCTGATTTAATAGTGCTGATTCGTATTCCTTCAAACCAGCCTCAATATGGATTGAACGATATTTTATCTCTCCGTATAATTGCTGAATCCACCCTGTTGAAGGGTTTACCGAATGTTTATACCATCCTGTCTGTGAATCATACCTTCCATACTCAACATTCGATGCATATCCACCTATCAAGTCAATACCAAAACCGTAGCTGAACCTACTTCCGGCATCAAGTGGCTTCCAGACTATGCCCTCTATTTGGGCGTTATACTGCTGCGAAATCTTACCATGACGTAATGACGAAATGTAATAAGGCGCAAACTCACCTTTTCCACCCCCCAAAGTCATTGATACCTCATAGTTCAGAGGATAGGCACACCATGCTGACATGGTGGTCAACATCATCGATATAAAGCATAATATTTTCGACGTTTTCTTCATAATTACAGGTGTGCCAAGATTTGTATATTGCAAAATTACACAAATTCCTTCAAATATCCATAAAAAACTTATGTATCACCTGATTACTTTTATGAAAGGTCAAAGATAGCTTTTTTTATAATCTTTCTTACATTCTCTTCACTGTATTCGTAAGGAATAGGCTTGGATTTGTGTCGAGTGAAAATCAGCCCCGTCTCTTTTGAATCCAAAGCGTTAAAAGCAGACTGTGCTCCCTGAACAGGCGTATAAATCAACGGACGAAACAGCGCACTACTCATGGCATCAATCACTTTATTACCCATGCTTATTATCCCTGAATCAACTATCCAAGGGTCGGAACAATTCACATTTATACCTTTTGATTTCAAGTTCTCAGAAAGCATGGCTGCGTAGGCGGTCAGCATCTTTTTACTGCGTCCATATGTCACAAAACGATTGTGATGACATCTTGATATCTCATCCCAATTATCATGGAATGAAGCTAATCTACGTGTCATAGATGTAGTAAATACTACAGAAGAATTTCTGTCAAAAAATGGCACAAGCAATTCGGTAAGCAACATTGTAGACAAAAAATTTGTCTGTGTTGCAGACTCATATCCATCTTGTGTAATCCGCACTCTTCCCGGCATTGTCCCTGCATTGTTTATCAGACCATTCAATCTGTAGCGGTTACTCTGTATTTCAGATGCAAAACGTCGGACAGATTCAAATGATTCCAAATCAAGTTCAATGACACACAATTCCGTCGTTACATTTCTATAAGCGCCAACTATCTCTTCTGCACGCATCACATTTCTGCAAGCAAGTACTATCCTGTCAACTTTACGAGTCACCAAGCCTGCAACCAACGCCTTACCAATACCTCCAGTAGCACCGGTAACTATGTATGTACCCCCTTCTTTGCTTTTCATAATCAATTAAATCTATCCAGCAGCTTCGTCTTAAGTTTCAATCTCGCCCACTCGGGTAGGGAAGCTACAAAAACTATTGACAATCGATTTATAACTCCATTTATGTATTGAGCTCTACCCTTAAACGTTCTTTTCAAAGCGTTTCTAACAAATTTCTGTGGTGTCGTCAAAGCTCCCAACCGCACCCCAAGTTGCTGTAACTTTAACGGCAAACCAAACAGATTGGTAGCTATTCCGCCTGGACATGCCACTGTGACCGAAACACCATGATGCTTCATCTCTACACGATATGCTCTCGAAAAAGCACGAATATATGCTTTAGACGCGGAATACATTGCAATTCCAGGCATCGGCATCCAACATGACATAGACGACATATTCAATATATATCCACCTTCCTTTTTGCTCATCAGCGCTCCAATCTCTCTGGTCAGATGTGTTACAGTGCGGATATGTAAATCTACATATGCATCAATTCTTGAAGATGAGATATTTTCTACCGCCTTGAAATCAAAAATTCCTGCATTATTGATTAGAAGTTTTGGGGTAATATCATTTTTCTTAAGCGTTGAAAGCAAACCTTCCACGGCATCAACGGCTGCCAGATTCTGGTTAATGGAAAGTACCTTCACGCCATATTCACCATGTAAAGCATTTGAAACATTCGAAAGTTCCTCAGGCTGATTACTCACCATAATAAGATTCCAACCATCTGCTGCCAGAGCACGGCAAAATTCCAAACCAATCCCTGAGGATGCACCTGTAACCAAAGCCCAGCATCCATGAAAATCAGATTGACGCTTCATCTATATATGTTTAGAACGTTCTTTGATTCGTTTCACTTCCTTGCTTAACGAAGCCGGAAGGTCCTTCACACATTTATGACATGCCATCTCACGTGAATACATACGACCTATACAATAATTCACATGCTCACATCCTGATGACTCCAATCCATCGCGCATTCTATTTACAAAATCAGGCATTGACAAAAGAGCTCTCGCCATTTGTACAAACTCAAAGCCCTCACCCAGCACAGTTTCGATTGACTCACGGGTTGATGCACCACCAACATAAATCAACGGTAGGTTTAATTCCTTTCTAAAAATTTTGGCATCATCAAGGAAATAACACTCTTTATATGGAACCGTAGGAATCATCATCCGTCCAAACATTTTGACACCATATTTCAACCACCAACAATCCATGTAATGAGTCAATGCCCCAATAGGCATCTCTCCTCTCATCACATACATAGGTGCCTTACTTACAAAACCACCACTAAGCACCAACGCATGCGCTCCTAATTGTTCCAGCTCCCGGGCTATCACCAAAGCATCATCAATCTCGATACCACCCTTGAAACCATCCCGCATATTGGTTTTGACTACCACACCGAGGTCACTTCCGGCGGCTTTCATCACCTCTTCCATACACAAACGCATAAAGCGCATACGGTTGTCGAGGGAGCCGCCCCACCTGTCACGACGATGATTGGTATAGGGAGAAAGAAACTGGCTTATGAGGTAACCGTGACCTGCGTGTATTTCCACACAATCCATTCCGCAGTCACGAGCAAGCCGAACAGCATCACCAAATGACTTCGACATCGCTATAATCTCATCATCACGCATGCGCCGTACAGGTGTAGGTGAATATATATTGAACCTTCCTGATGCAGATATAGGTGTCTCTCCCGCAGTAGATTTATGGGACATATTGCCACAATGCCCCAATTGAATCGACACTTTCGCGCCAGTACTATGAATTGCATTTGTTATATCGCGCATCGAGGGCACTATCTCTGGTCGCATCCACAATTGGCGGGGGAAGGACAATCCGTTTCGCGTGACTGATGCATAGGCTATAGTGGTCATGCCGACTCCACCTTCTGCTACTGACATGTGATAATCCTTAAGCATCTGCGAAGGGCTATTGTTTGGGCACATCCCTTCAAAAGCTGCCGAACGGATGGTGCGGTTACGCAATGTGACTGGGCCTATTGATGCAGGTGTAAACAATATTGAGTCTGAGTATTTCATGAGATAAGAGCTATTTTTAATGTTAGATTAATACACGAAAGGAATAATTCGCTTGAGATTCGCATTCACAAATTCCGCTCCAAACTCACGGGAATAACGCTTATAGATTTTTGCAGCTCTCGGAGCAAGGTTAGCAAATGTCCACAAAGCAAACACAGCTCCAGCCCATGACCATGTAAGTATGGCAAAACCAGTCCATTCTATAAATTCCCCTAAATAATTTGCAGAAGTGACATAACGAAACATGCCCTTTCGTGGCAAATAATGCCTTGTATCACCAGGTTGGCGAAGATCCCTAATCACAGCATCACTATGAATATTTATACCCATCCCGGCAAAGAATATCAGGATTCCAATAATAAATTGCGGCGAAAGCAACCATGAGGCAGGATAACGATTGGCAGCCGATATATAGAATATCCATCCTCCCTGCATAAATGCGTTGAGGACATTGAATATGACACCCATTACAATAATACTCAATGGCATTCTACCTTTTGTCCGTATCAATAACGGAAATATGAATGAACGTTGAAAATAGTGAAGCTGAAACAACAGAAACATGACTAACGGGGCAGTCTCGGTACGGCGGGAAGAATACCACCATAAAATAGTCATGACAACAAACACCGGAGCCTCCATAAGCACCCATCCTATACGGTTGTTGACAGTAGTGCCCCATTTTTTCGTATACATCATACCATAACCCGCCTCAACATATTGTAATGCTACAAATACTATAACTGCTGTAACAGCCATAGCAATTAAAAACATATTAAAAGCATCTATATACATCATTT
>Ga0224483_100171_pt1 | contig 17509 bp, 12 predicted proteins | sample hydfratestSal1_FD_181453 | JGI IMG/M metagenome (GOLD analysis project Ga0224483, IMG submission 181453) | Metatranscriptome of mouse feces microbial communities from Columbus University, Ohio, United States - Sal1 (Metagenome Metatranscriptome) ... | reverse complement strand
GTCTTGTAGCCAAAGGAGCGAATGTTATGAAGAAAAAAATGTTTTTTCTAATTTTGCTGTTCCTATGCCTGTTTGGAGGGACGGCGTATGCAGCGCCTGTTTCAGAAAATTTGAAAACAGGATCTATGGAATTGACAGAGGAAAACCGTTATGACCCGGTTTACTACCAAACGCCAGAAGAGGTTTGCCCATCCAATGGCGGGGGTAAATTCCGCTCTGCCAGGGAAGGGGTTAATTTTGAAGAATGCCTGGTCAACGGATGGGAGGGATTTCAGGATAAGATTGATGTGTCTGCCTATAATATTCCAGAAAGTGAGGCAGTGCAAAGATATTTTCAAGTATTAAATAACCACCCTTCCATATTTTATGTAGACAATTATGTTAGATGGGGGTCTAATGCAGGCATAATAAAATATTTTTCCGTTACTTATACTGATACACAAGCAAATGTCGCTGCCCAGAAGGAAGCCTTCCAGCGGGAATTGGAAAAAGCGTTGGAATACGTGGACCCTTCCATGGCAGAAGTGGAAAAGGCGCTGGCAGTGCATGATTACTTGGTGCTGGAATGTGAATATGATTATGAAAGGTATTTAACGGACATCAATACGGTGCCGCCAGCTTCCCATACTGCCTATGGGGCGTTAGTCAGCAAAATTGCAGTTTGCGACGGCTATGCCAAGGCGTATGCGTCTATTATGCAGGAACTTGGGATTGACTGCACGATTGTGTCAAGCGATGCCATGAGCCATGCCTGGAACCTGGTATCCCTTGGCGGGAAGTGGTACCATGTGGACGCCACTTGGGATGACCCTACCTGGGATAGGGTTGGGCGCGTGAGCCATAGTTATTTCCTGTTGAGCGACGCAGTGATTTCTGATGCTGGCCATAAACATACAGGCTGGGGAAATAATGGGTGCGTTGCGGATTCTACCTTATATGACAAGGCGTTTTGGTCTAGCGTGGGTTCTGCAATTTGCTATTACCAGGGGGATTGGTATTATGCCCAATATAGCGAAGGCACAAGCTTAATGAAGAAAACAGAACTTTTGGGCAGCCAGGAGGAGGCTATTTATACAGACGCCGAGCCGTGGAATGGATATTTGCCAGGTTATATATGCCTGGATTTGGCAAAAGATAAGCTTTATTTTAATACTAGGACAGATATCCGCAGGCTCGAAGAGGACGGGACTGCTACAGTGGTGTATGGGCCAAGCCTGTCAGGGAACCAGTTGGTTTTTGGGTTTACCGTAAGGGAGGCGGAGTCCGGCCTGCAATTGTGCTATGCCCTTCAGGGTACGCCAAACCTGGCTGGAAAACAGACGGTGTATTCCCATATCCTGCTAGAAATCACAGGGATTACGGCAGAAAACCTGGAGGTTGTTTATGACGGGCTTCCCAAGCAGATTACCGTGCAGGGGACAAAGGAAGGCGACAGCATTACTTACAAGGTGAACGGGATATACCAGGCTCAGCAGCCAGTGATGAAAGATGCTGGGACATACCAGGTAGGGTATAAAGTTTTGCGTAATGGGAGCGACAGCTTTTTTGGAACAGCCCAGGTAGTGATTAAAAAGGCAAAGCCAGCTTATGATATCCCTGAGGGGTTAAAAGGGAGCAGCGGAAGCTTGTTAGGCAGCGTGAAGCTTCCAACAGGGTTTACTTGGGAGACAGACACAAATACCGAGCTGGTTCAGGAAGGGGAATATACGTATCAGGCGTCCTATACGCCAGAAGACACCAATAATTATGAAACCGTTCCTAACATTTCTGTAAAAGTAGTGGTAAATTGCCCAGGGCATCAATATGAATCTAAAGTGACTGTGGAACCTACCACAACACAGAAGGGTGAGAAGCAATTCAACTGTAAAATATGTAAAGACACTTATACAGAAGAGATAGAGACGCTTTTGCCCGATGGGACCGAGAAACCAGGAGATACGGAGAATCCAGGGGAAACGGAGAACCCAGGCGATACGGAGAAGCCAGACAACACAGAGAAGCCAGGGGAAACGGAGAACCCAGGCGATACCGAAAATCCAGGGGGAACCGAGGATCCAGACAACACAGAGAAGCCAGACGATACGGAGAACCCAGGGGGAACCGAGAAGCCAGACGATACACAGGAACCGGGGGAACCCGAGAATCCCGATGAGGAGGATCCAGGAAATACAGAGGAACCAGGTGGTTCAGAGGACCCTGGAAACAATGGGGACTCTGGGAACGCAGGCAATTCCGGGATTACAGGGAAGCCTGGGAACACCACAACCACAATGCTAAAAAAGGCAACTGGCTTAAAAGTAAGGACAGCGTCTGCAACTTCCTTGAAATTTACTTGGAAAAAAGTGCAGGGGGTAAAATATCAGCTAACGCTATACAAAGGGGCTGCAAAGGTTTCTCAGAAAAATACAGGGAATAGCGCCTATACATTTAAGAAATTAAAGCCGGCGACAATTTATACATTAAAAGTAACCCCTTATCTGGAAGCCAATGGAAGGAATTTGTATGCTTCTGGGGATACAGCCATAAAATCAGCGACAGCCCCAGAAAAGCCTAAGCTGGTTTCTGTAAAGAAAACGGGCAAAGCCAAAGGGAAGGCAGCCTGGAAAAAAGTGGCGGGAGCCGATGGCTATGAAGTTTCCATGCGGGTTGGAAAAGGAAGCTATAAAACGGTAAAAGAAATTTCTAAAGGAAATAAAATAACTTTTACAAAGTCAGGCTTAAAGAAGGGCAAGAGTTATAGCTTCCGTATACGGGCTTATAAAAAAGTTGGTACAAAAAAAGTATTTGGAAATTACAGCAATGCCATATCTTTCAAACTAAAATAAATATAAGCAGTTATTAAAAAGGAGCGAACACTATGAAGAAAAAACTGTTATTTCCGGTTTTGCTGTTAACATGCCTGTTGGGCAAGACGGCATATGCAGCGCCAGTTTCGGAAAGCGTAACTACAGAGTCTGTGGAATTGACGGAGGAAAACCGTTATGACCCTGTATATTACCAGGAACCAGAAGAAATCTACCCGTCAACGGGAAGTTCTAAGCCCCGTTCTGCAAAGGCGGGTGTTCCACTGGAAGAATGCCTGGTAAATGCCTGGGAAACGTTTCAGGCTGAGGTTGATGTGTCAGCATACAATATTCCTGTGGGAGAAGCGTCAGAAAAGTATTTTCAGATATTGAACAGCCATCCTTCCATATTTTATGTAAAAAGTGAGGTTGTCTACTCTTATTCTTCTAATGGCATGGTAATGAGGTATCATATTACTTATACAGATACACAAGAGAATGTCAGCGCCCAAAAGGCGGTTTTTGACCAGGAAGTGCAGCGCGCTTTGAACTGCGTGGACCCTTCCATGACAGAAGTGGAGAAAGCGTTGGTGGTGCATGATTATCTGGTATTGGAGTGCGAATATGACTATGAAAGGCTGCAAAGCGGTACGGTGCCAGATATCTCCCATAGCGCCTATGGCGCGCTGGTGGATAAAATAGCGGTCTGTGATGGGTATTCCAAAGCCTATGGCAGCATTTTGGACCAACTTGGGATTGAAAGCACATTGGTGGCAAGCGATGCCATGAACCATGCCTGGAACCTAGTGTCCCTTGGCAGTAAGTGGTACCATGTGGACGCTACTTGGGATGACCCTACTTGGGACAATGTTGGGGCGTGGGGCATAATTACTTCCTGTTAAGCGACACGGCGATTTCCGATAGCGGCCATAAACATACAGGCTGGGACAATCATGGGATTACTGCAGTTTCCACATTATATGACAATGCATTCTGGTCTGAGGTAAGTTCTGCATTTTGTTATCAGCAGGGAGATTGGTATTATGCCAAATATGACAAGGGAAGCCGGGAAACAAGTTTGGTCAAGAAGCCAGGGCTATTGGAAGGGCAGGAAGAAACTGCCTATAAGGAAAGTGGGACATGGAATAATTATATCAATAGCTTCATGTACCTGGATTTAGCAAATGATGGGCTGTATTTCAACACTAGGACAGATATCCGCAGGTTAGAGGATGACGGGGCCGCCACTGTGGTGTATGAACCGGGCATGGCAGAGAAAAATTTAATTTTTGGCTTTACCGTAAAAGAGGCAAATTCAGGGACGCAGCTATGTTATGCCCTTCAGGAAACGCCAAACCTTACTGCAAAACAGGTGGTGGATTCCTATACTATGCAGGAAATAACAGGGATTGCCATAGACGGCTTAAAATTTGTTTATGATGGGCAGCCGAAACAGATTACGGTACAGGGGGCAAAGGAAGGCGACAGCATTACTTACAAGGTCGATGGGAAATACCAGGCAGAGCAGCCACAGATGAAGGATGCAGGCACATATGAGGTAAGTTATAAAATTGGGCGGACTGGGTATGTGGGCTTTGTGGGGACGGCTCAGGTCGTGATTGAGAAGGCAGCGCCAACCTATGTTGTCCCTGACGGGTTAAAAGGCAGCAGCGGCAGCAAATTAAGCGAAGTGGAACTGCCAGCAGGGTTTTCTTGGGAGGCAGATGGGGCGGAAAAATTGTCCAAAGAAGGCAAAAATACATATTATGTTTCCTATACGCCAGAAGATACTAAGAATTATAAGGTTGTCTCTAAGATTCCTGTGGAAGTGGCTGTTAGCTGCCCAGGGCATCAGTATGAATCGAAAGTGACTGTGGAGCCTACCACAACACAGAAGGGTAAGGAGACATATACCTGTAAACTGTGTGGGAATTCTTATACAATTGAATTGGAAAAATTGCCAGCCGGAGGGAACGGGAATACTGGAGATACTGGCAGTGGGGATACTGGAAATACTGGAGGAGGCGGCGGTACTGGAGGCGCCGGCGATATCCAGGGTGGGGATGGAAACGATGGCGCAGGAAGTGTGCAGGCGCCAAAGAAAGCTTCTGGCCTGAAAGTAAGCAAGGCGTCCAACAATTCCCTGAAATTCACCTGGAAAAAGGTGCAGGGGGTAAAATACAAGCTTGTGCTGTATAAAGGAACGGCAAAGATTTCCACCAAAAACACAGACAGCAATTCCTATACGTTTAAGAAATTAAAATCTGCAACGTATTATACTTTGGAAGTTACCCCTTATGTGCAAAGCAAGAAAGGCAATGTGTATGCTTCTGGGAATACAACCATTCAGGCAGTGACGGCGCCAGAAAAGGCAAAATTAACTTCTGTAAAGAAAAATGGGAAAAACAAAGTGAAAGTTACCTGGAAGAAGGTGGCGAAGGCCGACGGCTATGAGGTCTCCATGCGGACTGGGAAAGGAAGCTATAAGGTGGTACAGAAATTCTCCAAAGGGAAAGTAACCAATTTCACAAAGTCAGGCTTAAAGAGGGGGAAGAGTTACAGCTTCCGTGTCCGTGCATATAAGAAATTAGGGAACAGGCAGGTATTTGGAAGCTACAGCAATGTAAAATCAATAAAAATAAAGTAACCAATGGCAGGGCGTGCCAGGGCAAACCGCAGGCGCGTCCTGTATCCATGGCGGTAGAAAATACGCAGGGCGCGCCTTCTATTGTTGACAGACGAGGCAAGAATGGTTAGAATAAAGCGTATAAAAATTTGCAGACAGACGAGGAAAAATTGTTATGGGTAAAGTTATTTTAACAGGCGACAGGCCGACCGGGAAGCTCCATGTAGGGCATTATGTGGGGTCTGTACGGCCTAGGGTAGAATTGCAGAATTCTGGTGAATATGAAAAAATATTTATTATGATTGCAGATGCGCAGGCATTGACAGATAATGCGGACAATCCAGAGAAAGTGCGCCAGAATGTGGTGGAAGTGGCGTTGGATTATATGGCATGCGGGTTAGACCCGGCAAAGTCAACATTGTTTATCCAGTCACAGGTCCCCCAGTTGTGCGAGCTGTCTTTTTATTACATGAATTTGGTAACTGTGTCGCGGCTGCAGCGTAACCCTACCGTGAAGGCAGAAATTAAGATGCGTAATTTTGAAACCAGCATACCAGTTGGGTTTTTTACCTATCCAATTAGCCAGGCTGCAGACATTACGGCATTTAAGGCGACCACTGTCCCAGTAGGGGAGGATCAGCTCCCGATGATTGAGCAGACCAGGGAAATTGTGCATAAATTTAATTCCATCTATGGGGAGACGTTGGTAGAGCCACAAGAGCTGTTGTCAAAGAACCAGGCATGCATGAGGCTTCCAGGCATTGATGGGAAAGCAAAAATGAGCAAATCTTTAGGGAACTGCATCTATTTGTCTGAAGAAGCGGACGATATTAAGAAAAAAGTCATGAGCATGTTTACTGACCCCAACCATTTGCGTGTGGAAGACCCTGGGTCTTTGGAGGGGAATACGGTATTTACCTATCTGGATGCGTTTTGCAAGGACGGGCATTTTGAAGAATACCTGCCGGAATATGCAAATCTGGACGAATTGAAAGCCCATTACCAAAGAGGCGGGCTTGGGGACGTAAAAGTTAAGAAATTCCTAAATAATGTGCTGCAAGAAGCGCTAGAGCCAATCCGAAACCGCAGGAAAGAACTGCAGAAAGATATCCCTTATGTATATGAAGTGTTAAAGAAGGGCAGTGAGAAGGCAGAGGAAGTGGCGGCCAAAACTTTAGACGAGGTGCGCAGCTCCATGAAAATCAATTATTTTGCCGATACAGAATTAATCCGGCAGCAGGCAGAAAAATTTAAGTAGGCTGCTGGCATTCGCCAAGTCAGATGCCCAGCAGCAAGCAAGTATCAGATATGGAAATCCAGGAAGGAGTCTATATCTGATGCTTTTTTCATATAATGAAAAGAAATATACGACCTTTATGGAAGCGTGCAGATATGGTAAAATTAAACAATGTGAAAGGATTAAAATTATTTTCAGCAAAATGCTTTGCAGCAATATTGGCGAGCCTGGTTCTGTTCCGGGGGCCAGGCGGGGCAGGGATGGAGGCCTTTGCAGAAGGAAATCCCGAGGAAAGCCCTATGCAGGAAGACGCCCAGCCAAACTTTAACTTGTATGCCAGGTCGGCAGTGCTGATGGATGCGTCAAGCGGCAGGGTTCTGTATGAGAAAAATGGGTATGAGCATATGCCGAATGCCAGCACCACTAAGATTATGACGTGTATCCTGGCATTGGAGCAGGGGGATTTGGAAAGTGAAGTGAAGGTCAGCAGCTATGCGGCATCTATGCCCCAAGTACGCCTGGGGATGAGCAAGGATGACACCTTCCGGCTAAAAGACCTGTTGTATTCTTTAATGTTAGAATCCCACAATGATTCGGCAGTGGCGATAGCGGAGCATATCGGCGGGTCGGTAGAAGGGTTTGCAGAAAAAATGAACAAAAAAGCCAAGGACCTAGGATGTAAGGACACTTACTTTATAACGCCTAACGGATTAGACGCCACCAATGAGTCAGGGGTGCATGGGACAACAGCGGCGGATTTGGCAAGGATTATGGGCTACTGCATCCAGAATAAAGAGTTTTTGGAGATTACCCGAACGCCTGCCTACCAATTTGCCAACCTTGCCGGGACGAAGCAGTATAATTGCACGAACCATAATGCATTCCTGCAGATGATGGAAGGGGCGCTGTCTGGGAAAACAGGGTTTACTGGGAATGCGGGCTATTGCTATGTGGGGGCGCTTCAACGGGACGACCGCACATTTATTGTCGCGCTCCTTGCCTGTGGATGGCCAAACAATAAGACGTATAAATGGTCTGACACAAAGGCGCTGATGAATTATGGATTGGAGAAATACCATTGCGAGGATGTTTATGAATACGACAAGGAATTCCCGCCAATCAAGGTGGAGCAGGCGGAGCCAGAAAATGGGAGGCTCTATCAGGAAGTGACGGTTCCTGTGGATATTCAGGAAGAACGTATCCGGGTATTGAAACGGGAAGATGAAGAGGTGCGTACCATTTATGAGCTTCCAGAGTCGGTGCAGGCTCCAGTGGAGATGGGGCAGCAGCTTGGCCGGGTGACCTATTACCTTGGGGAGCGGCAGATTGCAGAAATTCCAATTGTGGCAAAAAAAGCGGTGAAGGAGTTAAAGCCCTCCTGGTATAAAGAGTACCTGCTGAAGTTGTTTTTTATGGAAAAAGAATTGAATTTTGCAGAGGAAGGGGATAAAAAGGATGGCATATTTTAGGGAAAACGACTAAATTTCTGCTGTATTTATGGTATTAGTGAAAAATTTAACATATTTATGAGAAATATCTATTGAAAAACTTCGTCAAAAGAGATACAATTACAATCGGAAGAAAATTTTGAAAAATTTAATAAAATACATATGGAGGTTTAAGCAATGAGTAATTCTACCAACTCGGCAAGACAGAGAATTTCCGGTCTTCTTGATGAACAAAGCTTTATGGAAATCGGGGCTCTGGTAACTGCAAGGAACACAGATTTTGATTTAAGCCAGTCTGAAACCCCATCGGATGGGGTGGTTACCGGATACGGCTTGATTGATGGAAATCTGGTGTATGTGTACAGCCAGGACGCTTCCGTGTTAAACGGGACGATTGGCGAAATGCACAGCAGGAAAATCGCTGCAATTTACCAAATGGCAGTGAAGATGGGTGCGCCGGTCATCGGTTTGATTGACTGTGGCGGGATGCGGCTGCAGGAATCTGTGGACGCATTACATGGATTTGGTGAGATTTATGCTGCACAGGCGGCGGCAAGCGGCGTAGTGCCGCAGATTTCCGCTGTATTTGGCGGATGCGGCGGCGGGTTGTCCGTTGTGCCGGCATTGAGCGATTTTGCTTTTGTGGAGAAAGAAAAGGGCAGGGTATTTGTGAATTCCCCCAATGCAATCAAAGGCAACCATGTATCCAAATGCGACACGGCAAGCGCTGAATACCAAGCATGCAACAATGGGTGCATTGACGGCGTGGGGACCGCAGAAGAGGTCCTTGCCGCAATCCGCGAGCTGGTATGCATATTGCCAGGCAACAATTCCGAAGGCGGAAGGGAAGAAGAATGCACAGATGACTTAAACAGGGTATGTGAGAACCTTTCTGGGTGCAGGGAGGACACTAGGCTTGCATTGGCGCAAATCTCAGACAACAACTTGTTTGTGGAGGTAAAGAAAGATTATGCCAAGAATATGGCCACCGGCTTTATCAAATTAAATGGATGCACCATTGGGGCGGTTGCTAATGCTTCAGCGGTTTATGATGAAAATGGTGAGAAGGCAGAGAGCTTTGACAAAGTGCTGACAGCAAGGGGCTGCAATAAAGCGGCAGAATTTATCAGCTTTTGCGATGCATTTGACATCCCAGTGTTATCTCTTACAAATGTGGAAGGCTTTGCGGCAACCGAATGCTCTGAGAGGAACCTTGCCAAAGCGATGGCCCGCATGACAGCGGCATTTGCAGGGGCGACTGTCCCGAAGGTAAATATTATAGTTGGGAATGTATATGGCAGCGCATATGTGATGATGAACAGCAAGTCCATTGGGGCAGACCTGGTTTATGCATGGGAAGGCAGTAAGGTGGGCATGATGGACGCTGCCCTGGCTGCAAAGATTATGTATGACGGGAAGCCTGCAGATGTAGTTGCAGAGAAGGCAAAGGCTTATGAGAAACTGCAGTCTTCCGTAGAGACAGCGGCAAGGCGCGGGCAGGTTGACTTGATTATAGCGCCGGATGATACCAGGAAATATGCAATAGCGGCATTTGAAATGCTCTATACAAAAAAAGCAGGTGAACCGGTTAGAAAACATGTAGCAAAATAGAAAGGTGAAGTTTATGAAAAAGAAGATATTGCTGATGATAAGTATGTGCCTAATCGTACTTGGATTGACAGCATGTGGAGAAGCGGATCCTACCAAGGTTGATTACAACGGGATCACCTATGACCAATTGAAAGGCGCATGTGAGAATGCTGTCTCAACTTTGCAGAATTTGTCAGAGTCAGAGAAGGCGGCATATCTGGCGTCAGGGGACGAAACGCTGGAGCATTTGGTTAACCGTTGGGAGGAAGCGCAGGAAGGCGTTGGGGAATTTGTAGAATTAGGTAAATTTACAATTACCAAATCCGGCAAGACCTTAACCTGTGAGCAGGAGATTATTTATAAGAACCGTCCAGTTATTTTAACCTATGTATACACATACCACAATATGCAGCTGGAAGACATTACGGTGGACCAGGTGCAGACCCTTGGGGAGAAAATGAGCAATGCAGCCTTAAATACTTTAATGGGCATGGGCGTTGTGTTTACCGTATTGATTTTAATCTCCCTGATTATTAATTGTTTTAAATTCCTCTCCCATTTTGAGAATAAGGGCAAAGAGGAGACAAAGGCCCCAGCAGTGAAAGAGCCTGTAGCCCCAGTTCCCCCCTCTGTGGAAGAGGCAATTGCGGCGCAGGATGATTTGGAATTGGCAGCAGTGGTTGCAGCGGCAATCGCGGCATCAACCGGGACTTCTACAGATGGCTTTGTAGTACGTTCTATCAAAAGAAGATTTTAATTGTGAATTCAGGAGGAAGCGAAGATGAAAAGTTATACAATTACTGTTAATGGAAACGTTTATGATGTTACTGTAGAGGAAAATGGCGCAGGCGCAGCAACTCCGGCAGCGCCCAGAAGGGCGGCGGTTCCGGCAGCAGCGCCTACACCCGCGCCGGCAGCTCCGGCGCCAGCAGCAGGCGGGGCTGGGAATGTGAAGATAGAGGCAGGCGCGGCTGGGAAAGTGTTCAGCATTGACGGCAAGCCAGGGGATTCTGTGAAACGTGGCGATACAATCCTTGTACTGGAAGTTATGAAAATGGAGACACCTGTAGTGGCGCCGGAAGACGGGACAGTGGCAACCATTGACGTGGCTGTTGGACAGGCGGTAGAAGCTGGTGCATTGTTGGCAACTTTAAATAATTAATTTTTTGGAGGTAAAATATGAGTTACGTAGGAGAAACATTATCAAACCTCCTGCACCAGACAGCATTCTTTAACCTGACCTGGGGAAACTATGTCATGATTCTGGTGGCATTTGTGTTCCTTTTCCTTGCAATTAAAAAAGGATTTGAGCCCTTGTTGCTGGTTCCGATTGCGTTTGGTATGTTACTGGTAAATATTTATCCGGATATTATTGCTTCACCGGAAGAGACCAGCAATGGCGTAGGCGGTTTACTTCATTATTTTTATGTGTTGGATGAATGGTCCATCCTTCCCTCGTTGATTTTTATGGGGGTAGGGGCGATGACAGACTTTGGGCCTTTGATTGCCAACCCCATTAGTTTCCTGCTTGGGGCGGCAGCGCAGTTTGGTATTTTTGGCGCATATTTTATGGCGATTCTGTTAGGGTTTAACGATAAGGCAGCGGCTGCAGTTTCCATTATTGGCGGCGCCGATGGCCCGACGTCTATTTTCCTTGCGGGTAAATTGGGCCAGACAGGGCTAATGGGCCCGATTGCCGTGGCGGCTTATTCTTATATGGCGTTGGTGCCGATTATCCAGCCGCCAATTATGAAGCTGTTTACCACTAAGGAAGAACGTGCCATTAAGATGCAGAACTTAAGGCCTGTTTCTAAGCTTGAGAAGATTCTGTTCCCCATTGTAGTAACATCGGTGGTATGTGTTATCCTTCCCACGACAGCGCCGTTGGTTGGTATGCTGATGTTAGGGAACCTGTTCCGCGAGTCAGGCGTAGTGCGCCAGTTGTCTGAGACGGCGTCCAATGCAATGATGTACATTGTAGTTATTTTGCTGGGCACTTCTGTAGGGGCAACAACCAGCGCAGAGGCATTCTTAAATATAACTACTTTGAAGATTGTGGCTCTTGGGCTGATAGCATTTATGTTCGGCACCGCAGCCGGGGTGCTCTTTGGCAAGGTGCTGTGTAAGGTTACCGGAGGCAAGATTAACCCATTAATCGGTTCTGCAGGCGTGTCCGCAGTGCCTATGGCAGCCCGCGTATCCCAGAAGGTAGGGGCAGAGGAAGACCCAACCAATTTCTTGCTTATGCATGCGATGGGGCCGAATGTTGCCGGGGTTATCGGGACCGCAGTGGCGGCCGGGGTATTTATGGCAATTTTCGGAATATAAGAGATATTTGTGGATAACCGCTGAGGACAACGGAGCGGATGTGTGCCTTGCGGGGATTGCAAAATACCGCAGGGTACATAGAATGAGAAAGCCGCGAAGCGGCAGAATGAGAGGATAAGTCATGGCTAAACAGAATAAAAAACCGGTTAAGATTACAGAAACCGTATTACGTGATGCACATCAGTCTCTGATTGCCACCCGTATGACAACAGAACAGATGCTGCCAATCATTGATAAAATGGACCAGGTAGGGTACCACGCGGTAGAGTGCTGGGGCGGGGCTACCTTTGACGCGTCGCTGCGTTTCTTAAAAGAAGACCCATGGGAGCGCCTGAGGAAATTAAAGGCTGGCTTTAAGAAAACAAAGCTGCAAATGCTGTTCCGTGGGCAGAATATTTTAGGGTACCGCCCATACGCGGATGATGTAGTGGAATATTTTGTGCAGAAATCCATTGCGAACGGGATTGACATCATCCGTATCTTTGACTGCCTGAATGATTTAAGGAACTTACAGACGGCAGTGACCGCCACCAACAAAGAGAAAGGCCATGCACAAGTTGCGCTTTCCTATACGTTAGGGGATGCTTATACCTTACAGTACTGGACAGATATGGCAAAGAAGATTGAAGAAATGGGGGCAAATTCTATCTGCATCAAGGATATGGCTGGGCTGCTGACCCCTTACAAAGCAGAAGAGTTGGTGAAGTCCCTTAAGGCGGCAACTAAGCTTCCGATAGAGCTTCACACCCATTATACATCTGGTGTGGCTTCCATGACTTATATGAAGGCAGTGGAAGCAGGATGCGATATTATTGACACGGCTATGTCACCTTTTGCATTGGGGACCAGCCAGCCGGCAACAGAAGTTATGGCAGAGGCATTTAAAGGGACTCCGCTGGATCCTGGATATGACCAAATGCTGTTAAAAGAGATTGCAGATTATTTCAGGCCTATGAGGGAAGAAGCCCTAAAGAGCGGCTTGATGAACCCGAAGGTATTGGGCGTGGATATCCAGACCTTACTGTACCAGGTGCCGGGCGGGATGCTGAGCAATATGGTGTCACAGTTGAAAGAGCAGAATGCAGAAGACAAATACATGGAAGTGTTGGAAGAGATCCCACGGGTGCGCAAAGACTTGGGCGAGCCGCCATTGGTTACCCCTTCTTCCCAGATTGTTGGGACGCAGGCAGTATTCAATGTGTTGATGGGCGAGCGTTATAAGGTTGCGACCAAAGAGACCAAGGACGTATTGCTTGGGAAATATGGGCAGACAGTAAAGCCGTTCAACCCAGAAGTCATTGACAAAGTGTTGGGCGAAGAAAAGAAAAATGCGATTACCTGCCGCTATGCAGATTTGCTGGAGCCAGAACTCCATAAGATTGAGGAAGAGATGAAACAGTGGAAACAGCAGGATGAGGATGTCCTTTCCTATGCGTTGTTCCCACAGGTTGCAACTGAATTTTTCAAATACAGGGAAGCGCAGCAGACTGGGGTTGACGCTTCGGCTGCAGATACAAAGAACGGAGCTTACCCGGTATAAAGCAAGTCAAAATAATATGATTTGGAAATTCCTCCTGTCAGCGTAAGGGCGCACAGGAGGATTTTTCAAAAGGCAGGAATGGGTTTGCAGCCAAGCGCTAAGGAATCGAGGAAAGAGAAATGGGCGGCAATGGATTGTTGGACCGGGTCAATGAACGGTATGGGAGCTTGAGCAAGGGACAGAAGCTTCTTGCTGCTTACATTACAGATAATTATGGCAAAGCGGCATTCCTGACAGCGGCCAGGCTTGGGAAGATGGTTGGGGTCAGTGAATCTACGGTTGTCCGTTTTGCCTCTCAGTTAGGGTACAAAGGATATCCAGATTTCCAGAGGGCGATGGAAGAGTTGGTGCAGGGGAAATTGCACCATGTCCATCAAATGGAGGATATCTATGGGGATATCAGCCAGCCCGAAATTTTTAAGACCGTGCTGAACTCCGATATGGAACGGATACGGGACACGTTAGGGCATATGGACAGCCATGCCTTTGATATGGCGGTGGACATTATCCTGAATGCAAAAGACATTTATATACTGGGCATAAGAAGCTGTGCGCCCCTGGCAGAATTTTTGGCATTTTACTTAAATATGATGTTTGATGGCGTGCGCCTCCTCCATACCAGCAGTTCCAGCGAATTGTTGGAGCAGATGGTACGTATCGGCGAGGGGGACGTGATGGTGGGCATCAGCTTCCCTAGGTATTCTATCCGAACCTTAAAGGCGATGGAGCTTGCAAATAACCGCAATGCAAGGGTTATTACCCTGACAGACAGCGTACATTCCCCAATGAACTTGTATTCTTCCTGCAATTTGATAGCCAAAAGCGGCATGTCCTCCATTTTGGATTCCCTGACAGCGCCATTAAGCGTAATCAATGCGTTGATTTTGGCTGTCTGCATGAAAAAGAAGGGGGAAGTGGTGAAAACACTGGAATTGCTGGAACAAGTTTGGGAAGAATATCAGGTAAACGGGAATGATGAGATTGATTATATTGACGATTCCATAAAGCTACGGTATGCCGGAATGGAAAATCAGCAAAAAGAGCCGTGCGAAGGCTAAGGCAAAATGAAAGCGGCAATAGAAGGATAAGGTTTGTATGAGTAAAGTAATTGTAATTGGCGGCGGCGCGGCAGGGATGATGGCTGCTGTCAGGGCGGCAGGCAAGGGGCATAAAGTGCTTCTGCTTGAGCAGAATGAAAAGCTGGGAAAAAAGATATATATTACTGGAAAAGGAAGGTGCAACCTGACAAATGCCTGTGAAACAGAGGATTTGTTTAAAAATGTCCTGCGTAACAGCAAGTTTTTGTACAGTGCATTTTATTCTTTCAGCAATGCCAAGACAATTGATTTTTTTGAAACCCACGGGTTGTCTACCAAGACGGAGCGGGGAGGCAGGGTTTTCCCTAAATCGGATCACTCGTCAGATGTAATACGCACGCTGCAGCGTGCCTTAGGGCAGGCGGGGGTGGAAGTACGCCTCTATGCTAAGGCCAAAGGGCTGTGGGCTGAGCCTGGGCAGGGCTGCGGGGCGAAGCAGGAACGCCAGGTGAAAGGCGTTGTTTTGATGGATGGGGAAATTGTGAAGGGAGACGCTGTAGTTGTCGCCACAGGGGGATGCTCCTATGTTTCCACTGGCTCTACGGGGGACGGATACCGGTTTGCAGAAGAGACAGGGCATACCGTGACGCCGCTGCAGCCTTCCTTAGTGCCGTTTGAGGCGGCGGAACCTTGGGTCAAAGATTTGCAGGGGCTGTCCCTGCGCAATGTCAGGGCGCGCATTTTTAAGGGCAAAAAAACATTATATGAGGAATTTGGGGAAATGCTGTTTACCCATTATGGGGTCAGCGGCCCGCTGATGCTCAGCGCCAGCGGCATTGTGAACGATTATATGGACAAGATGCCGTTATCTTTGGCGATTGACTTAAAACCGGCGTTGACGGAGGAACAATTGGATAAAAGGATACTGCGGGATTTTGAGGAAAATCAAAACCGGCAGTTTAAGAATGCGGTGCAAAAGCTTTTTCCAGCGAAATTAATTCCAGTAATTGTAATGCTCAGCGGAATTTCCCCCGATAAAAAAGTAAATGAGGTCACCAGGGAAGAACGGCGGAATTTTGCAGAGCTGATTAAAGCGTTTCCTGTGACGTTAGCCCGGTTTCGGGATTTCAACGAGGCAATTATCACCAGAGGGGGCGTTAGCGTAAAAGAGGTCAACCCTTCTACCATGGAATCGAAGCTGGTGTCCGGCCTGTACTTTGCCGGGGAGGTGCTGGATTTAGACGCCTTGACTGGAGGGTTTAACCTACAGGTTGCGTGGTCTACCGGGTATCTTGCTGGCGACAGCATTGCATAAATGTGGGAAAAGAAAGGAAAACAGGAATGGAGAAAAAAGATGGCATTTAATATAGCGATTGACGGGCCTGCCGGGGCGGGCAAAAGTACTATTGCCAAAAAGGTGGCGGGGGCGTTATCATATATCTATGTAGATACTGGCGCAATGTACCGGGCAATGGCGCTGTATTTCCTTAGGGAAGGCATTGCGCCGGAAGATGAGGCTGCAATCAGTGAGGCATGCGGCAAGATTACAGTCACCCTCTCTAATGAAAATGGGGAGCAACATGTATTCCTGAATGGGGAGGACGTGAATGGCCAAATCCGTACAGAGGAAGTGGGGTCAATGACCTCCAAAACCAGCATTTATGGCAAAGTGCGGGAAAAACTCACGCAGCTTCAACGGGAAATGGCCCGTACCACAGACTTGATTATGGACGGGCGTGACATTGGCACCTGTGTGCTTCCAAACGCCCAGGTGAAGGTATACCTGACAGCCAGCGTAAAGACACGGGGAGAACGCCGTTTTTTGGAACTTAAGGAAAAAGGCGTAGAGTGCAGCCTGGAAAAGATTTGCGAAGATATCAGGAAGCGGGATGAACGGGATATGGGACGGGAAATTGCGCCGCTGCGCCAGGCTGAGGATGCAGTGCTGATTGACAGTTCTTTTCTGTCCATTGAGGAAGTGGCAGATAAAATTTTAGCGCTTGTGAAGGAGAGGAATGTGTAACATGGAAGTGGTTCTGGCAGAAAGCGCTGGGTTCTGCTTTGGGGTAAAGCGTGCTGTAGACACAGTTTATGGGCAGGCAGGGAAAAAAGAAGGCAGGATTTATACCTATGGGCCTATTATCCACAATGAAGAGGTAGTGCATGACTTAGGGCAAAAGGGCGTCCAGGTAATAAATTCCCCAGAAGAATTGAGGCATTGCAAAGGCGGGACGGTAGTCATCCGTTCCCATGGGGTGGGCAAAGAGATTTACGGCCTGTTAGAGGAGGAAGGGATCCCTTATGTGGATGCAACCTGCCCATTTGTGCTAAAAATCCACCGGATTGTGGAGAAATACAGCCGCCAAGGCTTCCATGTAATCATTATAGGCAACGGCAGCCACCCGGAAGTGGAAGGCATCCAGGGTTGGAGCAGCACAAAGGCTACCGTTATTTCTACAGAAGAGGAAGCCAAGAATTTCACGCTGGAAAGGGAAAAAAAGGTATGTATTGTCGCCCAAACGACATTTAACAACAAGAAATTTAAAGAACTAGTTGAAATTATTGAAAAAAAAGGTTATGATATAAATGTTTTAAATACGATTTGCAATGCCACCCACAAACGGCAGGCAGAGGCGCAGGAAATTGCCAGGAAAGTGGACGCCATGATTGTGGTTGGCGGGAAGAACAGTTCCAACACGCAGAAACTATTTGAAATATGTAAAAAAGAATGTGAAAATACTTGCTATATACAGACACTGGAAGATTTGGATTTGTCTAAATTACGGTCCATTAATAGCGTAGGTATTACCGCAGGGGCTTCTACCCCAAACAAAATTATTGAGGAGGTTCAAAAAAATGTCAGAAATGAGTTTTGAACAAATGCTGGAAGAATCATTTAAAACAATAAGGAATGGAGAGG
>Ga0224483_100169_pt1 | contig 17565 bp, 15 predicted proteins | sample hydfratestSal1_FD_181453 | JGI IMG/M metagenome (GOLD analysis project Ga0224483, IMG submission 181453) | Metatranscriptome of mouse feces microbial communities from Columbus University, Ohio, United States - Sal1 (Metagenome Metatranscriptome) ... | reverse complement strand
TTTACAGAAAAATACTGGAATTGCAGTATGGAGTTTCGTTCATGATATCCCTATCTGCCATATTTTCAGGCAAAGGAGTGCAAAATGAAGAGTTTACGGAAATTTGCAGGCATCAGCGTCCTTTTCATCATTGTTTTTATGGTGGTTGCGTTGTTCCAATTTCAAAGTGGGGATGATATGCCTAAGCTGCTGCCAGACCAATTTGAATATGACTTCAATGAAGGCTGGACTGTTGCTGTGTTGGAAAGTGATGGGCTTGGGGACCACCAAAAAAATAAAGAGCTGTTCCAAAAGGCTTTTCAGGAAGGGGATTGCCAGAATGTGGAATTGCCTTACAAAGGGGAAAGTGATGCAGGGGACGTGGTAGTGTTCCAAAATTTCCTTACCCAGGACTATGCAGGGCTCACTTTAAGTTTTTCATCTACCCATTCCAGCGTGCTTGTGACATTGGATGATGAAGAGATCTATCAGTTTGAGTATGAAGAAGGGCATGGGTCGGAGGGCTCCCATGGCAGCAGTGATAACTTTATAAGGCTCCCAAATGTGATCCAAAACGGGGAGTTGTGCATAGAATTGTCCTCTAGCGTCCCGAACGCGGCGGCAGAGCTGAATGACATCAAGATTGAGACGCGGGACGTCATGGTGATTGGGGTAGTGGGGAACCGGATTAGCGATATTGGCTGCTGCTTGCTGATTATAATTATGGCGATTATAATGTTTGTCCTTGCGCTGATACGGCGGTATACAAACCAGCCAGTACGGGGGGAATTTTTTTTGGGCCTTGCGGGGCTTGCCGCAGGGGTTTATTGCTTTATTGGGACAGATACGCTGAGCATTTTTTATAATGTCCACGAGGCCTATGAAATGCAAGAGTACCTGGTGTTGATGTTCCCTGTGTTTTTAGCCCTTTATTTTGAGAGGAACCTGCATGCCTTATATCCCCGCCGTTTTATGGCGCTGCTATGGTGTGTCATTATAAACGCAGTGGCGCAGGTCTTGCTGCAAATGGCGGGCATATGGAGCATGGATGAGATGGTGGGCGTCTCTACGGCCATTGTAGGCGTAGTGTGCGCCATCGCAATCGTGAGCTTGGTGCAAATTAATTATAAAGACAGGCATTATCAAACGCTGCTATTTATTTTGTCCATACTTGTGCTGCTGTCAGGCGGGATTGCCAATGTGATTATGGGTTCCGTGCTGAAAGACCCCTACGGCAATGTGGCTGGACAGTACAGCATGACAGTGTTTGGCATTATGATGGCTTTTTTACATACGCTGCAGCTATCTAAAGAGTACCGGGCAAGCGCTGAGGAGAACGCGCGCCTGCTAGAAGAGGAAGTGAAGGCGGCGGAGCGGCAGAATTTGCAATTGGCCCAGGCAAAAAAAGATGCGGATGCGGCAAGGCAGGAGGCTTTGGCGGCCAATGAGGCAAAAGGGAAGTTCTTAGCGCGTATGTCCCATGAAATCCGTACGCCCATCAATGCGGTGCTTGGCATGGATGAAATGATTTTGCGGGAATCCAGGGAGCAGCAAGTCAAAGACTATGCCATGGATATTTATACGGCTGGCCAGTCGTTGCTGTCGCTCATTAATGATATATTAGATTTTTCTAAAATCGACTCTGGGAAAATGGAGATTGTGCCAGTGGAATATGACGTGAGCAGCTTAATCCATGACCTTGCCAATATGGCTGCCCAGAGGGCAAAAAATAAGGATATCAGCCTTAAAGTGGAAGTTGACCATGCAATTCCTGCAAGGCTGTTCGGGGATGACGTAAGGCTCCGGCAAATATTGACGAATATCCTTACCAATGCGGTAAAATATACCCATGAAGGGACGGTTTGGCTGCGTGTGAAATGCCATAATACAGAAGAAACGTCATATTTGTGGTTTGAAGTGGAAGATACGGGCATTGGGATTAAAGAGGAAGACCTGCCGAAGCTTTCAGCGGAATTTGAGCGGATTGAGGAAGACAGGAACCGGAACATTGAAGGCACCGGGCTGGGCATGAGCATCACAATCCAACTCCTTACCTTAATGGGGAGCAAGCTGCAGATGGAGAGCGTTTATGGGAAAGGCTCAAAATTTTACTTTGAGCTGGGGCAAAAGATTATGGACCATACGCCGATTGGGGATTTTGAATCCAGGGTACGCCAGCTTGCAGAAGGTTACAGTTACGGCACGAAGTTTTTGGCGCCAAATGCCGAAGTGCTGGTGGTGGATGACAATGCAGTCAACCGTAAGGTGTTTCGGAACCTGTTAAAGGAGACCAAGGTTCAGGTGACAGATGCAGGAGGGGGCGCAGAATGCCTTGCATTGGTGCAGGAACACCATTATGACTTGATTTTCCTTGACCATATGATGCCGGAAATGGATGGGGTGGAAACGCTCCACCACATGAAGGGGCTTTCTGCTTACCCCTGCCAGGATACGCCAGTGATTGTGCTGACTGCCAACGCAGTGTCAGGGGCGAAGGAGAAGTATTTGGAAGAGGGGTTTGATGAGTTCCTGTCTAAGCCGATTGTGCCGGAGAAGCTGGAGGAAATGATGAAACGGATGCTGCCAGGCCATTTAGTGGAGGAAGCGCCTGAGGGGTATGCCGCAGAGGAGTTGGGGATGCAAGGGAAGGCGGATACAGGCGATTCCCTAGAAAACCTTCCGCAAGTGGATGGGCTGGACTGGAATTACGCATGGCTGCATCTGCCGGATATGGATCTATTAGAATATACCGTTAAGGAATTTTACAGCCAGATTGGCTCGGCTGCCGATAGTTTGGAAGAGGCATATAGGCAGCTTGAGAACCCTGGGAAGCTGGACCAGTACCGTATCCAGGTGCATGCAATGAAGAGCCTTGCGGCAACAATTGGGATTGTGCCGCTTGCTGGCCTTGCAAAACTATTAGAATATGCGGCAAGGGATGGAGAGGTAAGCAAGGTTCAGTTAATGACAGGGCCATTTTTAGAGGAATGGCGCAGTTACCATCAGAAGCTGCAGGGGGTGTTTGGTATAGAGGATGGGCCTGGGGAAGAAGTGGCGGATTATTCTGTGATACAGGCATTGGTGGAAATGGTGCGGGTCAGTATGCAGGAGATGGATATTGACCAGGCAGACCAGTTGATGGCTCAGCTACAGTCTTACGATTACCCGGAAGAATTGGGCAAGAATATCCGTAAGCTTGCTAAAGCAGTGACAAATCTGGATTCGGAGGAAGCAGGCCGGTTAGGGGACTTGCTCATTAGCCAGATGGGGAATTAGAGCAGCGCATGGCGGATAATTAGGAGGAGGGACTATGAAGAAAATTTTACTGATAGGGAAATTGAACAGTGTGGTGAAAGAGACAAATACATTTTTGTCACAATTTTTCCATGTACAGCTTTGTTCAGAGAATGCGGGTGTTTTGGAGGGGATGATGAAAATTGTAAATCCCGATTTGGTTGTCATCAGCCTGATAGGGGCATATGATATTGACACATCCATATTTTTTCTGTTAAGCGACCAATATCCACAAATCCCAGTCCTGACAATCGGGACAAAAGAAGAGTGCGGAGCTTTTTTGAAATATTATGAGGAAAGACAGTTTGAGAACTTGGTCCGTCCCGTGGAGAACACGGCAATCTTAAATGCAGCCTGCCGAAGGCTTGGGCTGGACCAGGCGCAAGTGGAGCATGATGGCATGGCGGGCAACAAGGCGCCTGGCGGCAAAAAAAAGGATTTTGGTGGTGGATGACAATGGGACTACCTTACGTACCATGAAAGCAATGCTGGAAGGGGATTATGAAGTGGCAATTGCAATTTCCGGCGCCCAGGCAATGACGTCTATTGGGAAAAAGCGGCCGGACTTAATCCTTTTGGATTATGAGATGCCAGTCTGTGATGGGAGGATGACCTTAGAAATGATCCGTGCAGACGAGGATATGAAGGACATTCCGGTGGTCTTCCTCACAGCCGTCAACGACCGCGCCAATATTGAGGCGGTGCTGAAATTAAAGCCGGCGGGATACTTCCTAAAGCCGGCACTGAAAGACAAGCTGATTGCAGAGATTGAGAAAATATTGGACCCTACAAAAAGTTGAATGGAGCTTTTATGAAATTTTACCTTGCGCCTTTGGAAGGCATTACTACTTATATTTACCGCAATGCGTACCACCATACCTTTCTGCCGATGGATAAATATTTCACCCCATTCCTTGTGCCAAGGCAGAAAAGGAGCTTTAGCAGCCGGGAGAGGAATGATATCCTGCCGGAGCATAACCAGGGGCTTTTTGTAGTGCCGCAGCTCCTGACAAACAAGGCGAAAGATTTTATCCAGGCCGCCCGGGTATTGGCAGAATACGGCTACGAAGAGGTCAACCTGAACCTAGGATGCCCTTCTGGTACAGTCACTGCCAAAGGGAAGGGCGCTGGTTTTTTGGCTCGGCCTGCGGAGCTGGACCAGTTCTTAGAGGAAATATTTTCTAGCCTTACGCAGCGCATTTCCATTAAGGCCAGGATTGGCATGGAAGACCCGCAGGAATTTGGGGCGCTGTTAAAGATATTCAACCAATATTCACTGGAGGAATTAATTATCCATCCAAGGGTTCGGGAAGATTTTTATAAAAACCCGCCTAACCTGCAGGTATTTGGGGAGGCGCTTAGGGAAAGCGCCCATCCGGTATGCTACAATGGGAACCTATTCAGCCGCCAGGATTTTGAAAATTTACAGCAAAGGTTTCAAGGCATTACAGCCGTTATGCTGGGGCGTGGGGCGATTGCCAACCCATGGCTGCACTTGGAATGCATTGGGCTGCCCAGCGGATGGGCAGGGCAGGATGGGGAGCCAGGGCAAGGGGCGGCGAAGGAAAAGAAACGGCAGTTCCAAGAATTCCATGCGCTAGTGTGCCAGGGGTACCAGGAAATTTTAAGTGGGGAGCGTGATGTGTTGTATAAAATGAAGGAATTTTGGTCTTATATGGCCCAGTCGTTTTCAAATTATGGGCCTTATGTAAAACAGATCAAAAAAGCAAATTCCCTGCAAGGTTATGGGAGGGCGGTAGATGCGTTATTTGGGGAACAGGAGGTTATAAACCATGGAAGATTTTCGTTTTAAGGTAAATTTGGGCGGCATGATTGAAATTTTGTCCGACCATTTATATAGCAGCCCGGATGTGTATATCCGGGAGCTGCTGCAAAACGGGGCGGACGCCATTACTGGAAGGGGGAAGCTGCAGGGGGCAGCGGTGGAAGGGGAGGTCACCCTGGAGGTAACAGAGGGGCGGCAATTAATATTTACGGATAATGGGCAGGGGTTGACGGAAGAGGAAATCCATCAGTTCCTTGCTATTATTGGGGAATCCTCCAAGCGGGAACTGGAGGACAAGGACCTGCGCACCGATTATATTGGGCGGTTTGGCATTGGGCTTTTGTCTTGTTTTATGGTTTCAGATGAAATCTGCATGGTCACGAAATCCTGCCGGAGTGAGGACGCCCCTGTGCTGGAATGGAATGGGAAGCCAGACGGGACGTATACCATACAAAGGCTGGATGGGCAAACAGCGCCGGAGCCAGAAGAAGCCAGGATAAAGCATATGGACGGGCCAGGCACGAAAGTGATTTTAAAGGCGAAAGATGGCATGGGGCATTATTTCACCAGGGAAGTGATAGAGCATTTGCTCACCTATTATGGGCTGCTGCTGCCATTCCCTATTTTTATCCGGCAAGATGGGGAGGAGAAGCAGATTAACCCCACATACCTGCCTTGGGAGGGGCGCGCCACCAACAAACAGGAGCTGATGCTCTTTGGGCAGATGATATTTGGGGAGCAGTTTTTTGACTGCGTGCCGTTTCGGTCAGAAGAAGGGAATGTGTCTGGCGTGGCGTATATTTTAAATTATACGGTCCTGCCCTCTGCAAAATCTTCCCACCGGATTTACTTAAAGCATATGATGCTGACGGAAAAAGGGGATAATTTAATCCCTGACTGGGCGGTGTTCACCAAATGCATTGTCCATGCCACCGATTTGCGCCCAACCGCTTCCAGGGAAGGGTTCTATGTGGATAAGATGCTGGAATCCGCAAAGGAAGTGATTGAGGACAGCCTGATTAACTATATTGACGCCTTAGCGGAAGGGCAGCCAGAACAGTTCACGCGGTTTTTCAAAATCCATCACCTTACATTGATGTCGCTGGCCCTTGCCACCCCTAAGCTGTTTGAAAGGCTGATTGATTATTTTGAATTTGAGACGACCAGGGGGACTATGACAGGCTACGATTTAAGGATGTCTCAGGAGCCTTTGGTCTATGCGCCCACGAGGGAGAAATACAAACAGCTTTCCCAGCTATTTTTTGCCCAGGGGAAGCTATTGATCAATGTCTCCTATGTGCATGCGCTGGATTTGCTCATCCAGCTTGGGCGGGAATTTGAGAAGAAAGTAAGCCCCGTGGAAGAATGGGAGATTGAAGACTTAATGCAGGATTTGTCCCCAGATGACCAGGACGAGGGATTTGAGTTCCTGAAAATGGCAAACCGCATATTAAAGAGCCATGACTGCAGGGCGGAGCTGAAATATTTTTCCCCAGCCCAGCAGCCCACCTTTTACCTGATTGATGAAAATACATTGTTGAGCCGGCAGATTGCGGCCACCAGGGCAAAGGCGGACTCTATGTTTTTCAATATGCTGGACGCGTTTGCAGCAGACTTGCCAAATGACACAGCGGCTGTCTTATATTTCAATTACCACAACCCTATTGTGAAAAAAATGGCTGAAATAGAAGAGGAGGCTGATTTAAAGCTGTTTGTGGAGATACTCTATGTCCAGGCGCTGCAGATTGGGGGCTTCCCGCTCCATAACAATGAGCTTGGGATGCTCAACAGCAACATTTTGTCCTTGATGGAAAGGGGGCTGCCCAATGGCTGATTGGACGGAAAGCTATGACCCGGATTGGGTGATAGATGAACTATTGGAGGAGACGGAGCATGGGAAGCCGGCAATGGAAGTGCTGCGCCATGCCATCCAGGAAGCAGACCGCCGGCAGGACCTCCCTTTTATGTTTACGTTCCGCGTTGAGTTCTGCCGGGAGTCCACTTTTTATGGGGACGGGCTGGAATTGATGGTGGTATTCCCAGAACTCCTTGCCCTCTCAGACAAATACCCAGGCCAGCCGGACGATTCTAGGTATGTCTTTCAATATGAGGCGGAGCATGTGATGTGGATCTATAAATGGGTTTTGGACAGTTGCATGGATTTTTATCAGATTTCCATGGAGGACTGCAAAAAATTCTTTGAGGATTACCGGGAGCGGTGTGTCAGCATGGGGCTGAGCCTGCGGAATTATTACTGCACATTGTATTCATTTTATGCGCAAATTAACGAAAGCTACTCCGAAGAGTGTTTCCATAAGTTTGAGAAAGCCAGCAGGGACGCCCACAGTGACTGCAGAGCTTGTGAGCGGAATGTGGAAATTCAGTTCTATTTGGATAGGGGGGATTTAAAGAAGGCGGATAGGTTATCCAAGGACATTGAAAATTTCCGCCTGACTTGCGGAAGCTTTGATAAGAGGAGCGCCTGGCTGCGTATGAAGATTGCTTATATGAATTACTATTTGGACCACAAAGAGTATGAAAAAGCCCAGGAATATGCCAGGTTGGTGGAACGTTATATGAATGGGGAGTCAGAATATGAGTGCTGGGAAGATTTTTTGGTCTGTTATGCCCATACCAATATTGGGAAGGCGTTAAAGATATACAAGGAGCATTGGAAAGAATGGATGGAATTGCGCTGCCCAATGGATTCCTGTAAAACGGAACGGAGCATTTGCATATTTTTCAAGGAGTTGGGGAAAGCCCGCAAAGGCAGCACCGTAAAAATCCATTATGGCCCGTCCTTCCCCTTGTACCGGGAGGACGGGCAGTATAAGATTACGGAATTGTTTGAATTCCATTATTCCCGCGCAAAGGAAATAGCGGAAAAATTTGACCAGCGCAATGGCACGGATTATTATAGGAAGAAGTTGGAAGAAAGCCTGCATGAGGATGTATGATCTCATTTTATGCCAATAGCATGGAGCAGGCAAAAGAAGCTTATGGGAAAGTTGTGCGGGCATACCAGATACAGGAAAAAGCCCCTGGCAAGGCCAAAATGGTAAAAGGGGCTGTCCGGCAGTAATATATGTTCCATTCCTATCATATAGTGCAATATGGGAAAACGAACGAAATTAAGCCAAGTCAGGGAAAATGTAAAATCGAATATTGTGGAATCGTTAGAGCTGCCCGTGGACATTATGTATGGGGCAGTGATTGTCACCGCAATGGGCCGCAATCAGGTCCTTGTGGAGAATTATAAGGGGATTATAGAGTATACTCAGGAAAAAATACGCCTGCAGACCAAGACATGCCAGGTGACCATCCAGGGGAAACGCCTGGTTGTGGAATACTACACCAATGAGGAAATGAAAATTACTGGCTGCATCCAGGGAATATTATATGGCTCATAAGGGGTAGGGAATTGTTAATTGACAAATTGAAATTTTTGCAGGGGTATGTTAAAATTAAACTTTCAGGGTATGCGCCAGAGCGGTTCTTAAATTTGTGCAGCAACCACAATATCCTCATCTGGAACCTGGAATATATGGACGACAACTATGTGTTCTGCGTCAGTGTCCGGGGGCTAAAAAGGCTTAAGCCAATTTTGAGGAAAACGAGGACAACGTTTGTGATATTGGAGCGTGTGGGGCTTCCATTTTTGATGCGGCGTTACCGGAAGCGCAAGCTGTTTTTTGCAGGGATTTTCCTTTGCGGCGGGCTTTTGTATGCCATGTCATTGTTTGTGTGGAAAATTGAAATTAACGGGAACCTCCATGAAACGGACAGCAATATCATGAAATTCCTAGAGGAAAAACAGGTATACCACGGGCTGTTAAAAAGCAAAATAAACTGTGAAGAGATTGAGGAAGAGCTGCGGGCAGGGTACGGGGACATTATCTGGGCTTCCGCAAAGCTGGAAGGTACAATGCTGATTATTGACGTGCAGGAGAATTTGGCAACGAACCAGCAGGCAGAGGAGCAGCAGGCGCAAGACGGCGCCCCAAGCGACCTGGTGGCGGATAAAGAGGCTGTTATTTACAGCATCCTGACGCGCCAGGGGACGCCCTATGTGGAAAAGGGGGCCAAGGTCAAGCCAGGGGATATCCTGGTGGAAGGCAAAAACCCAGTCTTAAATGACAATGGGGAAATTGGCTCCTATCAATATTGCGTTTCGGATGCCGATATTTTAGGGGTCACGCAATACACATATGAAGACCAGTTCCCCATGTGGTATGAAGATAAGCAATACACAGGGAAAGAAAGCCAGGCTTATGGCATCCGGCTTTTTAAACTACAGGCAAAGACGCCCCATTTGTTCCGAAAATTCCAGGACTATGATACGATAACCGATGAGTATGATGTGAAGATAGGGGATTCCTTTTACCTGCCACTGGCGATTACAAAAGAAACCAGCAAAGAGTACCAGGCTGAGAAAAAACAGTACACCAAAGAAGAGGCAAAACAGGTGGCAGAAGAGAAATTGAGGCAATTTTGTGAAGAATTAACACAAAAAGGGGTTCAAATTATAGAAAATAATGTTATGATAGTAACGGATGGGAAAAATTGCGCTGCTTCCGGAACCTTAAAGGTGATTGAGCCAATTGGCACAAGGAAGGAGACTGCAATCACAGACATACCACAGGAAGGGCAGATAGAAGATGAGTCTGATGGAGACAGTAATTGACATTCCCGTTGAGCATATGTCCAACGTGTTTGGGCAGTTTGACGCATATATGAAGAAGGTGGAGCGGGCCTTTGGCGTGACAGTCGTGATTCGGGACAATAATATGAAGCTGCTGGGAAGGGATAGCGATGTGCAAAAGGCAAGAAGGGTGTTTACGCAGCTTTTTGAACTATCCAAACGGGGCAGCCAGATTACAGAGCAAAATGTGGACTATGCCATTTCCCTTACTTTCGAGGAAAAGGAATCGGCAATTGTAGAAATCGACAAAGACCTGATATGCCACACCATTAATGGCAAGCCTGTAAAGCCCAAAACCCTTGGGCAGAAAAAATATGTGGATGAGGTCCGAAGCAAGATGATTGTATTTGGCATAGGTCCGGCAGGGACAGGAAAAACTTACCTTGCCATGGCCATGGCAATCACCGCTTTTAAGAAGGAAGAGGTGGGCCGGATTATCCTGACCCGCCCTGCCATTGAGGCAGGGGAGAAGCTTGGGTTTTTGCCTGGGGACTTACAGAGCAAGATAGACCCTTACTTACGCCCGCTGTATGACGCGCTGTACCAGATTATGGGGGCTGAGAGCTTTCAGAAATATACAGAGAAAGGGCTAATTGAGGTGGCGCCCCTTGCTTACATGAGGGGCAGGACGCTAGACAATGCATTTATCATTTTAGATGAAGCGCAGAACACCACGCCGGCGCAAATGAAAATGTTCCTGACGCGTATTGGGTTTGGCTCCAAAGTGGTGGTGACTGGGGACGCGACCCAAAAAGACCTGGCGCCTGGCAGCGTTTCCGGGCTGGACGTGGCGCTTCGGGTGTTGCGGGATGTGGAAGAGATTGGAGTTTGTACGTTGACCAGCAGCGATGTGGTGCGGCATCCATTGGTGCAAAAAATAGTAAAGGCTTATGAGGAATATGAAAAAATTGAAAAAAAAGGAAGCAGGGGCGGCAGAGAGCGGAATAAAGCCAGAAAAACCAGATAATTTGAAAGACCATGGCCGCAGGCGCAGGAACCTTAGGCTTACCACGATGGCTGCAGCGGGGATTTTGGAATGCATCCTGGCAGGCGAAATTAGCGGGCAGGAGCCAGACCGTATGATAACCCTGGTGTTTTTAGGGATCCTCTATTCCGTGATATTTTTTGCAGGGATGGAATTCCTTCGTACTCAAAAAGACTGGTTTTATGAGAAAGCCGCAGATTATAAGCATATTGCAAGGTGGTATACGGCTTCCTGCATAGTGGCGGCGCTGTTTATATACCTTCCAGAATATGCAAGGCCTGTGATGCTGCTGGCAATTGGCATGGACATCCTTTCTAATTCGTTGTTTGGCGTGATGTTTGGGATGTTCCATGTTACGGTGTTTGCCGTCTGTGGGCAGGAAAACGCCTATATCCTGTTGTGCGGCATGTTTTTAGTAATGGGCGGGTGCATGGCGGTTTCTTTCCTGGAAGGGGCGAAGGAGCCAAAATGGGAGGCGATATTTTTATTTCTCTATGTATCCTGCAGCGTTTTGGTGTTCTCTTTTTTGCAGACGGGGCAATTGGAATGGTTTGTTTTGTTTTGCGGCGCATGCAACGGCGCGTGTTCCGCAGGGATGGCCGGGATTTTATGCCAGAAGCTGCGCCAATTCTTAGAATTGTCTAGGAAACGGGGGATGGATAGGATATTGCATGAGGATTTTAGCCTAGTGCAGGCAGTGCAGAATTTCTCAAAACTGGATTATGGGCATGCCAAGAAAGTATCGGAGATTTCCAAAAATTGCGCCGCCATAATTGGCGCTGACCCGGATGTGGCGGCGGCAGGGGGCTTTTATTACCGGATTGGCAGGATGGAAGGGGAGCCATATGTGGAAAATGGCGTGGCGTTGGCAAAGAGCAACCACCTTCCCAAAGAAATCATTGAGATCCTGCAGGAATATAATGGGGAGCAGAAATTCCCCTCCACCTTAGAGTCCGCGATTGTACATATTGTGGACAGCGTGGTGGCGAAATTTGACGTGCTGGACAAGGAAACCCTGTCTAGCTCCTGGAACCAGGATATTTTAGTATACCAGACCCTAAATGAGAATTCAGCTTCCGGGCTTTACGATAAATCCGGGTTCAGCATGAATATGTTTTTGAAAATCAGGGATTATCTTATAAAGGAGGCGGATTTGTTTTGACAGTAACCATCGAGGGAGGGCAGGGCGCGGCGTTCCCGTTTGACCATAGGAAACTGGCAAAAGACGTCATCTGCGCCGCCATAGAAGAGGAGGGGTTTCCATTTGAGGCAGAGGTAGGCCTGCTGTTGGCCACATTGGGGGAAATTCAGGAAATAAACTTGGAACAGAGAGGGTTGGACAAGCCTACCGATGTGCTTTCCTTTCCTATGATATTTTATAGGCAGCCAGGGGATTTTTCCGGCGTTGGCCAGGAAGGGGGCAATTTCAACCCAGACACTGGCGAAGTGATGCTGGGGGACATTGTGCTGTGTGTGGACAAGGTGAAGGAACAGGCCAAAGAGTTTGGGCATAGTGAGGAACGGGAGTATGCTTTTTTAATCCTGCACAGTATGCTCCATTTGTTTGGATATGACCATATGACAGAGGATGAGGCTGCCATAATGGAAGGGAAACAGCGCAAAATCCTGGATCAGATGAGGATTTTAAGATAAAAATTTTATAAAAACCTGGAGGGAATTGATTATGAAGAAACGTATGGCATGGCTGCTTATGGCAGCGCTTGTATTAAGCATGTTTGCTGGTTGTGGGAAGAAAGAAGGGCCAGCGGAGCCTGAGCCGGAGGTGGAAGAGGAAACCCCTACCCCAACGCCAGAAGAAACCCCAACGCCGGAGGCTACGCCAGAGGGGAAAAAAGGGGATGCAAGGAGTTATTTGACTGGGGAGCCAATGGACGGGGAATTGGCGAAGAAACGCCCAATTGCCGTTATGATTGGGAACACCTCAGACGCATTGCCGCAATATGGGATATCTGCTGCTGACGTTATCTACGAGGTTCCAGTGGAAGGCTCATATACGCGGCTTATGGCAATTTTCCAGGACTATTCTGGCCTTGAAAAAATTGGCTCTGTCCGTAGCTGCCGCCATTATTTTATTTATTTTGCAAAGGAATTTGACGCGATTTACGCCCATTATGGGCATGCAGTTTATGCAGAGCCAGTCCTGGGAAGGGAAGACGTGCATAATTTAAGCGGAATGGATTCTGATATTGAAGGGATTATGTTTTACCGTGACACAAACCGCAAAGCGCCCCACAATGCATTTACCAGCGCGGATGGGATTAATGCAGGGATTGAGAAGAAAGGGTACCGCACGGACCTTTCGGAATCTTACAGCGGGCATTACCAGTTTGCGGCAGATGGGGAAACTGTAGAGCTTGCCGGTGAGGACGCCCTTGTGGTAAGCCCTGGGTATTTTGTCAATAAACCCTGGTTTGTGTATAACAGCGAGGATGGCCTGTACTACCGTTATGAATTTAAGGACAAGCAGGTTGACGGTGAAAACGACAGCCAGCTTGCCGTAAAGAATATTTTAATACAGTATTGCGACTGGTCAAAAATGGACGACAATGGGTATCTGGACATCAATACCACATCTGGCGGCGATGGCATCTACATTACCAATGGGAAGATGGAAAAAGTCACATGGACAAAAGAAAATGAGGATTCCCCAGCGCGTTATTTTGATGAAGCTGGGAATGAAATTACCCTGAACCAAGGGAAAACATGGGTATGCATCGCAAGGAATAACTACAAAGACCGTTTTGGCGTATATGCAACCCAGGAAGATTTATCTGCAGCAAGGGCGACGGAAGAATAAAGATACCGAAGATTGCCTATCGGAAAATCTGTCGGCCGTGGAACAGGAGCTATAAGCGGAGGAAGGGCAGTGTTGAGGAATTTCTATGAGTAAAACAAAAAAAAGCGAATCCAACTTTCTGGTACAAGGCTCTATTCTGGCAGTTGCCTCTATCATCAGCCGCATTATAGGGCTTCTGTACAGAATCCCCTTAAAGTCAATTATTGGCGATATTGGAAATGACTATTATGGCACGGCTATGGAAATCTACAGCATTTTGTTGCTGATTTCCTCTTACAGCCTGCCGTTGTCAGTCTCGAAACTGGTTTCCACCAGGGTTGCGAAAGGGCAGCGGAAAAATGCATACCGGATTTTTAAGGGGGCGTTGATTTTCGCCACTATTTCCGGCGCCATTGCCGGGCTGATTGTTTATTTTGGGGCGGACATAATCACAACTTATATTGTAAGGACCCCTTTGAGCATTTTTGCTTTGCAGGTATTGTCCCCCACCCTTTTTATAGTGGCAGTCCTTGGCGTAATCCGTGGATTTTTCCAAGGGATGGGGACCATGATGCCAAGCGCCGTCTCACAGTTGATTGAGCAAGTTGTCAATGCGGCCATCAGTGTATGGACTGCTTACATGCTCTACCAATATGGCTCCAAAATCGGGGCGGTGCTGGGAAACCCCTCTACATATGCCGAAGCTTATGGCGCGGCGGGGGGGACCATCGGGACTGGCGCCGGGGCATTTGGGGCGCTGCTTTTTACGCTCTTTGTGCTGTTGGCATACCGCCCGAAGTACAGGAAAATGTCCCAGCGTGACAAAGGGAAAAATGTAGAAAGCTATGGCACGGTCCTGTATGTATTGGTAATTACCATTATCCCAGTGCTGTTAAGCACCACAATTTACAATATCACATCATTCCTTGACATGGGCGCTTTTAAGCAGATTGCAGCGTTCCAAGGATACCAGGCGAAAGAGTACAGCACCATGTGGGGCATTTATGTGGGCGAGTATAAAGTGCTTGTGAATGTGCCTATCGCCATTGCATCTTCCCTGTCCGCTTCCAGCGTGCCCAGCCTTTCCACGGCTTTTGCGGCAAAGGACATTGCACAGGTGAAGCGGAAGGTGGCATATTCCATCCGTTTTATTATGGTAATCGCAATCCCCTGCGCGGTGGGGATGGGCGTGCTTGCTTCCCCAATCCTGCAGCTTTTGTTCCAGGACAGCCGGGAACTGCCTGCACGGATGATGCAGATTGGGGCAGTTTCCATTGTGTTTTATTCGCTGTCCACATTGAGCAATGGGATTTTGCAGGGGATTAACCGTATGAACATCCCTGTGAGGAATGCAGCAATCACACTTGTTTTACATATTGGCGTGCTTGCGGCCCTGATGTATGGCCTGGATTTGAATATTTATGCGGTCGTATGGGCAAATACCTTTTTCTCTTTTGTGATGTGCATATTAAATGGGCTGGCAATCAAAAAGTATTTGAAATACCGGCAAGAGGTTCCAAGGACATTTATTATCCCAGGGATATCGGCGGTGGTTATGGGCGCGGCCGTCTATGGCATTTACTATTTCCTGATGAAAACCGTAAAGATTAATGCTGTCTCCACATTTGTGTCAATCCTTGTGGGGGTTTGCGTGTATGGGATATTGCTGCTGCTGCTGCGGGGGCTGCGGGAAAATGAGCTTCGCAGCTTCCCAATGGGGAATTTGATTATTAAAATTGCAAAGAAACTGCATTTAATGTAGGGTTTTACAGGGGAAACTACCCAGCCCTTTGGGGCCAAAAGAACAAACTAGGCTATGCCCCGCAGCAAGCTGCGGGGTATTTGGCTTACGAGAGAAAGGAAGGGATGCCTTTTGAAAACAAAAGCAGTAAGGATTTATGGGGTGAAGGATTTAAGGCTGGAAGAGTTTGAGCTTCCAGAGCTTGGGGAGGACGAAATACAGGCAAGGATTGTCACAGACAGCTTATGCATGTCAACCTACAAAGTGGCAAACCAGGGCGCAAAGCATAAAAAACTTCCAGACAATTTAGCGGAGAACCCTGTGGTGATGGGGCATGAATTTTGCGGGGTCATTGAGGCAGTTGGAAAAAAATGGAGGCACCTTTACAAGCCAGGGGATAAGTTTGTGGCCCAGCCCAACCTTGGGCGCGCCGACGCATTTTCCCTTGGGTATTCTTTCCCTTATGTAGGCGGGGAAGCAACCAAAGTAGTTATTATGAATGAGGCGATTGAAAAAGGGTGCCTGCTCCCCTATCAAGGGGAAAGCTTTTTTGAGGGCGCCCTTGTGGAGCCTCTGTCCTGTGTGATTGCAGGCTTTAAGGCAAATTTCCACCTGCAGGACAGGAACGGCTATGGCCATGCCATGGGGATTAAAAGGCATGGGGCGATGGCAATCTTAGGCGGGACTGGGCCTATGGGTTCCCTCGCCATTGATTATGCCATCCATGGGGAGCAGAAGCCTTCCCTCTTGGTCGTGACAGGAAGCACAGAGGAGAAGTTAGAACGGAGCAAGAAGCTCTACCCACCGGAAGAGGCGAGGGCGCATGGCGTAGAGCTTTATTATGTGCATACGCCAAAAGGGAGCAGCTTTGTGGATGCGTTAAAAGAACTTACCCCAGGGAAACAGGGGTTTGACGATGTGTTCCTTATGGTGGCGCAAGAGGACATGGTGACAAAAGCCGAGGCTTTGCTGGCAGTGGACGGGTGCCTGAATTTCTTTGCAGGGCCTGCGGACGCCGGGTTTTCCGCCAGGATGAATTTCTATAACCTCCATTATAATGCCACCCATTTTGTTGGCACCAGCGGCAGCAATACAGAGGATATGAAGGATGCTGTTACGTGCATTGAGAAAAAAACGGTAAACCTTGCAAAAATCGCCACCCATATTATGGGGCTGAACGATGTGTGTGGGTCCATCCTTAAGATGCCAGAGCTTCCTGGAGGCAAGAAGATTGTTTATTCCCAGAAAAATTACCCTATCACAGATGTGGGGGAATTTGCTGGGACGGGGGCAATGGAGGCCGCTTTAAAAGAAATTGTGGCAAAGCACGGCGGGCTGTGGAGTGCGGAGGCAGAAGCATATTTTCTGGAAAATTGCCCCGATATTTAGAAATTTTATTACTATTTCCAGTATTTAGCCGATATACATAGTGACTGACTTACCATTTATTTCAAGGAGGAAATGAATATGAACACTAACGGAATAGGAAACACATATGCCGCCCAGGCAGTGGCGCAGTCTGCGGCTGCCGCCCAGGTGAAGGACTCCACGAAAGTCACCATGAACCGTGGGCAGAAAGAGATTGGGGAGCCAAAGTTAAGCAAAAAAGCCCAGAAATATTATGACCAGTTAAAGAAGAAATTTTCCAATATGGACTTTATTTTAGTCAGCGCCGACATGAAGGAAGAGGCAGAGGCGAACGCCGGCAAATATGGCAGCAATAAAAGCCTGATCGTCCTGATTGATGACGAGAAGATAGAGAAGATGGCGGAAGACGCGCAATACCGTGAGAAATATGAGAAGGTGCTGCGCGGCGCGACCACACAGTTTGCGCAGATGAAGCAGGATTTGGGCAGCAATGCAGACAATGTAAAAGCCTTTGGCATGAAAGTAAATGACAATGGGACAGCTTCTTATTTTGCAGTGATTGACAAGTCCCTTGCAACCCAGAAGAAACGCATTGAAGAAAAAGCGGAGAAGAATCGAGAAGATAAGAAGAAGGCTGAACAGCAGGAACGCAAGGATAAGCTGGATGGGAAGTACAGTGACAGCGCAAAAGATGAGGTTACAGTCACGGCCTCTTCCTGGGATGAGCTTTTAAAGAAAATTAATGATACCATTGGCGAATGGTATGGGAATTCTGTGCGTACGCAAGAAGAATCTTGGGTAGGGCAGCAATTTGACTATACTATTTAACATAGGGGCAAGAGCCAGGGCATTGATAGGATTTGAACCAGACATGAAGAACTTGGCACGATTTTAATACAGGGGCAAAAACCAG
>Ga0224483_100168_pt1 | contig 17636 bp, 18 predicted proteins | sample hydfratestSal1_FD_181453 | JGI IMG/M metagenome (GOLD analysis project Ga0224483, IMG submission 181453) | Metatranscriptome of mouse feces microbial communities from Columbus University, Ohio, United States - Sal1 (Metagenome Metatranscriptome) ... | reverse complement strand
CGAGACATTACATCATGCCGAATCATTTCCAGTTGACCCATAGCTTTCTCTGGTTCTGACTCTATAAAACTGTCAATCCGCTTTAACTCCTTTCGTATGTCGGAATCGCATGAAACAATGGCAAGAAATATGAACAGCAATAAAATTTGGCTACTAATTTTCATAAAGTCAAGAGGCTTATTTAGGTTATTTACCACAAGGAATACCTATGATGATATATGATTATCTCCGGATGTGAGGGTGGGACCTCGCAACCGGAGATAATTTTACGTTAAAACGTGAAGGGAGGAGCCGTGTGTCAGGCTACTACCGTAAGAAGATAATCGTATACGTAGCTTACGATACCGAGCCCGATGATACCGGCAACGCAAATCCACATGCCGAGACGTTCGGTACAAGCCGAGCGGAAAGTGGCAATGGGGTTTTCGCTGTCGTTGATGAACATCGCCTTCACCACGAGGAGGTAGTAGTAGAGGGAGATGATGGTGTTAATCAACGCTATCAGCACAAGCACATAGAGGGCTGCAGAGTTGGTACCGTTGAGGGCGCCGGTAAATACAAAGAATTTGCTGAAGAAACCGGCGAATGGAGGAATACCCGCGAGAGAGAACATGGCGAGCATCATTGTGAATGAAAGACGGGGGTTGGTCTTGTAGAGACCGTTGTAGTCAGTCATATCCACTTTACCGGTAGCATTCTCAATCGCACCGATGACACCGAAGGCAGCAAGGTTGGAGAACACGTACACAAGGATGTAGAACATCAATGCGGACACGCCCATGGCGTTGTTGCCAATCACCGCAAGCATGATGTAACCTGCCTGGGAAATTGAAGAGAAGGCAAGGAAGCGTTTCATGTTCACCTGACGCATAGCGAAGAGGTTACCGATGGTGATGGTGAGGATAATCAGTGCGTAGAGCATCCATTCCCAAGCCTGAGAGTAGATGGAACCGAACACCTGGGTAAGCACCACGAGGAAGGCAAAAGCAGCCGAACCCTTTGAAATAACCGAAAGGTAGGAGGTGACAGAGGTGGGCGCACCCTGATAAACGTCGGCAGTCCAAAGGTGGAAGGGCACAAGCGAGAGCTTGAAACCGAAGCCGGCGATGAGGAACGCGAGACCTATCACCATCATGACTCCGAAATTGGAGCTTACGGCGAGGTAGATGCCCTCGTAGTAAAGAGTGCCGCAGAGACCGTAGACAAACGACAGACCCATCAGAAGGATGGCTGACGAGAAAACGGCGGTGAGCACATACTTGATAGCAGCCTCATGGCTCTCATAGCGGTTCTTGTCGAAAGCAACAAGGGCGCAGAGAGGGAGCGATGCGGTCTCAAGACCGATGATGAACATAAGGAAGTGACGGCTTGATATCATGAAGTACATGCCAAGGAGCGTCAGAAGTATCAGTTCGTAAAATTCACCACGACGCACGGCTGTGAACTCCGAGTTAGCCCATTTGACTGACTGGATGAGTACAATCAGCACACCGACATTGAGGATATTCTTGATAGCGACAATGGTTGGTGATGTGAAGTACATGCCGGCAAATGCCTCAGTGGCCGGAGCCGATGCCTGACAGAAGCCGAAGCATGTGAGTGCAAGCATCCAGATACATGCTATGGCGGGGACTGCCTTAGCCGACTTGGGAGAAGCAAAAGTGTCGTTAAGGAAGACTAATAGGAATACGATTAACAATCCTATTTCCTGCTTGAGTGCTAAAAACTGTGAGTAATCCATTGCTATTAATCTTTTATTAGTTCAAACCTAAGACTTTGAAAATATCAGGGCTGAAAGTGAACTTGATAAGGTCAGCGAAGAAGTTGGGGAAGCAACCGATAGCTGCCACGCATACGATGAGAGTGGCAGTGGAGAGGCGTTCCCACCATTTCGCGTCGGTAAGGGTCATATGGTGTTCGTCGTATACGGGACCGTAGAGGAGCTTGCCAACCACACGAAGGATGTACACGGCGGTGGTGACGATAGAGCTACATGCCACAATCACAAATACACGGTGGAAGAGGTCGGTGTGCTGGAATGAACCTACGAAGATAGTCATCTCAGCCACGAAGCCTGAAAGACCGGGAAGACCGAGCGATGCCATACCTGCTATCACATAGCATACAGAGAGGTAGGGAAGTATCTGCATCATACCGCCCATCTCGCGAATGTCGCGGGTATGAGTACGACCGTAAATCATACCGATGAGTGCGAAGAAGAGGGCTGTCATCAGACCGTGAGAAAGCATCTGCATGATTGCACCAGTCATTGCGGTGGTGTTGAGCATAAGGATTGCGAAGAGCACCAGACCGCAGTGGGATACAGATGAATATGCGTTGATGTACTTGAGGTCGTTCTGCACACAGGCGCTGAATGCACCGTAGACAACAGAAATACCGGTGAGGATGATGAAAATCCAAGCGAGTTCATTGGCAGCCTGAGGCATGAGGTAGATAGCCACACGGAAGCAGCCATAACCACCGAGCTTCATGAGCACACCAGCGTGGAGCATTGACACGGCAGTAGGGGCAGAGGCGTGACCGTCGGGAGACCATGTGTGGAACGGGAACATGGCACCGAGCACACCGAAGCCGACGAAGGTCATCGGGAAGAGGAACTTCTGCCAGCCGAGGCTGATGGATGCATTGTTGACAATTTCAAGGATATTCCATGTAAGGGGCTGACCTTCGGGAGCTGAATGGTAGTAGATACCGATGAGACCGAGCATCAGGAATGCCGAGCCACCCATAAGCATTAGGGTAAGCTTCATGGCAGAGTAGTTCTTGTTGCCGCTGCCCCACACACCGATGAGAAGGTACATCGGGATGAGCGCCACTTCATAGAACATGAACATGGTGAAAAGGTCAATCGAGATGAAGAAGCCGTACACACCGGTGGAAAGGAGCACGAGCCAGAGGAAGAATTCCTTGGGCTGTGGGATTTCCCATGATGCGAAGCTACCGGTGATAAGGATGAAACCGGTAAGGATAAGCATGGCAATCGAGATACCGTCGACACCAACGGCGAGGTTGATGTTGAGCGGTGCGAACCATGACCATGAATCCACATAGAGCATCGGGTCCTCCACACCTGCGGCGCGAAGTCCGAGGTAGTCAATGAGGAGCCATACCGAGAGGGCGGTGAGAGCCACAGAGCCTACCACAGCCACGGCACGTATCTGCTTGATATTCTGACAGAGGGCGAGTCCTAGCAACATGACCAGGGGTATCACCACAAAGTAGATTAATATATTTGAAAACATATCGTTACTATATTTACGCTTTTACACTAATGTTCAGAGAATACATACCGCTGTGATAAGACCGAGTACAACCGCACCGATAAGATACCACCAGATGTACATCTGAACCTTGCCGCTCTGGAAGCCCTTAATGGCAACAGAAGCCTGGTTGGTGATATATGCAAGACCATTCATTGTACCGTCGATGACATGACGGTCGAACCATGCGATAGGTTTGCAAATACCGTCGAAGATAATGCGGCGTGTGATGAAGAGATATATCTCGTCCCAATAGAAGCGGTGATGAGCAGCTTCCCACAACCAGCGGACCTTGTCGGCCATAGCCTTGGGATTATCATTCTTGTTGATGTAGAGGTGACGGGCAAAGAAGATGGCGATAACAGCGATAGCGACGCTCGCACCGGCCACAGGAAGGTTGAGGTGAGCTATATACTCGCTGCCGTCAAATGTCACTAACTGTCCGAAAGGTATGAGACCGCACACGGTTGAAACCGCAGCAAGGAATACCAAGGGGAAGAGCATCGGGAATGAGGGGTCGTGGGGCATAGCGGCGTGGTGACCGTGAGCCTCAGCTTCCTTGACACGTGCCTCATAGTCGGGATTGTCCCACCAGAACACGAGGAAGTACATACGGAACATGTAGAACGCTGTCATGGCAGCAACCATCATCATCCATGCACCCCAGAACCAATGGTTCTCGAAGCAAGCCACGAGGATTTCATCCTTTGACCAGAATCCGGCAAAAGGAGGTATACCGGCGATGGCAAGACAGCCGATGAGGAAGGTGATGTGGGTGACAGGCATGTACTTGCGGAGACCACCCATGGCAGTGTAATTGTTGGAGTGTACAGCATGAATCAACGCACCTGCACCGAGGAACAAGAGAGCCTTGAACATAGCGTGTGTGAACAAGTGGAACATTGATGCCATGTAACCGAGACCATGATGGATGGCTTCGTTATTGTGAGCTGCCACGCCGAGTGACACCATCATGAATGCAATCTGCGAGATGGTGGAGAAGGCGAGGATACGCTTGATGTCAATCTGTGTACATGCCACAATGGCTGCATAGAACGCAGTGACAGCACCAACGACGGTGATAAACATCAATGCGGCGTTCTCAAGCATGTAGAGCGGGAACAGACGAGCTACCAAGTATACACCGGCAACCACCATTGTAGCTGCGTGGATGAGGGCTGACACAGGGGTCGGACCTTCCATCGCGTCGGGGAGCCAGATGTGAAGAGGAAGCATAGCCGATTTACCCATACCACCGGTGAAGATGAGAACCAACGCCCAAGTGAGCACTGAAGCACCCATGAAAGTGGCGCCGCCGAAGCTTGCGAACACGCCCTGGGGATTCTGAGTCATGGGTAGGAAGTCGAGCTGCTTGGTGTAGAATGACAGAATCAGGATACCCAACAGGAAGCCGAGGTCGGCGAAGCGGGTAACGATGAATGCCTTCTTACAAGCTGCCACCGCAGAGGGAAGGGTATAGAAGAAACCGATGAGCAGGAATGAAGATGCACCCACGAGCTCCCAGAAGATGTACATCTGGAAAATGTTGGTAGCAACCACGAGTCCGAGCATCGAGAAGCTGAAGAGTGAAAGGAAAGCGTAGTAACGCTGGAAGCCTTTCTCTCCGTGCATATAGCCGAGTGAATACACATGGACCATGAATGAGATTGTGGGGATTACCACAAGCATCATGGCAGAAATGGGGTCGAGCAGGAATCCGAGCTTAATGGAGAGGAAGTCAGTGAACTGTAGCCAGGTCACATTGAACACCTCATACTGCAGACGGTCAGTGCCATCGATAAAGAGGGGATTTCCAGAGAAGTAGTAGGTGAACGCCGTGTAATAGGACAAAACCAACACGGTTCCCATGCCGAGCGTACCGAGCGTACCGGCGAGTTTGTGACTCATCTTGACACCCGCCAGTCCCAGGAACAGGAACATGAACAGCGGAATTGCCAATATAAGAATAGGTATTGTAATATCCATAGCGTGTTATTAATATTTCATTTTAGTTGTGTCGCGCACGTCAATGTTCTTGCTTACCCTGAATAGGTTGATGATGATTGCGATGGCGAGAGCAGTCTCGGCGGCAGCGATAGCGATACCGAAGAGAGTGAACATCCATCCTTCCATTGAACCGGGGTAGAGGTAACGGTTGAAAACGACAAAATTAATATCTACCGCATTAAGCATAAGCTCAAGCGAGATTAGCATGGCTATCATGTTGCGGCGCGTAAGGAAACCATAGACTCCGCAGCAGAACATCACGAGTGCCGGGACGAGATACCAAATCAATGTTATGTCCATGACGAATTAACGTTTACGGGCGATTACAACGCCACCGATTATACATGCGAGTAATAACACACTGACAGCCTCGAACGGGAGGAGATACTGCTGATATCCAGAGCCAAGCAATGCAGTACCGATTTCTTTCATGTCGGGATTCTGCATGGCAGGGAGCGAGGTGAATATGTCGGAGCAGCGAGAGCAAAGAGCCCATCCGGCAGCACCGGCAACGGCGAGAGCGCCGATTACACCGAGCAGTTTCTTCCTTGAAGCCAGCTGTTCACTGTTGTCACCGGGACGTGTGGTCAGCAAAATCGAGAACACGAACAGCACCACAATACCGCCGGCATACACCGCAATCTGCACGGTGCCCAGGAACTCGTAGTCGAGCTTGAAGTAGAGGGCAGCGGTGGCAAAGAGGGTGAATAGCAGATATGTTGCCGCACGCAGAATCTTGCGCGTGGTGACAGTCAGGATTGAGAAGATGACAATCGCGAGAACGATTATCCAGTAACAAATGATACTTCCTACTGATTCCATATACTGTGATAGTAATTAATTATCTGATTTGGGTACTGCGGCAGCCTTTTCAGCCTTCAGACGGGCAGCTTTTTCAAGAGCAGCGCGAATCTTAGCTTCCTTTTCGGGGTCGCCGGCAGCAGCTGCGAGAGCTTTCTTGGCTTTGTCGTCAAGTTCGGGAGCAGCAGTTTCCTTTGGAGCGGCAGCGGCGGGTGCGCCATCAGCGGCGGCCTTCTTGGCTGCAGCAGCAGCCTTTGCAGCGGCTATTTTGGCTTCCTTCTCAGCCTGCATCTTGGCGATTTGTTCGGGAGTGGGCTTTGGTTCCTCTTTCTCCGGAAGATAATTGAGTTGCTTCACAAGCTTCCCGCGTGTAAACACAGCCTGTTCAAAATCATTGATAAACTCGAGAGCATCGGTGGGACAGTTTGTCACGCAGAGCTGGCAGAAAGTACAGCTGCCCAAGTCGTAGATATACTTGTCGAGTTTCTTTTTCTTTTTACCGTCCCAAGTTTCCACCATTTTGGTGTCGAGTGAAATAGTACCGTTAGGGCACACTCGCTCACAAGTACCACATGCTATACACTTATGGTTGCCTTCATCATCATATTTCAGAGTCAGAACGGCACGGAAACGGTCAGCAACCGGGAGATTGTCACGGTTGTCGGGGTACTGTTCGGTGATTTTGGGGGTGATAAATTCCTTACCGGTCACCTGCATGCCTTTAACAAGACTTGCGATGCCGGAGCCGAGATTGGAGAAATATTCTTTTACACTTCCCATTTTGGTTGTTTATATAATTACGAATTAGTCACGCACCTGACCTCCGATGATATCGAGAAGCTCAGTGGTGATACTTTGTTGACGAAGTTTGTTATATTCGAGCTGCAGCTGTTCAAGAAGCTTCTTAGCGTTGTCGTTGGCGCTCTGCATTGCCATGATACGGGCAGCCTGCTCAGAAGCGCGGTTCTCGGTGAAGACTTCCTGCATCACAGCGAGCAGGAACATAGGGAGCACAGACACGAAAATGGTCTGGGCATCCGGTTCGAAGATACAGGGGCGGCAGAGAGCCTTGACACCTTCGGTGTTGAAAGTCTCAGGCACCACGGGTAGAAACTGTTCGGTACGCAGACGCTGGCGGCTCACACTCTGGAAATTCATATAATGGAGTTCCACAAGGTCAAGGGAACCGGCGAGATAACGAGATTCAATCTCACGTGTGAAACGTTTCACATCCTCGGCAGTCGACTTTGAGTCAACGCCATCGATTGTGACGAGAGATGTGTTTGCGTCAGTGATTTTAGCCACAGCCTTAGCCATCTTCTTACCAACGGCAAAGACGGTCACCTTCACACTGTCGCCATACTTCTCGCGGTAACCGCGCAGCCGTACCAACAGCTCCTTGAAGATATTGATATTGTACGCACCGCACAGACCATCATCGGAACCTAAGACAACGAGCCCTATGGCTGAGACTTCACGTGCTTCCGTCAGCGGTGACGAAAATTCGGCATCAGCAGTAAGAAGATTGCCTATAATGGTCTCTATCTGGCGGCGGAACGGAAGCAGACGACGGAGGTCACCCTCGGCACGGTGCATCTTGGCTGAGGATATCATCTTCATCGCGCCGGTGATTTTCTCGCTGGATGCCACCGACCCGATTCGTCCTTTTAGTTCGCGTAATGTTGCCATTTAGTTCGATTTATTTATATGAAGCCGAAGTTTCGGCAGCTGCGGTGGTGAGTTTTGATGTCACGTCATCATCAAGTTTACCTGCACGGATAGCTTCCATGACTTCGGGATACTTGGTGCGGACGAGCTGGAGGAAGTTCTTTTCAAATTCAGCCACTTTGTCAAGAGGCACATTTTCAAGGAGTCCCTTTGTACCGCAGAAAATCACAGCCACTTCATCCTCCACAGCCATAGGTGAGTACTGGGGCTGGATGAGGAGACGTTCGTTCTTGCGGCCTTTGTCAATGACACGGGCGGTCACGGGGTCGATGTCGCCACCGAATTTGGTGAATGATTCAAGCTCGCGGAACTGGGCCTGGTCAATCTTCAGGGTACCCGCCACCTTCTTCATTGATTTAATCTGAGCGTTACCACCCACACGTGATACAGAGATACCTACGTTGATGGCAGGACGGATACCACGGTTGAAGAGGGCGGTCTCAAGGAATATCTGACCGTCGGTGATTGAAATCACGTTGGTGGGGATATAAGCCGACACGTCACCAGCCTGAGTTTCGATAATCGGAAGCGCTGTGAGCGAACCTCCGCCTTTCACTTTACCCTTGAGCGACTGTGGAAGGTCGTTCATATTCTCCGCCACCTGCTGGTTGTCAATGATTTTAGCGGCACGTTCGAGCAGACGGCTGTGGAGATAGAAGATATCGCCCGGGTAGGCTTCACGACCTGAGGGGCGCTTTAGGATAAGTGAGATTTCGCGGTAGGCGACAGCCTGCTTTGAAAGGTCATCGTAGATGATGAGGGCGTCGCGACCGGTATCACGGATATATTCTCCGATAGCCACGCCGGCAAACGGAGCATAGTAACGCATCGAAGCGGAGTCGGAAGCCGTAGCTGCTACCACTACAGTATAGTCGAGCGCGCCGTGCTGGCGGAGAGTCTCGACAATGGCTGCTACCGACGAAGCTTTCTGACCGATGGCAACGTAGATACAGTAAACGGGCTTGCCTTCCTCGAAATTCTTACGCTGGTTGATGATAGTGTCGATTGCGATGGCAGTCTTGCCAATCTGACGGTCACCGATGATAAGCTCACGCTGACCGCGACCTATGGGGACCATTGAGTCGATAGCCTTCAGACCGGTCTGCAGAGGCTGCTTCACGGGCTGACGGAAAATCACACCGGGGGCTTTACGCTCCAGAGGCATGGGGAGAAGTTCCCCGTCGATGGGACCGCGACCGTCGACCGGTTGACCCAAGACATTGATGACACGTCCGAACACTCCGTCGCCCACATGGATTGAAGCGATTTCACCGGTGCGCTTCACGGTCATGTTTTCAGTTACTTTGTCAACATTGTTTAGAAGAATGACACCGACATTGCTCTCTTCGAGGTTTAGTGCCACACCTTTCACGCCGTTTTCAAATTCTACAAGCTCGTTGGCACATACGTTGTCGAGTCCGTAGACGTGAGCAACGCCATCGCCTACCTCCAGCACGATGCCAGTTTCTTCAAACGACACCTTGGAGTTGACATTTTCGAGCTGCTGTTTTAATACCTGAGAAATCTCGCTTGGGTTTATCATTGGTCAAGTGTGATTATTATTTGCTTAAAAGTTTCAAACGCAATTGCTTCAATTCGTTAGCAATCGAAGCGTCAAGTTTTTCATTATTGATATTAACTACAAAACCTCCGATGAGGTCGGGGTCGACACTATGGTTATACTCCATTGTGCCACCGTTGAGATGACGCTCGATGAGCTTTTTGAGTCTCTCCTCCTCTGCGGGTGCGAAGGGTGCGGCCGAAGTGACATTCACAAGGTAAATCTTGTGCTCGCGGCGGTAGATTTTCATATACGCCAGGGCAATGTCGCGCATGGCAGCGAGCCGGTTGTTATCGACCAGCAGTTGCAGGAAGCGCGCATATACCTTGTCATCAGCGCCTGCGCCGGCGGCAGTGGTGAGAAGCTTTACTTTGTCGGCATTATCGACAAAGGGATTAGCCATGACCTGCTGCAGCGACGGTTGAGCGGCAAATGAGCCGGCAAGCGTGTGCATCATGTCGTAGACACGCTTATCAGCGTTGTTTTCGCCGGCAAACTCGAAGAGCGCCTTGGCATAACGGCTTGGGATGAGACCTTCGTTCATTGCGTACTTTAGAGCCTTTTGAGGGTGTTAGTTTTGTTTCTCAATTTCATCGAGCAGGGAGCTTACGAGCTTTTCCTGAGCTTTCTCGTCCTTCATCTCATTGCGCACAACTTTCTGTGCTATGTCGAGAGCGAAAGAAGAGACCTCGTTGCGGAATTGCTGCTGAGCTTCCTTGCGTTCCTGTTCGATTGACACCTTTGCGGCGTCCATCACCTTCTTGGCTTCAGCCTGGGCGGCAGTGCGCGCTTCCTCAATAATCTGAGTTTTCATTCTGTCGGCTTCGCGCAGCATATCCGCCTGTTGGCGACGGGCTTCCGCTATCTGTTTATCCGCCTCTTCACGGGCATGGTCAAGCTGTTCTTTGGCATTTTGAGCATACTCCACACCTTTGTCGATGAGGTCGGCTCGGTCAGAAACTCCTTTCATAATCGCAGGCCAGCCCCACTTCCACAAGATGAAGAAGAGGATGGCGAACGAAACGAACATCCAGAATATCAGACCGAAATCAGGCGTGAATAGTTCCATAATTTACTATTTCTTGGAGTTGCCTGACAATTAGCCCACGAACATTGCGAGGATACAAACGATAACAGCGAAGAGTGCCACACCTTCGATAAGGGCGGCGATTACAATCATATTACTACGGATGTCGCCGGTTGACTCAGGCTGGCGTGCGATTGCTTCCATTGCTGAACCACCAATTTTACCGATACCGATACCGGCACCAATTGCTGCGATTGCTGCACCGATACATACGCCGATGCCAAGAGTTCCTTCGATAGCTGCTAAAATCATTGCTAACATAACTTTTGAGATTTAAAGGGTTATTTTTTTAAGATTTGATTTCTGTTTTGATATTAATTGTGAGCCGCAGGCGCAGCGGACTGCACCTCGCCATGTTTTGCGGAGTCCTCATGCTTCTCATGATGTCCTTCTTCCTGACCCAATGCTATGAACAGTGTGGAAAGCATGGTGAACACGTATGCCTGGATAAAGCTTACAAGCACGTCGATGCAGAGCATGAACACCGAGAAGATTACCGACACTACCGCTGTGGCACCTGTCACAACCGGCCCCATGGCAGCGAAAATGAAGATAAGGAGCGTGAGCACTATCACTATCATGTGACCGCCCATCATGTTGGCAAACAAACGGACTGTAAGTGCCGCGGGCTTGGTGAACACGCCAAATATCTCGATGATAGGCATGATGGGGAGGGGATATTTCAGCCACCAGGGCACATCGGGATTGAAGATTTCTTTCCAATAGTGTTTTGTGGCGAAGATATTTGTGATAAAGAAGGTAAGGATTGCCAGCACCAGTGTCACGGCAATGTTACCTGTAAGGTTAGCTCCACCGGGGAAGATTACTATCAACCCGAGCAGGTTCATCACAAGGATGAAGAAAAATACGGTGAGCAGATAGGGGGCAAACTTCGGAGCTTTATCCTTAAGAGTGGGTTTGATGACACCATCGTAGATAAACAGTATCACAAATTCCACAGCTCCAGTCATTTTGCGGGGTCCTTTCATACCCTGAGTCTTATGCCAGCGAGCCACTGACATGATAGCCCAGATAACCAGGAGCACAGCGATGAAGATGCCACAAACATTTTTGGTTATTGATATGTCGATGGCAGGTTTCACTTCCTTACCGTCGATAATCTCAACAACTTTACCTTTGTAGGGGCTGTCCTTGCCGGCAATCTTAAACTCAGCATTGCCGTCGCGCCACACACCACCATTCGCATGACCGGTGACACGCGATGAAGAGAACACATGGAGACCATCGCTACCCCACACTATTACAGGGAGGGGGATGCGCTTGTGATGATTGAAGGGCACTTCCCATCCGTAACCGTCGCCGAGGTGCTCGAATATGATGCCTTGCGCGTCGATGCCTTCCTTCTTCCCGTCCTCTTCATGACCTGACGCCATGGCTCCGGCGGGGAGAAGTATCGCGATAAGCGCAATAGCTATTTTAGCGAGGATATTTCTTTTCATCGTCACCGTGATTAGTATATACAGATTGACACCACATTGTTATCCACATCAGCAATGCCTCCGGTGATTTCTGCCTTGTGCTCACCATCGGCGGCTGTGTAGCGCACAGTACCGGGAGTGAGGGTTGAAATCAACGAAGCATGTCCGGGAAGCACCGTGAAGGCGCCCAAAGAACCGGGGAGGTGAACCACGCTCACTTCTCCTTCAAAAACTATGTCCTCGGCTGATATGATTTTGAGTGTCATCTTGTTTCAATTGAATTATTTTACTTCTGCAAGGAGTTTCTTACCCTTCTCGATAGCTTCGTCGATGGTTCCGACATTGAGGAATGCCTGTTCGGGATATTCGTCCATTTCGCCGGAGAGAATCATCTTGAAGCCACGGATTGTCTCGCTCAGAGGCACCATCACACCGGGCAGACCGGTGAACTGCTCTGCCACGTGGAATGGCTGTGAGAGGAATCGCTGTGCGCGGCGGGCACGTGCCACCACGAGCTTGTCCTCGTCAGAGAGCTCATCAACACCGAGGATGGCGATGATATCCTGGAGTTCGTTGTACTTCTGTAGAAGCTGCTTAACAGCCTGAGCTGTGTTATAGTGGTCCTCACCGATGATGTTCGGGTCGAGGATTCGTGAAGTTGATTCAAGGGGGTCAACCGCAGGATAGATACCAAGCTCGGAAATCTTACGGCTCAACACTGTGGTAGCGTCAAGGAAGCTGAAGGTAGTAGCAGGCGCGGGGTCGGTCAAGTCGTCGGCAGGCACGTAGATAGCCTGTACGGAGGTAATTGAACCGTTCTTGGTAGATGTGATTCGTTCCTGCAGAGCACCCATTTCGGAAGCAAGTGTAGGCTGGTAACCTACCGCCGATGGCATACGACCGAGAAGCGCAGACACCTCAGAACCGGCCTGGGTGAAACGGAAGATGTTGTCGATAAAGAGAAGAATATCTTTACCGCCGCCATCCTGGTCGCGGAACTGCTCAGCCACAGTAAGACCGGAAAGCGCCACACGCAGACGTGCGCCCGGGGGCTCGTTCATCTGACCGAACACGAGGGTAGCCTGTGAATCCTCCACCTGGCTCATGTCAACGTCGGCAAGATTCCACTCGCCTTTTTCCATTCCTTCCTCAAACTTTTTGCCATACTTGATGACGCCGCTCTCAATCATTTCACGGAGGAGGTCATTACCCTCACGGGTACGCTCGCCCACACCGGTGAACACAGAGAAACCGTTGTGACCCTTCGCGATATTGTTGATGAGCTCCATGATAAGCACAGTCTTGCCTACACCGGCACCACCGAACAAACCGATTTTACCACCCTTGCTGTAAGGTTCGAGCAAGTCGATAACCTTGATACCGGTGAAAAGGATTTCGGTTCCGATGGTGAGGTCCTCGAACTTCGGGGCCGGCTGATGGATGGGGCGGAGATTCTCGCGGTTAAGCTCGGGCAGACGGTCAATGGCATCGCCAATCACGTTGAGCAGACGACCCTTTACCTGCTCCCCGGTGGGGACAGCTATAGGGCGTTCGAGATTGTCGACACGCATACCACGCTGGAGACCATCGGTGCTCTCCATAGCCACACAGCGCACGGTGTCCTCACCGATATGCTGCTCCACTTCCAGAATCAGCTCCGAGCCGTCGGGGCGGGTGACCTTTAGGGCTGTGTAGATAGGAGGGATGATATTGTCATCACCTTCGAATATCACGTCGACCACCGGGCCGATTACCTGGGCGATTTTGCCAAATTTTTCACTCATCGCGTATTGATTTTTAGGCGTCAGGGCTTTTAGCCTGAGTTATTTTGTTTTGTTGTTATTTATCAGAATGACGATATCTTAGAGATACCATTTGAAAGTGACTATCAGCACCATCAACACGAGGTTGAAGAGGTTGATGGGAAGAAGGTACTTCCACTCGAGAGTGAGCAACTGGTCAATTCGCAGACGGGGGAATGTCCACTTGAACCAGATGATGATGAATGAGAGGGCGATTGCCTTCCCGATGAACCAGATTACCGAGGGGATATAGTCCATGATATGGTTGAAAGCATCCCATCCGGGGATATGCAGCGGCATCCAGCCTCCGAAGAAGAGGAGGGCAGCCACACCCGACACGATAAAGAGGTTAAGATACTCTGCCAGATAGAAGAAGCCGAAGTGGATACCGGAATACTCGGTGTGGTAACCGGCGGTAAGCTCACTTTCCGCTTCAGGAAGGTCAAACGGACCGCGGTTGGTCTCGGCTGTACCTGCTATCATGAAGATTACAAACGCTATGATTGCGGGGATATGACCTGAGAAGATAAACCAGAGGTGTTCCTGAGCATTTACAATACCACCTACCGACATGGTACCTGCCATGCAGACCATTGTCACCACGCAGAGTCCCATAGACAGCTCGTAGCTTATCATCTGAGCACCTGAACGGAGCGCACCGATAAGGGTGAATTTATTGTTTGACGACCATCCGGCGAGAAGGATACCAAGCACACCGATGGATGATACAGCCAAAAGGAAGAATATACCCACATTGAAGTCGATAATCTGCAGCCCGTTACCCCACGGCAGCACAGCAAAAGCGAGCATGGAGGCGATAATCACGAGATAAGGCGCAAGTCCGAACAGGAATTTATCGATGTGATTGAGTGAGATAAGCTCCTTGATAAGTATCTTGAACATGTCGGCGATACTCTGCATCAATCCCCATGGACCTACACGGTTAGGACCGAGGCGGCACTGGAAATAGGCACAAACCTTACGTTCGAAGAGGATGTAGAAGAGAGCCAGCACGGCATAAAGCAGCATCAGCCCCACACCTATGAGGAGACACTCGAGGGTGACAGCGAGCCACTCGGGCATGAAGCCCAGAAAGAGGGAGTGAAGCCAGGCGGTTCCTACTGATAAGTCTTGCATAACGTCTTTATAATTACTATATTTCTCTTAATTATTCACTGAGGAGGATATGAATCTATTATTTTTCTCTCTGTTTAAGCTTATTAGCGGTCGATATCGGGCACGATATAGTCGAGCGAGCCACCGATGGTGATAAGGTCGGCTATCTTCTGACCCTCTGTGATATGGTCAACCACCGCTGAGGCGGGCAGACATGGAGGAGCTATCTTCAGACGATAGGGATTTGCAGTGCCATCGCTCTCGAGATATACTCCGAATGTTCCGCGGCAACCTTCCACTGTCTTGAACCAATGTCCTACAGGGAGCTTGATTACCTTGGGAACCTTCACGCAATATTCACCTTCGGGAATGTTGTCAATAAGCTGTGCGATGATGCGCGCACTCTGTACCATCTCCTCAACACGCACCTTAAAGCGTGCCATTGAGTCGCCCTCGGTACGAACCACTTCGTCAAACTCGAGTTCGGAGTAGATGCTGTAGGGGTTGCATTTGCGCACGTCGCATGCCCAACCGGAACCACGACCATTAGGACCGGTCACAGCCCATGAGATGGCATCCTCGCGGGTGAGCACACCTACATTTTCCATACGGTTCTTGGCAATGACATTGCCGGTGAACACTTTATTATATTCCGCGATATTCTTTGGAATCACATCCAGAAGAGCATGCACATCCTTCACGAAGTCGGGGTGCAAATCCTGCATCACGCCGCCGATACAGTCATAATTGAATGTCATACGGGCACCGCAGGTACGCTCCATGATGTCAAGAATCTGCTCACGCACACGAAGTGTGTAGAAGAGCATTGTTGTAGCACCAAGGTCCATGCAATAGGTACCGATGAAGAGGCAGTGAGAAGCGATGCGTGAAAGCTCGTCCATGAGCACACGAATCACCTGCGCACGGCGGGATATCTGGATACCGGCAGCTTCCTCGATTGCCATACAGAGGCAGTGATGATAAGGATGAGCCGAGAAATAGTCCAGACGGTCCATGAAGTGAAGGGTCTGCGGATAGGTAAGTCCCTCGCAAATCTTCTCCACACCACGGTGGATATATCCTAAATATATGTCAATCTTCTTGATGATTTCACCGTCGACAGCGGTGCGAAAACGTAACACACCGTGTGTAGCGGGGTGCTGCGGACCGATATTAACCACAAAGTCATCCTCGGCAAAGATGCGGCGTTCTTTTTTCACCACTTTTCCGTCAGCTTCTTCCACCCACATGTCGGTGAAGTCGGTCTGACGTTCATTTTCGATTGAGACAGGGTTGATATTGGGGTCATCATTGTAATCCTTGCGCAAGGGGAAACCCTTCCAATCAATGTTGAGGAAGAGGCGGCGCATATCAGGATTGTTGATGAAGATGATACCGAAGAAGTCGTATACCTCACGTTCAAATATCACTGCTATTGCCCATAGGTCGGCTATAGAGTGGATGAAAGGCTGCTGGCGGTCGCCTGTTGCCATCACCTTGACTGAGATATGGGTATTATGCTTGGTAGAGGTGAGGTAATATATACACCCCAGCCCGTTCTCCTTCCAGTCCATACCTACGATGGTGACGAGGAAATCAAACGAAAGTTCCTCATCGTCGCGGAGGGTCTTGGCGAAGTCATGCCACTGCGCGTCAGGCACTGTCACTCGCATGACGTCGCCTGCCTCGAAAGTAGCTTCGGGAAACAGCTTGGAAATCTTTTCCTGGATGTTGACCATTACTTATATAATAATGTGGTTATATTATCAATACTAATCTATCGGATGGGCTTTGAGAAATTCCTCCTGCTTTTCCTGACGGTTTACGCCGCCGAAGAATTTCTCCACCTTTATCTTACGTGAGAGCTGCATGATACCGTAAATCATAGCTTCGGGACGTGGAGGACAGCCGGGGATAAATACATCCACAGGCACAATATCCTCGATACCCATAGCCACATGGTAGCTCTTCTTGAAAGGTCCGCCAGAGATGGCGCAGCTTCCGCAAGCTATCACATATTTAGGTTCAGCGAGCTGGTCGTAGAGGCGACGGAACACAGGCACCATACGGTGAACAATAGTTCCGGCCACCATCATGAAGTCGGCCTGACGAGGCGAGGCACGGGCAACTTCCCAGCCGAAACGCGCCATATCATAACGGGCAGCGCCAAGCGACACAAACTCGATGCCGCAACAACTGGTGGCGAAAGTGAGTGGCCAGATTGAGTTAGACCGCCCCCAGTTGATTAGTTTGTCAAGCGAGCCTACGATAACGTTTGTACCGTTATCCTGCAGTTCCTTGACGAGCTTTTCGATATACTCATTGTCTTTCCATGCCTCATACGGCATGCCTTGAGCAGTTACTTCCATTCAAGAGCTCCTTTCCGCCAGGCATATACCAAGCCCAGCACTATGATTCCAAAAAAGATTGCGATGGCAGTGAGACCTGAGGTTCCTAATTCCTGTACACGTACAGCCCAGGGGTAAAGAAACACGGTTTCAACGTCAAACATGAGAAAGAGGATGGCAAAAAGATAATATCCCACCTTAAACTGAGCCATAGACTCGCCTCTGGTTGGGATACCACATTCATAAGCCTCACCTTTCTGAGGGTTGAAGGAGCGCGGGGAGATAAGCCCGGCTAACCAAAGTGCAACTGCAACCAGCGCGACACCCGTCAAGAGTGCCACTACTGCCAAGGTCGCATTTTGAATTGCTAATGCTATCATATAGTGTTAATTCAATTTTTCCAAAGGTTAACTATCTGCAAGTCAGCAAATTCACTCGCCAACAAACAATAGACAAGAAATATGGG
>Ga0224483_100166_pt1 | contig 17708 bp, 19 predicted proteins | sample hydfratestSal1_FD_181453 | JGI IMG/M metagenome (GOLD analysis project Ga0224483, IMG submission 181453) | Metatranscriptome of mouse feces microbial communities from Columbus University, Ohio, United States - Sal1 (Metagenome Metatranscriptome) ... | reverse complement strand
GTCAGTTATTTTCCTACAGTTCCTAAGTATGACAGAAAGGATGAAGACACAGATATGATCGATCAGATAGCGGTAGTCGTAAAAAACAAGCCGGGCAGCCTCCGGCGGATCACCAGTCTTTTAGCAGAGAACAACATCAACTGCCTGTGTATCTCTACATATGACGCGCCGGATTTTGGCATCCTGCGGATGATCGTGGATGATTTTGATAAGTGTTACCGGATCTTGGAGGAGCGCGGGGAGCTGGTCATGAAAGACCGGGTCATCGCGATCCCGATGGAAGATAAGCCGGGGGCTATGGACGGCATTCTGGCGGCGGTCGGGGAGGCGAACATCAATATCGACTGTATGTATTCGTATATCAGCAGCCGGCTGAAGTCGGCTGTGCTGATCTTCCGGGCGGAGGATATCGAGGAGACGGAGAGCGTCCTGGCGATCAAAGGGTATCAGGTGATCCGGGATGTGAAGGGATTGTAAAATGATCAATAATGTAGTGTTTGAAAATTTCCGTGGATTTGAAAAAATGGAGCTTTCTAAGCTCAGACCGATCACACTGATATCGGGAAGAAATAATGTTGGAAAAAGTTCGATTTTGGAGGGCATATTTCTATTTTTTGATCATGTATCACCAGAATCCTTTGCGAAGATCAATCAATTTCGAGGGATCGCGCTTGCGTCTGATTCTGTAAACTTATGGGAATCTGCTTTTTACCAAATGGATACGACGAAGACTATGCGGATCTATCTGGAGGACGATGGGATCCCTTCTATGTTGGAATATGAGCGGGATGAATCTTTTGTTCCTGCTAATGATATAAACGTACCACAGGAAATGATGAATCAGATCATTTCTTCGGCAAAATCCCTGTATACACTTAAGTTCTGCTATGAGAAAAAAGATTATCTGGAAAACGGTCATTTTATTGTCGGGCCGATGGGGATGTTCCGGAGTGTTTCGACGACCCTTGAACATGATCAGATAGATAGGATGACATTTACACAATATATAAATGCAGCCATCATCAACAGTGGGAGTCTCCATTCTATTGTTGAATGGTTTGGGAAGCTGGAGCTGGAAGGAAAAAAACAACAGATCATAAATATCTTACAGTTTATGGAACCGATGATCACAGATCTTTCGACGATCGTGGTAAATGGTCAAGTCCAACTTTATGCGAAAATGGGCGGTCAGCTGCTGCCCCTTAGGTTGGCAGGAGATGGAGTAAATAAACTTTTGTTTATATTATTATCTATGATCGCAAATCCGCATTCTATTATTCTGATCGATGAGATAGAGACAGGTTTTCATTATTCTATGTTTCCGAAACTTTGGGAAACGATCGCGCAGGCGACGTATGAGAGCGGATGTCAAGTCATAGCTACGACACATAGCTATGAATGCATTGTCGGGGCGATCGATGGCGTGGAGAGTGCGCAGAGGAAGTCAGATTTTTGCTATCTGCGTGTTGATAAGATCGATGATAAAAATCGTGCATATTGGTATTCAGATGATCTGCTCCAAACAGCGATCGCAACAGATATGGAGGTGCGCTGATGCCGCGTAAGACAAATGATCGGCTGATGAAAGAGCATTTGATCATCTGCGAAGGGAGAGACGGACAGGAATTTTTGATCCGATATCTGAACAGTCAGGCTCTGTCGTATGATCCGAGATTTTCAGATGATATCCAGGTAAATGATTTTGGTGGGAATTCTGAATTGTATAAATACCTGGAGATCCTAAAAAATACTTCAGGCTATGAAAGATTAAGATCTTTGATGATCATCCGCGATGCAGAAAATGATGCAGAGACTGCCGTCAGAGAGACTCAGTCTGCACTGAGAAAAGCAGATCTGGCAGTTCCGTTAGAGCCTCATTTATGGACGGGGGATGTTCTAAAGATAGGATTTGTACTTTTTCCAACTTGTGGGGATATTGTGGAGGATGGCACACTTGAAGATCTGTGCCTTGCCATTTTGGCGGAACCGCAGGCAGGGGAGATACTCAAAGAGATTGATTCTTTTCTTATGATGTTGGGGGAGGCGCATCAAAGAGATTTTCCTCGGATCTTTAAGAACAGGCTCCATACATATTTTTCCGTCCACAATGATCATGTTTCTTTTAAAATAGGCGAAGCTGCCGCTGCCGGGGCGTTTGACTGGAGGAGTGAACGATTGGATCTGCTTAATCAGTTTATGGAAAAGATGTTTTAGTGTTCAATCTGAAAAGCAGAGGCCAGCAGGATGGGGCTTCTGCTTTTCTCGCGCTTGAGTTATCCAGGCGTGTATGGTAGAATAGGAACATCTTGGATTTGGAAAGGGATAGTTATATGAAGAAAATTGCCATTGTGACAGACAGCAATAGCGGTATCACGCAAAAAGAAGGGAAGGAGATAGGTGTACATGTCCTTCCCATGCCTTTTTATATTGACGGGGAGATCTTTTACGAAGACATCACGCTGAGCCAGGAGCAGTTTTACCAGAAACTCTCAGACAACGCGGATATCTCCACATCCCAGCCCTCACCCGGGGAGGTGATCGATCTCTGGGATAGATTATTGGCGGATCATGAGCAGGTCGTCCATATCCCCATGTCCAGTGGGCTGAGCGCCTCCTGTGAGACGGCTGTGGCCCTGGCCCAGGACTATGAGGGGCGGGTGCAGGTCGTCAACAACCAGCGGATCTCAGTGACCCAGAAGCAGTCGGTGATGGATGCGCTGGCGTTGGTAAAAGACGGCGCGGATGCGGGACAGATCCGGGAGATCCTGGAGAGGGAGAAGATGGAATCCAGTATCTACATCACCCTGGAGACATTGAAATATCTGAAAAAAGGCGGGCGGATCACACCGGCGGCCGCAGCCATCGGCACCATGTTGAAATTAAAACCTGTCCTGCAGATCCAGGGGGAGAAGTTGGATGCCTATGCGAAATGCCGCAGTAAGAAACAGGCCAGAAAGACGATGCTGGAAGCCATGAAAAAAGACATGGAAACACGCTTTGCTCCTTATGTCGAGGAGGGCTGTTTCGCATTGATGGTCGCTTACGCAGGAAATGAGGAGGAGGCGCAGGACTGGAAGCGGGAAGTGGAGGAATGTTTCCCGGGGTATCCGCTCATCATGGATCCTCTTTCTTTAAGCGTCTCCTGTCATATCGGCCATGGGGCCCTGGCTCTGGCCGGCGCAAAACTGGTGGATCAAAGAAAAAGATAGGAGTGTTGAGGATGAAAAAGTGGATCGAGCGTTTGACAGAAGAGTTGTCAGATGCTTTTGAGAGAGCGGGATATGACAGGAGTTATGGGAAGGTGACCCTCTCCAACCGCCCGGATCTGTGCGAATATCAGTGCAACGGAGCCATGGCGGGGGCGAAGGCTTATAAGAAAGCGCCGATACAGATCGCGGGGGATGTGGTGGAGCAGCTACAGGACAGCCCGGTATTCTCTGCGGCCGAGGCTGTGATGCCTGGATTTATCAATCTGAAAGTGGATCCGGGGGCTTTGGCGGATTTTCTGCGGGAAATGGCGGCGGATGAGGACCTTTCCGTTGAAAAGACAGACGCACCCAGAACGATCATGATCGACTACGGCGGACCCAATGTGGCCAAGCCTCTGCACGTGGGACATCTGCGCTCCGCGATCATCGGTGAGAGCATCAAGCGGATGGGACGGTTCCTGGGACATAAGATGATCGGGGATGTACATCTGGGAGACTGGGGACTGCAGATGGGACTGATCATCACGGAGTTAAAGCGCCGCAGTCCGGATCTGGTCTATTTCCGGGAGGACTATGAAGGGCCTTACCCGGAGGAGGCGCCGTTTACGATCGGAGAGTTGGAAGAGATCTATCCGGCGGCCAGTGCAAAGTCCAAGGAGGATGCGCTCTACAAGGAGGAAGCCATGGAGGCGACCCATCTGCTCCAGCAGGGGCGGCCGGGCTATCATGCCCTGTGGGAACACATCCTGCATGTATCCGTGGCCGACTTAAAGAGGAATTATGAGCGTCTGGAAGTAACATTTGACCTGTGGAAAAAAGAATCCGATGCCCAGCCCTATATCCCGGAGATGGTGGCGTATCTGAAAGAGAAAGGCTATGCCCATCTGGACCAGGGCGCACTTGTGGTGGATGTGAAGGAGGAGGGGGACACAAAGGAGATCCCGCCCTGTATGATCTTAAAATCCGATGGAGCGTCCCTTTATAACACCACGGATCTGGCCACGATCGTGGAGCGCATGAAGCTGTTCCACCCGGATGAGATCCTCTATGTGGTGGACAAGCGGCAGGAGCTATATTTTACCCAGGTGTTCCGCTGTGCCAGAAAAGCCCGCCTGGTAAAGGAGGATACCAAGCTCTCCTTCTTAGGCTTCGGGACCATGAATGGCAAGGATGGCAAGCCGTTTAAGACTCGTCAGGGCGGTGTGATGCGCCTGGAGGACCTGATGGATGACATCAGCGAGGAGATGTACCAGAAGATCGTGGACAACCGCAGCGTGAAAGCGGAAAATGCCCGGGAGACGGCACAGGTGGTGGGGCTCTCTGCCATCAAATACGGAGACCTCTCCAACCAGGCCACCAAGGATTATGTGTTCGATATCGATCGTTTCACCTCCTTTGAGGGGGATACAGGACCCTATCTGCTCTATACGATCGTGCGCATCAAGTCCATTTTAAAACGTTACCAGGAAGAAGGGGGAGATCTGGCGCAGGGCAGTCTGCGGGAGGCTGCGTGTGAGAGTGAGAAGGCATTGATGCTGGAGCTGACGGACTTTGCACCGTCCATAGAGGGTGCTTTTGCGGAGAAAGCGCCCCATAAGATCTGTTCTTATCTGTATGGTCTGGCGAATGCCTTTAACCGGTTTTACCATGAGACGAAGATCTTAAGTGAGGAGGACCAGGCGCAGAAGAGTTCCTGGGTACAGCTTTTATCCCTGACCCGTCAGGTTTTGGAGACCAGCATCGACCTGTTGGGATTCTCCGCGCCGGAGAGGATGTAGGGCTTGAGAACGCTGTACTTGGAATGTGCATTTGGGATCAGCGGGGACAGGCTGGCGGCGGCCCTCCTGGACCTGGGGGCGGATGCGCGGGCGTTGGAGCGGGCAGCCATGAGTCTTTCCATAAAAGGGCTCAAGATCCGCATCGCCCAAGCGGTGAAAAACGGCCTGGATGCCTGCAGGCTGCAGATCTTTTTGGAAAAGGATCCGGGGGTGTCAGGTCTGGAGCTCATCCGTCAGGCGGAGATGACAGAGCGGGCGAGAAAAATGGCAAAGAAGATCTTCCGTATATTGCTCCAGGCAAAGACGAGAGCGCACCGTGTGCCGACGGTGCGCTCTGTCGTGGAGATCCTGGCGGTGGCTGTGTGTCTGGATGACCTGGATATCACGGAAGTGATCATACCGCAGCTGTGCGAGGGGACTGGCACGGTCCAGGATCAGTGTGGCCTTGAGCCTGTTCCCGTCCCAGCTGTGCTGTATATCTTACAGGAGTATGGACTGCCTCTTCAGATCATTTCTGCAGAGGGCGGACTGGTGACGCCGGCGGGGGCGGCGATCGCGGCATCTATCCGTACGGCCGGGGAACTGCCACAGCGGTCCATCGTAAAGAAGATCGGCATAGGCACTGGGGAGCGGGATCTGTCCTGTACGGATATTTTGCGGGCGATGATCATAGAGTCGGAAAATGTGCCAAAGGCGGCAGATGCGGACACTATCTGGAAGCTGGAGGCAAATATCGACGACTGCACGGGGGAACGGCTGGGCTATGCCATGGAGTGCCTGTTTGAGGCCGGGGCGAAGGATGTCCATTATACGCCTGTTTTCATGAAGAAGAACCGTCCGGCTTACCAGTTGAATGTGCTCTGTGATGAAAAGATCCTCCCGCAGATGGAGGAGATCATATTCCGCGAGACCACCACCATAGGGATCCGCAGGATGCAGATCCAGCGGTCGGTACTGCGAAGAGAGGTGCGGGAGGTGGACACATCTCTGGGGAAGGCAAAAGTAAAAGTATGCTCTGGGAGTTCCGGTCAGTGGGTCTATCCGGAGTATGAGAGCGTAGCCGCCCTGGCCAGGAAATATGGGCTCTCCTACGGGCAGGTGGAACAAGCGGTGGTACAGGAAGCGGCCCGGCAAGGAGGGATGTATGGAGAGGGGAGCGAAGAAAAAACTCCCGGTGGGGATCGAGGATTTTGAGAAGATCCGACATATTTAGATTACTGGAGCAGAGAGAGGTGGTAAATGATGGATCTGGCACAGGCAATACAGGAGAGGCACTCCGTAAGAGCCTACACAGGGCAGAAGATCGAGGAGGAGAAGCGGCAGGAGCTGGACACGCTGATCCGCGGATGCAATGAGGAGAGTGGGCTGCACATCCAGATATGTTACGATGACCCGGATGGATTTGACTCAAAGATGGCCCATTACGGGAAATTTAGCAATGTCAACGATTACATCATCCTGGCGGGGAGACCGTCGGAGGATCTGGAAGAAAAATGCGGCTATTATGGGGAGCGGATCGTCCTGGAGGCGCAGGCCATGGGCCTGAACACCTGCTGGGTGGGGCTGACTTTTAACAAAAGGAATGTAAAGAAACGGATCCCCAAAGGGGAAAAGATGGCGTTGGTCATCGCCATCGGCTACGGGGAGACGCAGGGCATACCCCATAAAGAACGGCCGCTTGATCGATTTGTGGCCACGAAAGGTGAGATGCCGGACTGGTTCCGAAAAGGGGCCGAGGCCGCCCTGCTGGCGCCCACGGCTCTCCACCAGCAGAAATTTAAGATGGGGATCAGAGACGGGAAGCCGGTGATCCGCAGAGCGGGCAGGGGCCCTTATACGAAAGTGGACCTGGGGATCGTAAGATATCATTTCGAGACGGCATCCGGCCATAAGGTGTTTTGAGAGATGATGATCACAAAAGAGATCCCAGATCTTGACCTGGGACAGATCAGCCGCTCTGGACAATGCTTCCGGATGCGGCAGATCGGGGAGGATACATATGCTCTGATCGCTTTCGGGAGATACCTGGAGGTCAGGCAGGAGGGGGAGAGGATCTCTTTTTCCTGCACAGAAGAGGAGTTTGAAAAGATCTGGCGGGGGTATTTTGACCTGGATACGGATTATGGGCGGATCAAACAGGCGGTCGACCCCGCCGATGCCTATCTGCAGGCGGCTGTCCGGCTGGGCGGCGGTATCCGTATTTTGCAGCAGGAGCTGTGGGAGACGATCGTAACGTTCATCATCTCCCAGAGAAATAATATCCCCCGGATCAAAAAGTGTGTGGATATGCTGTGCCGGGCTTTTGGCAAAAAGGATGTGGACTTCCGGGGAGAGATGTACGATCTGTTCCCCACACCGGAGGCCCTGGCCGGGGTGTCGGAAAAGGATCTGCGGGACTGCAATCTGGGGTATCGGGCTCCTTATATCCATAAGACTGCCCGGATGGTCTGCGATGGGACAGTGGATCTTGGACAGCTGCATACATTGGATCACGGGGCAGCCAGGCAACAGCTGCGCAGGTTCTGCGGGGTGGGTGAAAAGGTGGCAGACTGCATCTGTCTGTTTGCCCTCCATCACATGGAGGCTTTCCCGGTGGATACCCATATCCAGGATATGCTCAGGAAGTATCCGGGAGGGTTTCCCTTTGAGCGGTACGAGGGATATGCGGGCATGATCCAGCAGTATGCTTTTTATTATGAATTGTTTGGAGAAAGGAATCTGGTATGATGGCGGCAGCGAGAGAGAAGGTCTTGTATTATAATCCGGAAAAGTCGGATAAGATCCGTATCGTAAAAAGCGTGCTCGTGCGCATGGGGATACGGATCCGGAACATCGATGCGGATGAGATCGGGCAGAAAGTAGGATATCTGGCGGGGCTTGACGGTTTTGCCCGGGAGGAGGGGCAGGGGGAGATCCCGCCTGCCGTCCCGGAGGAGATGATGGTGCTGTATGGATTTGACAGCAGCCGTCTGGATGAGCTCCTGCGGCAGCTGCGCAGAGCGAAAGCCTCCGTGGCGTTAAAGGCTGTGCTCACTGAGAGCAACTGCGACTGGAGCTTTCGCCAGCTCTATGAGGAGATCCGCGCTGAACACGAGATGATGATGCAGGGGAAGACAAAACATCAAGTATGAAAGACATAGCGGCCCAGCCGGTCAAAGGCTTCCTGTACCCGGCTCAAAGGCAGCGCCAGGTTCATGCGGATCGCGCATGGGCCGTGGAAGATCCTCCCGTCCTGCCAGGCCACGCCCACATCCCATCCGGCCTTGAGCAGTCGATCCAGGGTCCAGCCGTGGTCCCGGCACCATTTCGCACAGTCCAAAAACAGCATATACGTCCCTTCAGGCTTGCTCACCTGTACGCCTGGGAAATGTTCCGTGATGTAGGAGCAGGCGAAATTGACGTTCCCGCTCAAGACCTGGCACAGCTCATCCACCCATTCGTGGCCCTCCGGCCGGTATGCCCCGATCAATGCGTGCATGGAGAGGACATTCATGCTGTTGTAGTGGGATTTGCTGCCCTTGGCGCGTACCCGGTCGCGCAGGTACGGATCATAGATGATGTGGTAGCTGCCGATCAGTCCGGCTAAGTTGAAAGTCTTGCTGGGTGCGTACAGGGCCACCGTGCGTTTTTTCGCATCCCCATTGACAGACTGGGTCGGTATATGTTTATGCCCGTTTAAGAGTATATCCGACCAGATCTCGTCGGAGATCACGATACAGTCGTTGCGGCGGTAGACCTCCATGGCCTGTTCGATCTCCCACCGTTCCCATACACGGCCGCAGGGGTTGTGGGGGCTGCAGAAGATCGCTGCGTGGATATGCCCCTCTTTTAACCGGGCGTCCATATCATCGTAGTCCATGCGCCAGATCCCGTCCACATCCGGCTTCAGGGGGCTGTGGACGATCTCGAATCCGTTGTTCTGAAGGCTTGCGGTAAATCCGATATAGGTGGGGCTGTGCAGCAGGACCTTATCACCGGGGGAGGCGAAGGCTGTGAGTGCGGCCAGGACGCCGCCCAGAACGCCGTTTTCGTAACCGATATGTTCAGCTTCCAGGTCTTTTACCCCGTTGCGGGTCTCGTGCCAGCGGATGATGGAGCGGTAATATTCTTCGGAGGGTGCGAAATAACCGAACGCCGGATGCTGGGTCCGTTGGATGATGGCCTCCAAAACGGTGGGCACGGTGGGAAAATTCATATCCGCGACCCACATGGGGATCGCATCGAACCCGTCTTTTGGCAGGTCAGGCGAGGAACCCATCCCGCTGCCCAGGCTGTCTATCGCCAGGGCGTCCATGCCCCGACGGTCCATGATGGAAATAAAATCGTATTTCATTTTTATGATCCTTTCTGGTATATCTCAGTCATCTGTATCTGCGGGCAGACCTTAATAATCTTAACGATCATTTACCGTTATGTCAATGCTGGCAAGGGGAAATAAACATTGACAGTTTCTATGGGAATGACGTATAATCGTAGTTAATATTTTAACTTGGATAAAAGTAAAAAAAGAGAGGATCAAAAGCGATGAAACAGTTTTTTGGCATGAGCCAGAGCGGCGATCTGAAAGAGGCGGTGCGCGGATTAAACAGACCTGAGCTGATCATGCTGCTGTCGAATAAAGAGCAATTTGACACACATGTGAAAGGATTGGAGCAGCTTTATCCGCAAGTGCCCAGCATTGGCTGTATCGGGATGGGGTACGATACAAAGGTCGTACAAAGGGGCGTGGCTGTCATAGCATTTTCAGATGGGGTCACGGCGGCGGCCAATGTGTTGGAGCAGGCATCGGTCATGCCGGTAAAATATATCGACCGGTTGAAAAAAGATGTACAGGATGTGGGTGCGGCCAAGAATGATACCGTCTGCATCGATATCTGTACAGGCAACGACGCCTGTGTGCTGACCACTCTGTACAGCGTCCTGGGGGAGAGAGGCATATCCCTGGTGGGCGGTACAGGGGATGCGGGCATGGTATCCGCCAACGGTCGGATCTACGAGGATGCAGCTGTCTATGCGCTGGTAAAAAATAATAAAGGCCGGGTAAAGACTTACAAAGAGAACATCTACCATCAGATGGGGGACTACAGGTTTATCGCCTCCAGGACGGACAGGGCCAGATACATATTGGGGGCGCTCAACGGCAGGCCTGCGAAGGAAGTGTACCAGAGTATCCTGGGAGTAACAGAACGGGATATCACGACCCAGACATTTAAAAACCCATTCGGAAAACTCAATGGGGATGACATCTGCATCATCTCGATCAAAGAAGTCAATGGAAATGCGCTGGCTTGTTTCAGGCAGGTGAACGATTCAGATATCCTGATCATGCTGGAACTGGGGGATTACAGGGCTGTGGTAAAGGAGACGATCGAGACGATCCGCAAGGATTTCCCGAAACTTTCCGCAGTCTTTTCGGTGAACTGTCTGTTCCGTTATAAATTGTTCTGTGAAGAGCGCTATATGGACGAGTACCTTCGGGAGATGAGTGTTTTGGGCAGACATGCCGGTTTTGTTGGGTACGGGGAGCATTATAATAACCGTTTTGTCAATCAGTCGATGACTTGTGTGGCATTTGAGTGAGGAGGGATCTTATGTTGTTTCGCAGAAAATCCCGGCAGGGGACAGAAAAGGCGGATGAACGGGGAAAGAGCCTGCGTTCGGTGCTGCATGTGACGGACAGCCTGAAAAAATATCAAAAAGTGATGGTGCAAAAGGAAGTGGATTCCCTGCAGGAATTGGGCCTGGTGGGCAGCTCTTTTGACAATGTAATGGAGGAGGCGGACCGTTTCCAGGATGAGCTGCAGCAGTTCGGGGAGAACTTTTCCAGTATCAACGAGACGGCTGGAAAATTTGAGGATGTGAAAGATGAGATCACAAAGTCGGTGGAGTGTGCCCAAAACGGGGTCCAGAGCTTTAGGGTCAGTTCAGAGCATGTGGAGACTTATTTTGCAGAGTTAGAGAAAACATTTAATGATTTTCAAAATTCTGTAGCGCAGATCAAGACATGCACGGATAAGATCGCGTCCATCGCTGACCAGACGAACATCCTGGCTTTAAATGCGTCGATCGAGGCGGCCAGGGCCGGGCAGCAGGGGAAAGGATTTGCTGTGGTCGCGGTGGAGGTGAAGAAACTCGCCGACGAGATCAAGGACCTGGTCGCCGTGGTGGGGGCGAATATCGGCGATGTGGAGACCAGCACGGAGGAACTGAGCACGGGCCTTGACACCTCGCAGAAGGCGCTGGAGGAGAGCATCCACAAGTCAAATGAGACTTATGAGATGTTCAATCTCATCACACAGGCGGCCGGAGGGGCCACAGCTGTGCAGGCGGAGATCTCCGGCGCTACAGAAGATTTCAGAGGGGCGCTCCAGGCGCTGAGCGGTTTTTTTGACAATATAAAGATCCAGTACAAGGAGGTCGTCCAGCATATCGACCATGCGAGCAGCTTGTGTACGACGAAGAGCGCTATGTTTGAAGATGTGGACAATATGCTGTCCCAGATCCCGCCGATCATAAAGGAGGTCTGTCCCAAAAACACCTGATCCGATCCAGGGTGTGGAGTGCGTGGATATGCTGCAGAGGGCCGATAAGGCTTATCTCTGATAATGATAAAGGACCATGATAAAACAAAAAGAGGTGATGATATGCTGGAATTAAAGAACATATCGTTTGAAGTGACAGAAGAGAACGAATCAAAGCAGATCGTAAAAGATTTGAGCCTGACTCTGGAAGACGGGAAATTCATCGTGATCACAGGACCCAACGGGGGTGGGAAGTCCACGCTGGCCCGGGTGATCGCGGGGATTAACATGCCCACGTCCGGCAAGATTTTTTTTGAGGGGGTGGATATCACAGACAAGAGCATCACAGAGCGGGCAAAGATGGGGATCGGGTACGGGTTCCAACAGCCGGTGCGGTTTAAGGGGATCACGGTCCATGATCTGATCTGTCTGGCCGCAGGCAAGGATCTGAAGGTCACCGAAGTCTGTGAATATCTGGCGGAAGTGGGCCTGTGCGCCCGGGATTACATCGACCGGGAAGTCAATGCCAGCCTCTCTGGCGGGGAATTAAAGCGCGTGGAGATTGCGACGGTGCTGGCGAGGGGGAGCAAGCTGTCGATCTTTGACGAGCCCGAGGCTGGGATCGATCTTTGGAGTTTCCAGAATCTGATCCAGGTCTTTGAGAAGATGCGTGAGGCTGACCGGGAAGGATCGATCCTGATCATCTCCCACCAGGAGAGGATCTTGAACATTGCGGATGAGATTGTTGTCCTGGCAGACGGTGAGATCGTAAGACAAGGGGGAAGGGATGAGATCCTTCCGACTTTAGTCAGCACAGATTCGATGGCCAGTGTCTGTGGAAAATATGATATGGGAGGCAAAAAGTAATGGTGGATGAAATACAAAAAAGGCTTTTGGAGGAGGTGGCCGGGCTCCACGAGATGCCGGAAGGCGCGTATAATATACGGGCCAACGGCGAGATGGCCGACCGGAATACAACAGCCAATATAGATATCGTATCGAAAGATGACGGTACCGGGATCGATGTCCGGATCAAATCCGGGACGCAAAATGAGAGCGTGCACATCCCGGTGGTGCTCAGCGTGAGCGGCTTAAAAGAAGTGGTGTACAATGATTTTTACATCGGAGAAGATTGCGATGTAACGATCGTGGCCGGGTGCGGGATCGATAACTGCGGGGTCCAGGATGCGGAGCACGACGGTCTGCACCGTTTTTTCGTGGGAAAAAATTCCAAGATCAAATATGTGGAAAAACATTACGGCTCCGGGGATGGCAAGGGCAAACGGATCATGAACCCCGGCACGGAAGTCCATATGGAAGAGGGCAGTTCCATGGAGATGGAGATGGTGCAGATCAAGGGTGTGGATTCCACGGTCCGGAAGACCACGGCAGATCTGGCCTCCGGTTCCAAGCTCCTGGTGCGTGAGCGGCTGATGACCCATGGGGAGCAGTCCGCCGTGAGCATCTATGAGGTGGAGTTAAATGGGGAGGGTGCGACCACGGATGTGGTGTCCCGTTCCGTGGCGAAAGACGCCTCTTACCAGAAATTCGACGCGAAGATCGTGGGGAATACCCTGTGTAACGGGCACGCGGAGTGCGACGCGATCATCATGGGCGACGCGAAGATCCTGGCGGTGCCTCAGTTGGAGGCGAACCATGTGGACGCCGCGCTGATCCATGAGGCTGCGATCGGGAAGATCGCGGGAGAGCAGATCACGAAATTGATGACTTTGGGGCTTACGGAGGAAGAGGCTGAAGAGCAGATCATCAACGGCTTTCTGAAATAGAGAAGGTTTTGTAAGGAGAGCAGGTGTGTTCTGCTCTTCTTTGTGTACGAGCCCACAAGGAAAGGAGGCGGCCGCTATGCCTGTTCTGGAAGAGGTCCTGGATGTATTTGTCGATTCCCTCATCAGCCACGCTGCTCTGGTGGTCTATCTGTTGGTCATCATGGACGAGCGGGGATGGGGGCGTCTGAGCAGACTGCCCGTTCTGCTGTTCTCCCCCCTGGTGGCCTCTTGGATCTCCATAGTCTCTTACAAAGCTTTCTCCGGCGCGCCGATCCTTTGTTATTGTCTCGATTCCAGTGTTATCCTGCTGATGTGCACGTTGTGGGTGAAATGGGCGTGGTGCATCGGGTTTTGGCGGGCTTTTGCCGCCACGTGCATGGCGGGGGTGTTTCAGGTGTCCGTTTCCTGTCTGTCACGGACCCTGTTTATGACGGTCCTCTTGGACAGAGCTTCCCAATTCATGGTGGTGATGGTCATCTACTGGGCCGCTGTGCTGGGCAGTGCCGCTCTACTGTACCGTTTGCGCTTCGGGGGCTGGTTCCGGCTGCTGCTGGAGGATGGTTTTAGCCAGCGCCGGACGGCATTGTTCTTCTTTGCCATGGAAGCGACTATGGAGGTGTTCATCATCCTGCAAAAGGGCATCCAGCCGGCGTATCTGATCCCTTACTGCCTTCTGATGATGATAGTGGTGGCGTTGATCGCGGGGCTGGTGATCTACCTGGCTCAGCGGTCCGATGCCGCCCGGAAAATAGAGGCCCAGCAGGACGTGATCGCCCAGCAGCAGCTCTATGAGCAGGATCTGGAGGCCATCCGACAGGAAGTGCAGGCTTTCCGCCACGACTATAAAAATCTTCTGGCGGGCTTGTCCCAAGCGGCGGACGAGGGGGAGCTGGGGCAGCTGCGCGCTTCACTGTCCGCGCTGGACGCAGGCTTCGACAGGCGTATCGGGCAGAAGATCCAGGTGTCTGCGCAGACCGGAAACCTGCTCATCCCCCAGGTGAGGAGCCTCCTGCTGTTCAAACTGGCGGCTATGGGGAAGAAAGGGATCGACTGCCGTTTAGAGGTCCTCTACCCTGTAGAGTCGGTGTGTATGGATGTGTGGGATCTTGTGCGCTGTCTGGGTATCTTGTTGGACAACGCCGCCGAGGGGGCGCTGGAGACACAGACGCCCTGGGTTGAGATTGTCCTGCTCGCCCAGGGGGAGAGGCTGTCTTTACGGGTGTCCAACCCCTATGAGGGGATTATCGATCCGGATAAGATCTGGGAGACGGGCTTCTCCACCAAGGGGGAGGGCCGGGGGCTGGGACTCTCCAGTTATCAGCATATCCTGACCAGATATTCCAATACCGTCTCTTCCACTGGCTGGGCGGGAGGCGTATTTGTCCAGGAGCTGGCCATAGGAGAGCGGCCATGATCGCGGTCTACCTGTGTGACGATGAGGACGCCGTGCGTCACCAGATGAAGACTGCTCTGGAATGGAAGATCTTTGTGGAGGATTACGATATGAAGGTGGTGTGCGCCGCCGCCACTGCCCAGGAACTGCTGGATGCCGTGGAGGACAATCGGCGGAGCGTCTACTTTTTGGACGTGGATTTAAAGGATGGGGAGTGGGACGGTTTCACCCTGGGCCAGGAGCTGCGGCGGCGGGACCCCCATGGCACACTGATCTATATCACCAGTTACGGCGATCTGGCGTGGAAGACCTTCCAATATCATCTGGAGGCATTTGACTATATCGTGAAAGAAGAGGATCAGACGGGCGTCTCTGCCGCCCGATGTCTGGAGGCCGTTCACGCCCGCCTGCTGGATGAACGGCGGGATCCGGCGGAGGTGTTCTCCCTGCGTTCGGGGGACGGCGTCCGCCACGTCCCCCTGGACGATATCCTATTTTTTGAGACTGTCTCCAAAACGCACCACGTTTTTATGCACACAGCGGACAGCCGGGTGGACTTCGTGGGCAGTCTGAGCGAGCTGGAAACCAAACTGGGCGGGCGGTTTGTCCGCGTCCACCGGGCCTATCTGGTGGCGGTGGACAAGATTGAGGCAGTAGATCGTAAGAGAAATATCGTCCGGGTGGGAGGACGGGAATGCCTGCTGTCACGGGCCGGGAGAGCAAAGCTGAAAAAGAGATCAGGAGGGGGCTTGTAAGGCCCTCTTTTTTGTCGTTCAGGAACAATCCTGACCGTTTGGGAAATCCGGCCCATGAAAAGGTCAGATCGTGGTATCCTTCCTATTGCAGACAGACGGGATGGGGAAAGGAGGGGATCGTTATGGCTAAAGAACGCTCTGAAAAAGAACGATTTATAGAAGTTTACTCTCAAGGGCTCACCAACGTGGAGAAGATCATTGTGGATACCCAGACCGGCGTGAATTATGTGCTGGCCTCTTCTTCTCTGACAGTAGGCTGTGGGATGAGCGTCCTGGTGGACGCGGACGGAAAGCCCATCGTCACTCCTGTGGACTGAGCCGATCCAGCGAACGCACAGAAATATCAGATCCATCCCGTCTATCTGCGCAAAAAAATCTGAGCGACTGGCGCATGTCCAGGTCATGAGATCGGATTACTGCCGATGATCACCTCGATCCCAGCATTCTGCAGAGCCAGGATATCCTCCTGAGGCAGAGCATCATCGGAGATCAAGTGATCGATCTCATCGATCCGCATCACTTTATCGATAAAAGGTCTGATAGTAAATTTGCTGGAGTCCGCCAATATGTAGCATTCTTTTCCGGCGCGGCAGACAGCGATCTCTGTTCTCGGGTCAAAATCGACCGAACTGGTCCCCATGTCAACATTGACAGAATCCGCTCCGCAATAAGATCTGTCAACCCTTAGATCCTTAAAAAAATTTTCGGCAGGTTATGCCGCGGCAGGCTCCGTTTCTTTCCATGATCCACCCGCCGCAGACATATAACGTGATATTCTCGTCATGCATAAGCTCAGCGGCAATGGGGATAGAGTCAGTGACCACCGTAATGCCGTTTTTATCATGGAGCAGTGTAGATAATAAAAAAGTGGTCGTTCCACAGCCAAGGGCAATATAATCTCCGCTATAGATGGTCTGTGTGGCAGCTCTGGCGATCTGTAATTTCTTATCCTTACGAGCCTGGGGATCTCCCAGTATGTGACCGGAGCCATCGCGACTGTCTTTTTATTCATCGTGATCTCTGGCGGCATCCGGCGGATCGCAAAAACGGCGGAACTCGTTGTCCCGTTCATGACGATCGGATTTGTCGTCCTGACGCTCATCATCATCGTAATGAATATCCGGATCGTTCTTCGTCGGTTATCTGACGGGCACGCCAGTCAACGGTTACTGCGGTTCCTTTTATATACAGCTTTTGGATATCCGTACGAAAGAGTGGTCTGAGAAGATCTTTGACGCGGCAGGCATTGGTATCAATAAGACATTTGGCACAGCCAGTGCATTTGAGGCTGCCGGGACTGTTCTCCATAAACGGGCAGAAGGATCTGGGCTCGGCACAAAGACCAAGGTTGTCGTCGGCGACAGTGGCCATGAGATCGCTATGCTGGGATGCGGCCGGACCGGGGCAGGGATCCTGGCCGCAATGGCGGAAGGACTGTTTGCCAGCGTAGAGGACTCCGTCCATCGCTACGTGAAAAAAGGGAAAAATGATCCCGTCGGTGTCTCTGGCATCCGGATCTGTTTTATGGATCATACCTTGATATCCAAAGATGGCTCCGGCTTCAATGAAAATTCGGTGCTGCCTTTTACAATGCGTTTTTCCACATCTTCGCGGGTCATGCTGCGTACGATGTTCGTATCAAACGGCTGTCCGAGCTGCCAGCCGGGGTCTGCTTCTTTTACAGCGTTGTAAAATGCTTTTGTATACATCCGTTCATATTGCCCGAGTGTCCATGTGCCGCTTAACCGATCTGGTTTGTCGACGCTCAGCTGATAGCGCGTAAAAACCTCGGTACGTTTGGTCGTATCGCCGTTGGCGACTCCGTTTTCTTGTATGAAGTGGCGCATCGTCTCATCAAACATATCCTGCCGGGCAGTTTCGGGAACATCTATGATCTTATGGAATTCAGACGGGTCTTTGCCTGTAATGTCCATTCCCGCTACACCATAGGCATTGATGAGATCACCGTCTTCATCGAAAAGCCCCATATAATTGCGGATAAATGTTTCTTCGTCCGCTTCAAATGGATTTTTAAAAATAAGATCAAAGTCATCGTATTTTTGTCCGAGCATCCGCTTGAGCATTTTCAGATCTTCCAGATCCTGTTCGATCTTTTCCTGCGCAGCAGACTTTGTTTCCTCTCCGTTGGGATGTCCTTCGTCATACATTGCCTTCGCGCGTTTGTATCGAGCGCTGTCTGTGTTGATCGCGCCTGTGTAAGGCTTATGACCTACAGTCATTGACATAACGTGATCCTCCTTAAAT
>Ga0224483_100165_pt1 | contig 17753 bp, 14 predicted proteins | sample hydfratestSal1_FD_181453 | JGI IMG/M metagenome (GOLD analysis project Ga0224483, IMG submission 181453) | Metatranscriptome of mouse feces microbial communities from Columbus University, Ohio, United States - Sal1 (Metagenome Metatranscriptome) ... | reverse complement strand
CTGATACGCCACCTGCATATCCAGATGCCGCAGGATCCCCTCCCGCACCTGATCCACAGACGGCCCGGGAAGCGTCCTGCCTGTCTTAAAAAAATGAATCAGCTCCGAAAAAATCCACGGATTCCCCTTAGCACCTCTGGCCACCATAATCCCGTCGCACCCTGTCTCCTCCATCAGCCGCGCCCCATCCGCGGCTGTAAACACATCCCCGTTTCCAATAACCGGAATCCCCACAGCCTCCTTCACCTGCCGTATAATATCCCAGTCCGCCTTTCCGCTATAAAACTGCTGCCTGGTGCGCCCGTGGACTGCCACGGCGGACACGCCGCAGGCTTCCGCGATTCTGGCGATCTCCACCGCGTTTACCTGGGAATCATCAAAACCCTTGCGGATCTTAATGGTCACCGGCCCTCGCGCCTTTTTCACCATAGCCGTCAAAATCCGCTCCACCAGCCGGGGATTTTTCATCAGAGCAGACCCCTCCCCATTATTCACCACCTTAGGCACAGGACACCCCATGTTAAGGTCGATCCAGGCGTAAGGCCCATCCTCTGCCTGGGCCGCCATCTCGCTTACGATATCCGGGTCTGAGCCAAACAGCTGCAGAGCCACCGGCCCCTCCTTCTCCCCCACCTCCATCAGGGTCTTTGTATTTCGGTTCTTATATAGGATCGCCTTGGCGCTGACCATCTCCGTGTAGGCCAGGCCGCACCCCTGCTCCCTGCACAGAACCCGAAAAGGCCTGTCCGTCACCCCGGCCATAGGCGCCAAAAGAAAGGGATTTTCAAGCTCCACGCCTCCGATCCTCAATGTCTTCAATACAGTCTCCTCCCCTCTTCCTGTCTCTTACTCTTACAACCCACGCGCAAAATACCCGTCAAACTTACTGCCCTGACATCCCTGATATCCCTCATCCATTCTCACTCTATCTGCTGCCCCATAAAAAACACCCGGTAAAACAGCTCCAGAGACTCTAAAAGCTCCCGCTTCTCCATCTGATACTGCTTGATCTTCAGCACACTGCCGATCTCATCAAACAGATAATCCCCCTCATCTGCCGTCACCCGAAACTGAAGATTCCCCTCCTCGTCAAACTCCATGGTCAAAACGCCTCCCACATCCTCTGTGTACAGCACGCACAGAACCTGAAGTTCTTGTCGGATGCTCTCCGGTAGCGCCCAAAATCTCTCATTAAAATAAAACTTCTGCTCATACGAACTGGCGCCGCACAGCACCGTGTACTCCTCCATATCAAGATCCACAAATCCGCCCTTCCTTCCAACCCAAAAGAAAGGCCCCTGCCTTTCCAAGCGGAGCCTTCCTCTGACGATCTATCTGATTTCCTTTTCCCGTGCCTGTGGAAATCCTTCCTATCTGCTCATCATCTTGCTGATATCATACTGATCCTCCGGAATATCCTTGGTCATAGCCAAAGCCTCCTGAATATCAAAGTCCACATAATTGCCGTTCTTGTAAGCCATCACCCGGTTGCTCTTGCCACTGGCTAAAAGCTCCACCGCCTTTGCCCCCATGATCGTGGCATACACCCGGTCCTTACAGGTAGGCGTACCGCCCCTCTGCATGTGACCCAGGATCGTGGCCCTTGTCTCAATGCCGGTGGCAGCCTCAATCCTGCGGGCCATGGAAGCCGAGTGGCCGATGCCCTCCGCGTTGATGATAATATTATGTTTCTTGCCCCTCTTCCGGTTGTCAATGATGCGGTTGATGAGCATCTGCTCATTGCCGTCATACCGCTCCGGCAGAAGAATATCCTCCGCGCCGTTGGCAATGCCGCACCACAGCGCGATATATCCGGCATGCCGCCCCATAACCTCAATGATGCTGCACCGCTCATGGGAAGTTGATGTATCCCGCACCTTGTCAATGGCGTCCATAGCCGTATTCACCGCCGTGTCAAAACCGATGGTGTAATCCGTACAGGCAATATCCAGGTCAATAGTTCCGGGAACGCCGATGGTATTTACGCCCAAAGCCGACAGCTTGCCAGCCCCCCGGAAAGAGCCGTCGCCGCCAATGACCACGATGCCGTCAATCCCGTGCTTATGACAGATCTCCGCCCCCTGCTGCTGGCCTTCCGCTGTGGTAAACTCCATACATCTGGCAGTGTAAAGGATGGTGCCGCCCCGGTTAATGGTATCCGACACGCTGGTACTCTCCATATCAATAATCTCCTCCTGGAGAAGCCCCGCGTATCCCCGCATGATCCCCTTGACTTTTATTCCCTTGGCGATCGCCGCGCGTACCACAGCCCGGATCGCCGCATTCATGCCAGGTGCATCGCCGCCGCTGGTTAATACGCCTATTGTCTTCACTGTCTTTGCCATCTTCTTACCTCCTGAGTTGTAAACGTCCCGCAGCCATGCCCGGCACTGCCCTTAAGTCGATTTAGGCAGCTTCGGCACCCGCTTCCCGTGGCGCTACATAATTTTAATGAATAAACCTACGAATCCCCCTCGCGGTCATAGTTCCCAGACCATGAACCACAACACCTCGTACTATGCCTATTTTAATTCAATTTCGTTAGACTTTCAACCCTTTTTGTACGGCTCTGACATTTTTTTCACCCAGAATTTTTGTAAGCGTTTCCAAAAGAACTTCGTCGCAGCACACATTCCAGTTTGCAGGCAAAATCTTCTTTGCCCGCTCCTTTGACAGCCAGATAACAACCTGGTCATGGCCCTCGCTGCCCTTTAAACACTCCATCACCGGCCCCACAGCCTTATCATAAGCCGCCTTGTCCTCAAACTGCAGCCACAGCTGTTTGGGCAGGCGCTCAAAGGGCGTCACCCGCTCACAGATCAGCTTCCCCACCGGGTCCTCCCCGATGGACACCCGCCCTGATACAAACACCTTAGACTCCTCCACCAGAATCTCCCGGTTCTTCTCATAGTCTCTGGGAAACACCAGAACCTCCACAGAGCCCGCCAGATCCTCGATGGTGATAAACGCCATCATCTGATTGGTTCTGGTTATCTTCGTCACCTTCCCTGTGATGATGCCTCCGATGGTCACCCTGGAATTATCCTCCGCCTTTGCCCGCTCCGTCTCCTCGTCCACCACAAAGTCCGACGAAACAGCCGTCACGCAGGATCTCCACAGGGACTCAAACGCCTCCAGCGGATGGCCGCTGACATAGATGCCCAGAGTCTCCTTCTCAAAAGCCAGAAGCTCCTCCTTCCGAAACTCCTCCACATCGGGAAACGTGATCTGAAAATTCCGCTTCTCCTCCTCGGACACAAGATCAAATAAGGACATCTGCCCCTCCATGGTATTCTTCCTGTCCTTGCTCTTCTGATCCAGCATATCTGGCGCCACCATCACCTTCTGACGGCGGTTTCCCGGCAGGCTGTCCAAAGCCCCCGCCTTAATAAAATTCTCCAGGGTCCGCCGGTTCACCTCCTTGCCTCCCATACGCTCCACAAAATCATCCATGGTCCGAAAAGGCCCGTTTGCCGTCCGCTCCGCCACGATGGACTCCACCACAGACCGTCCCACGCTTTTGATGGCTGACAGCCCGTAGCGGATGGCGTCCCCGGATACCGAAAACCCGCTGACCCCCTCATTAATATCCGGAGGCAAAATAGAGATTCCCATCTGCCGGCATGTAAGAATATACTCCGCGCTCTTGTTCCCATTGTCGATCACCGAGGTCATAAGGGCCGCCATAAACTCCCTGGGATAATAGTATTTCAAATACGCCGTCTGGTAAGCCACCACCGCGTAACATGCCGCGTGGGACTTGTTAAAGGCATAGCTGGCAAAATCCGTCATCTCGTCAAAAATGTGGTTGGCTGTCTTCTCGTCAATGCCGTTGTTGACGCAGCCTTTAACCCCCTCCTCCTCATTGCCGTAGACGAAATTCTTCCGCTCCTTCTCCATCACCGATGCCTTTTTCTTGGACATGGCCCTACGCACCAGGTCGCTTCGCCCCAGGGTATAACCGGCCAGATCCCGCACGATCTGCATCACCTGCTCCTGGTACACAATACACCCGTAGGTGGAATTTAAGATCGGCTCCAGCTGGGGGCAGTCGTAGGTAACTGACGCCTGCTGATTCTTCCCCTTGAGATATTTGGGGATAAAATCCATTGGCCCCGGCCGGTACAGAGAGATCCCGGCAATAATATCCTCCAGATTCTGGGGCTTTAGCTCCTTCATAAAGCTCTTCATACCGCTGCTCTCTAACTGGAACACCCCATCGTCCTTCCCCGTGCCGATGGAATCCAAAACCTTCTTATCATTAAAATCAATAGCGTCAATATCCAGGTCAATGCCTCTGCCCTTTTTCACCTGCTCCACCGCATCCTGGATCACGGTCAGGGTCCGAAGCCCCAGAAAATCCATCTTCAGAAGCCCCAGCTCCTCCAGGGTAGTCATGGTAAACTGGGTGGTGATGGTCCCGTCCTGGGCTCTGGAAAGAGGCACATAATTGTCCACCGCCGTCCGGCTGATAACCACCCCCGCCGCGTGCATGGAAGTGTGTCTGGGAAGTCCCTCAAGCCGCATGGACATATCGATCAGATACTTTACGTCCTGGTCCTCCCCATAAGCCTTTTTAAGGTCAGGGCTGATCTTAAGGGCCTTTTCCAGGGTTATGCCCAGATCCTTTGGGATCATCTTGGCCACCGCGTCGCACTTGGCAAAAGGCAGGTCCAGGACTCTGCCAACATCCCGCACCACGCCCCTGGCCGCCAGAGTACCAAAGGTGACGATCTGCACCACCTGGTCCTTCCCGTACTTTTCCACCACGTAGTCAATGACCTCCTGCCTGCGCTCATAGCAGAAGTCAATATCAATATCCGGCATGGACACCCTCTCCGGGTTGAGAAAACGCTCAAACAGCAGGTTATACCGGATGGGGTCAATATTAGTGATCTCCAGGCAGTAGGCCACAATACTCCCCGCCGCAGACCCTCTTCCCGGCCCCACCATGATCCCGTGAGAGCGGGCAAAATGGATGAAATCCCACACGATCAGAAAATAATCCACATACCCCATGGTGTGTATCACGTTCAGCTCATAATCCAGCCTCTTCTTAAGCGTCCCGTCATCCTCCGGATACCGCCTGGCCATGCCTTCCTCGCACAGCTTGTTCAGATACCCCCAGGAATCGTAGCCGTCAGGCACGTCAAACCTTGGCAGCTTTGTCACCCCAAACTCAATCTCCACATTGCACCTGTCCGCAATCTTGTGGGTATTGTCCAGAGCCTGCTGGGCATAGGGAAACAGCGCCCGCATCTCCTCCTCGGACTTACAGTAAAACTGTCCCCCCTCATACCGCATCCGGTTCTCGTCAGTCACCTTTTTCCCTGTCTGGATGCACAGAAGGATGTCGTGAGCCGCCGCGTCCTCAGCCAGAGTATAGTGGATGTCATTGGTGGCCACCAGGTCTATGTCCAGATCCTTAGAAAGGCGCAGAAGGGCCTGATTCACCGTCTTTTGAGCCGGAATCCCGTGGTCCTGCAGCTCCAGAAAAAAGTTCCCCTTTCCGAAGATCCCCTCATACCTTAAGGCTGCCTCCTTTGCCTGCTGGTACAGCCCCCTCTCCAGATACTTTTGAACCTCCCCCGCCAGACAGGCGGACAGACAGATGAGCCCCTCATGGAACGTCTGAAGGATCTCGTAATCCACCCTGGGCTTATAGTAAAAACCGTCAATAAACCCTTTGGACACGATCTTCATCAGATTCTCATATCCTCTATTATTCTCCGCCAGCAGAACCAGATGGTAATACCTGTCCTCCCCGTTTACCGTCTCCCTGTCAAACCGGGAACCGGGAGAAACATAAACCTCACACCCGATGATAGGCTTTATGCCCTCCTCCCTGGCCGCCCGGTAAAAATCGATCACCCCGTACATGGCTCCATGATCCGTGATCGCCATGCTGTCCATGCCCAGCTCCTTAGCCCTGGCCGTCAGCTCCCGTATCTTACAAGAGCCGTCCAAAAGGCTGTACTCCGTATGGACATGCAGATGTGTAAATGCCATGGTATCTCCTCCGTCCTTCTCTTTCCTGAAAGTATATTATAAAAACCAGGCCGGGCACCTTCGTCTTTTTGACGCGCCTGCCCGGCCTGTCCCATGTTCTTTATTCCTTGATCTTATCGATCTCGGTGAGATCATCCCACTGTCAGATACTTCTCTATCCCGTCCACAGCGTTCTCCTCGTCAGTCCCCTCCGCTGTCACAATAACCTTCTCTCCCGCTGTCAGCCCAAGGGTCATCATACCCATGATGCTCTTGGCGTTAACACGTCTGGAATCACATTCCACATAAATGCTGCTGTCGTACTGGCTGGCCACCTGCACCAACATGGCCACGGGCCTTGCCTCCAGACCCGATTCCAGTTCGATCGTAATGGTTCTTCTAATCATAATTCTCCTCCTCATTCCTTTGAACGGCCGGCAGGCCATTTTCCGCCCCGCCTTTCTCCCGCAGCTCCTCCGCCAGGATACTCAGCTTTCTGAGACGATGATTTACCCCCGATTTCCCCACAACAGGATTCAGCGCTTCTCCCAGTTCCTTAAGGGATGCCTCCGGACGCTCCAGGCGAAGTCTCGCGATCTGGCAAAGTCCTTCGGGAAGCTGCTCCAGCCCCATCATATCCCTTATGCAGACAATGTCCTCGATCTGTTTCATGGCCGCTGACACTGTCTTGTTAATGTTGGCTGTCTCGCAGTTTACCTGCCGATTGACGCTACCGCGCATCTCTTTCAAAATCCGGATATTCTCCAGCTCCATGAGAGCTACAGGAGCCTCCATCACGTTAAGGAGATCTACAATCTGGCTGCCCTCCTTGACATAAACCACGAAATATTTTTTCCTCTGCACGATCCTGGCGTCCACATCAAACGATGCCATAATATCCTGCAGCTGCCTGGCCTTAGGCTGGGCAGTACAGGCGATCTCAAAATGGTAAAACTTTTCCGGGTCGCTTATAGACCCGGCCGCCAGAAACGCGCCCCGCAAGAATGCCCGCCGGCAGCACGGATTCTGAACCACCAGATTCCCCACCACAGACAGATTCTCACCGATCTCTCCATGCTCATCCAAAAGCTTCGCGGCCAGAAGCACCCTTCTGGCGTCCTCATCCTCTAAGACCGCCACCTGAAACGAGCGCTTCTTGTTCAGATAAGCATTGCGGCGGATAACAATATCCGTACTTATATTAAATGTTTTTTTCAATAATGTAAAGTACTTTCTTGCAACTGCCGCGTTTTCTGTGCTGATCTTGATACACAGCTTATCCTCCTCGTCGATCTCGATCCTGCCGCAGAGGCTTAAGATTGCCGCTGTTTCCGCGATCTGACAGTGTCTGGCAGGGCTAAGCTGCCTGGAAAGCTCTTCCTTTACCCTGGAAGAAAATGACATAGCGCCTTCCCCCTCTACTTCTTCCTCTTGCTGTCATTCTCAATATCCCGGTGCTCGATCTTCACTCCCAGCTCCCTTTCCCCCTCCAGATGCCTGTACAGGGCGTTGGCAATGGTGACAGACCTGTGCTTTCCCCCGGTACACCCGATGGCAATGACCAGCTGGTTCTTCCCCTCCAGAATATAGTTGGGCATGAGAAAATCCACCATGTCGCAAAGCTTTGTCAAAAACGCCTCCGCCGTTCCCCCCTGCATCACATAATCCTGGACGTCCTTTTCCTCCCCGGTTCTGGCCCGAAGCTCTTCCACATAGAAGGGATTTGGCAGAAACCGGACGTCAAACACCAGATCCGCGTCCGCAGGGATCCCGTACTTAAACCCAAAAGACAGAACCGTCACAAACAGGTTGCCATAGCTTTTATCCTCTATGAAGATCTTCTCCAGCTCCTGCCTTAACTCCTTGGTCAGAAGCTTGCTGGTGTCAATGATAATGCCTGCCTTTCTCTTTAAAAAAGCCAGCTTCTCCCGCTCTCTGCGGATTCCCTGGTCCACCCTTCCGCTTCCTGACAGAGGATGGCTGCGCCTGGTCTCCTTGTACCGCTTAATCAGCACCTGATCCCCGGCGTCAAGGAACAAGATCTCAAAAGGGATCGCCTCCGTCTTCCAGGAATCCAGGATCCCGTCCAGCATGGACAGATCCTCGCCGCTTCGGATATCGATCCCCAGGGCCACATGGCTGCTTTTGCCCTGACTGTCCAACACCAGCTGGGCAAATTTCTCCACCAGGGGGATCGGCAGGTTATCCACACAATAATACCCCATATCCTCCAGCATTTTTAGCGCCACGGTCTTGCCTGCCCCTGACATTCCCGTCACGATCACCAGCTTCATAGCTAAAAACTCCTTCCCGTTTCTTCTGGTATGTATTTCCTGCCACCTTTTTGGCGCCTTACGAATCGGCAGCCTGTCTTTCCCGCGCCGGGTACATCCTCCCCCCGCGGGACTCCTACAGCTGCTTCACCTCCAGCTCCAGCTCCACGCCGAAACGCTCCTTCACCCGGCGTCTCACCTGGCCGCACAGGCTTATCACATCCGCCGCGGACGCGCAGCCCCGGTTAACGACAAACCCGCAGTGCTTCTCCGACACTTGGGCGTCCCCTATCCGAAAGCCCCGAAGCCCCGCATCGTCAATAAGCTTTCCCGCAAAATACCCTTTGGGCCGTTTAAACGTACTGCCGGCGCTGGGGTATTCCAGAGGCTGCTTCTCCCGCCTTTTTGCGGCCAGCTCCTCCATCTTGCACAAGATTTCCTCCCGGGATCCCTTTTTAAGGCAGAGCCCTGCCTCCAGAACCACATACCCCTCTGCTTCAATGCAGCTTGTACGATACCCAAGCTCCAGCTGCGGCAGAGTAAGCTCCCTCACAGCGCCCTGCCTATCCAGCACCCGGACCCAGCACAGCACATCCTTCATCTCAGAGCCGTAGGCGCCTGCGTTCATCACCACCGCGCCCCCCAGGCTCCCCGGTATCCCGGCGGCAAACTCAAGTCCTGTCAGCCCCTCCCCGGCAGCCGCCTTTGCCAGCCGGGAAAGCAGGATCCCCGCCGACGCGGTGAGAACTATCCCCTCGTCAGCAGTATCCGGGCCAGTCTTTCCACGGTTCTCCCACCATGTCAGACATTCTGTGGACACTACCGCTCCCCGGTATCCCATGTCATTTACCAGAAGGTTGCTGCCATTTCCTATGACACAAAAGGGCATGGCCGCTCTCCTGCACAGCCCCACAACCTCTGTCAGCTCCTTTTGTGTCTTTGGGGTCACATAGTACTTTGCGGGACCTCCGATCCGAAATGTGGTGTGATTTCTCATAGGCTCCTCTGTCCTGATACAGTCCTCAGACAGGAGCCCTGCCAAGCGCTCATAAAAATCTTCCATCTCTCCCCCTGACATCCTTATCATATCTTGGGCTTTGCCAGATTGGCCTGTACCCGGTTGTACAGCTCCTTGGCCGCATTGTACCCCATCTTCTTCTGGCGGTAGTTGATGGCAGCCGTCTCCACGATGATGGCCACATTTCTTCCCGGCCGCATGGGGATGGCATGACACACCACCTGGTTGCCTAAAAACTCGGTGTACTGGTTCTCCAGCCCCAGCCGGTCATACTCCTTATCCCGGTTCCACTCCTCCAGCTTTATAACCATATCAATGGCCTGGGTATCCTTGATGCTCTCCACGCCGTACAAACTTCTCACGTCAATAATTCCTATGCCGCGCAGCTCAATAAAATGCTTGGTAATATCAGGAGCCGATCCAACCAAAGTGTCGTCACTGACCTTCTGGATCTGCACCACATCGTCCGTTACCAGACGGTGCCCTCTCTTGATCAGCTCTAAGGCCGCCTCGCTCTTGCCGATGCCGCTCTCCCCCATGATCAGCACGCCCTCGCCGAACACATCCACCAGAACCCCGTGGATGCTGATGCAGGGCGCCAGCTTCACATTAAGCCAGCGGATAACCTCCGCCATAAGGGCCGACGTGCTCTGGTCAGACACCATGCAGGGAACGTCATAGTAATTGCACATGGCAAGAAGCTCCTCTTCCGGCACAAACCCGCGGCTGAAGATCAGGCAGGGAATGTGCTCCGCCAAAAGCCTGTCGTACATCTCTTTTTTCCGCTCCGGGTCCATCTGCCGCAGGTACTCCTGCTCCACAAACCCGATAATCTGCACCCTGTCCTTGTCAAAATGGTCAAAAAATCCGGCAAGCTGCAGGGCGGGGCGGTTCACGTCCGGGTGGGTCAGGACCGCCTTCTCCACATCGATCTCAGGGGTCATGTTCTTTAACTTCATCTTCTCGATCAGTTCCGCAATGGTAACTCCATACATAATTTTCCCTTCTCCTTTTCATTCTCTCTGTCCCCGCGGACCTTACCTTACCGGAAGAACTGGTACACGCTCTCGGCCGCCTTCCGGTTCATGCCCGGCGTCTCCATCAGCTGTTCCAAGGTGGCCTCTTTCACCGCTTCCAGGGACTTAAACTGCCTCATCAGCGCCTTGCGCCTGGCAGGCCCGATATCCGGAATGTCGTCCAGAACCGACTTCACCTGTCCTTTTCCCCGCAGGCTCCTGTGGTACTCAATGGCAAACCTGTGGGCCTCGTCCTGAATCCTGGTAATAAGCCGGAAACCTTCCGAGTGCCTGTCAATGGGAACTTCCACATTGTTATAGTATAACCCTCTGGTCCGATGATTATCATCCTTTACCATGCCGCACACCGGGATCTCAAGTCCCAGCCCGGAAAGAACTTCCAGGGCGATGTTCACCTGCCCTCTGCCGCCGTCCATCATCAAAAGGTCCGGAAACCTGGTAAAACTTCCCAGCTCCTCGTCCATGCCCTCCAGCCTAAGCTGTCTCGCCTCGTTCATCCCGTGGGTAAACCGCCGGGTCAGCACTTCCTTCATGGAAGCGTAATCATTTGGCCCTTTCACGGTCTGGATCTTAAACTTCCGATAATCGCTGCGCTTGGGCTTGCCGTCCTCATACACGATCATAGAGCCCACGGACTCCAGACCGCTGGTGTTGGAGATATCATAGGCCTCCACTCTCCTTATATGGTCCAGCCCTATGAGACTTCCGATCTGATTCATAGCCCCTATGGTCCGAAGCTCCTCCCGCTTGATCTTCTCCTTGTCCTGAGACAGCACCAGAGCCGCGTTTTTCTCTGCCAGCTCCACCAGCCGTTCCTTCTGCCCCTTCTGGGGCACTACGATCTTTACCTTCTGCCCCCGCTTGGCGCCCAGCCACCTGATTATGACCTCGCTGTCCTCCGGCTCCGCCTGCATCCACAGCTCCCTGGGCACAAAAGGCGTCCCGGAATAGAACTGCTTCACAAAGCTGGTGAGTATCTGCCTGTCGTCCTCCTCGGCCCCCACGGCCACATGAAAATGATCCCGGCCGATGATCTTTCCCTCCCGCACAAAAAAGACCTGCACCACCGCGTCCGTGTCGTCCTTTGCCATGGCAATGATATCCCGGTCCTCCATGGCGCTGCTGGTGATCTTCTGTTTCTGGGCCACCTTCTTCACGCTGCCCAGAAGCTCCCGGTACTCAACGGCCTTCTCAAAGTCCATCCTCTCGGAGGCCTCCCCCATTTTCTGCTCCAGCATCTTTAAAAGCTTTCCGTAATGGCCGTTTAAAAATTCCAGAGCCTCGCCGATGGACTTGGCGTACTCCTCCTTCTCAATATATCCCTGGCAGGGGGCGCTGCACTGCTTGATGTGGTAGTTCAGGCAAGGCCGCTCCTTCCCCGTATCCCTTGGCAGATTGCGGTTGCAGGTGCGTATCTGGTACAGCTTGTGGATCAGGTCCACCGTGTCATTGACCGCCCCCACGCTGGTGTAGGGTCCGAAATACTTGTTTTTATCCTTTTTCATGGTCCTGGACATCATAACCCTGGGAAAATCCTCGGATACCGTAACCTTGATATAGGGGTAGGCCTTGTCATCCTTCAGCATAGTATTGTACCTGGGCCTGTGCTCCTTAATAAGGTTACACTCCAGCACCAGAGCCTCCAGCTCCGAGTCTGTGATAATGTACTCGAACCTGGCGATCCTTGAAACCATCTGCTCGATCTTGGCCGTCTTGCCCCTGCTGCTCTGAAAATACTGCCTCACCCGATTTTTCAGGCTGATGGCCTTGCCCACATAGATGATCTCATCTCTGGCATCGTGCATAATGTAGACTCCCGGCTGTCCCGGAAGTTTTTTCAGCTCTTCTTGAATGTTAAACGAAGATTCCTGGTCCATCTGCCTCTCCCCTTTTCCATGACCTCAGCGGAGCCGCTTGTTGTCAAATTTTTTCCGCATCTCCAGATACTGCCGTACAGACCGGACCTGTTCCCTGATATCCCCTGTGGTCTCCGGCAGATCCAGAGCCTCCCGCAGGATATCTACATCCTCCTGACTCACCTTGTCCTCCATCGCTGACAAGATCTCCAGCTTCACGCCGAAATCCCTGGTCTCCACAAACGACAAGAGCAGGGGATTTGGCGCCTGCCCGCCATCCTCTGCCTCTTCCTTCCCTGTCTTACATGTGCCGCAGCCATCCCCGGGCGCTGTCTCTTCCTGCGCCAGCCTGGAGACGTCCACCCGCTCAAACCGCATCTTCTGCTTCACATCCGGGTACTTTTCCCTGTCCACCTCTCCCGTAAAACTGGCAAGGGGTCTGGCATAAATCCCGTAAGTCCCATAGAGAGCCTGGTAAATGACCAGTTCCTCCTCTGTCTCCGTATGGCGCGCCACTGCTATAACCTGATACAGTTTATTCTTAAAATGCCGATATATCTCCCCTGATCTTGGGGTATGCTCCATTTTCTTTTCCTCATTTCTTCCGACCAAATGCCGGTAACCTTTTATATGATTCTTGTCAAAACCTATGACAGCCCGGTACAGCTTTAAGCGGCCTGTCTTCGAAAGCTTCTCTTCTGCCCCCCGAAACATCCCTTTCTTCCAACCTTTAAGCCCATATCAAAACACCCCACCGGAGTACCCGGACGGGAATCTTCTGTCTCCTGTGGGGAACTTGCCGCTTTTCCCACATCCTGCACTACCACGCCGGACTCTCTGGCCTGCTCCTCCTTTGCCTCCTCGGCGCTTTTCAGCCCGCCCCAGTGGTAACGGCATGCCGCGCTCCACAGCATCCACTCATCGTAACCTGCGTCATAAACCGCCTGGATCTGCTGCCGGATCTCCTCATCCCCGTAATGGATATGGTGATCCAGATAGGAAGCCGTAAAGTCCTGAAGCCAGGGCCGCACCTTGGCCTGAGATCTCTCTTCCTCTTTATGGCTGTCAAGGACCTCCCTGGACCCTTTCAGAGCCGCCAGGATCGTATTGTAAGGCTCCATATCCGGGTGGGCGATGCCAAAATTGCCGTCCCCGTAATGGGAGGGATAGATCATAGGGCAGATGTAGTCCAGATGATTGGCCATGTCCCCGTAGGACTGTCCCACAGAGTCCGAATCCACACCGCTCTCAATAATGGCCCCGAACACGTCCGCCGCCACATACACGCCTTCTTCCTCCAGTTTCTCGTGGGCATAGTCAATAAACTCCGTGATAATATCCGTTCTGCTGCGGCCCTTCATGTCCTCCTCGTCATAGACCACTCGGTTGATGCCCTTTTCCGTGGAGAACCGGATATAATCAAACTGCACCTCGTCAAATCCCGCTGCGTGAGCTCCGATGCCAACCTCCACCAGGTAATCCCAGATCTCCTGCTTATAGGGGTTCACCCAGGCCAGCCCCTTGCTGTCCCGGTAAATACTGCCGTCCCCAAGCTTTAATGCCAGCTCCGGCTTCTTCTCCGGCAGATAGGGGTCCCTGAACGCCACCACCCGGGCAATGGTATAAATATTATGCTCCTTTAAGGTCTTTACTAACCCCTCGATATCCGGAATAAATTTCTTCACGGCGTCGATCTCATTGACCATAGGGGTGTCCATGGGAAAGGTGATTCTGCCGTTGTCATCCTTCACGTCAATGACCACCGCGTTGATCTCCGTCTCGTCGATCTGGCGGATGATCTCATCCATCATGGCTTTGGTCCCCGCCACATAGGCGGAAATATAGATTCCCTTTACCTTCACCGGCGCGTGCCGGGACCTGGGGCCTTTTGTGGTCACTTCGATCTCGATCTTCGGCGTCTGGTCTTCCTCTTTTTTTGTCTCCGATTCTTCCTGCCCTCTGGTCACCACCACCGGCGCCGGAACCGTAACCGGCTCCTCCTTCCGCTCATATCGGCTGCATCCGCCCGCCAAGGCCACGCAGATCAATAACAGGCTCAGTTTCGTCTTCATAGCATTTTCCTCTGTCGTCCGTATTTCTTAGATGTCTTGACTCCCATCATCTTATCACATCTTTGGGTTTTTGAGAAGGCCCTCCAGGATGTCGATCACCTGGCTGGGATGGTCCACAAGGTACTTAGGCTTAAAGGCTTCCAATTCCGCCCGGTCGCGAAATCCCCAGGTCACCCCCACGGTATCCATGCCCGCCGCGATTCCTGTCCTCATGTCCGTGTTGGTGTCCCCGAAATACAGGCACTCCTCCCGCCGCGCGTCCAGGGTCCTTGCCGTGTACAGTGCCCCGGCCGGGTCCGGCTTTCTCTTAAGCCCCTCATGCTCGCCGGTGATCAGGTCAAAATACCCGGCCCCGTACACCATCTCGATATTTTTCACAGCCTGAGCATGAGCCTTGTTGGTCAGCACCGCGATCTTGATCCCCCGGCCTTTTAAGTATTCCAAAAGCTCTCTCATGCCGTCGTAGGCCTCGATCCGGTACAGGCAGTTCTCCCGAAATACCTCCCGATACACAGCCAAAGCCCTCTCTAACCGCTCCAAATCAAGATCCCCGCTGTAAACAAGGGCTCTCTCCACGAATTTTTCATATCCGTCCCCTACAAAGACCTTGGTGTGAGCCTCGTCCACAGGGCCATAGCCCATCCTCTCTAGCGTCAGATTAATGGTCCTGTTCAATGCGTAAATACTGTTTATCAGCGTTCCGTCCAGATCAAAAATACAGCATTTGTACATTCCGGCTTCCTCCTTACTGTCCGCCGTCCATTGGGGACGGCCAATTTCTACTCCCCCCATATTACCATAATTGACGCCATTTCTCAACCATGGTACAATGATTCAGACGAAAAAACCGCAAAAAATACGAATTTTAACAGATTGGAGACACATTATGTTAACAATAGGCTGCCATCTCTCCTCTTCCAAAGGCTATCTGGCCATGGGAAAGGACGCCGTAACCATAGACGCCAACACCTTCCAGTTCTTCACCCGCAGCCCCAGAGGGACCAAAGCAAAGGCCCTAAACCTTCAGGACATAACAAAGTTCCAGGCCTATGCCCGGGATCACGGCATAGAAAAGATCTTGGCCCACGCGCCCTATATCCTAAACGCCGCCTCTGCGGATCCGCATCTCCGTCAACTGGCGATGGATATCATGGCCGACGACCTTGACCGGCTGGAACACACTCCCGGAAACTGCTATAATTTCCACCCCGGAAGCCATGTGGGGCAGGGGACCGAGGCCGGCGTCGCCCACATCGCCCATGCGCTGAACCAGATCCTGAACCCCCGGATGCGCACCACGGTGCTCCTTGAGACCATGGCGGGAAAAGGCAGCGAGATCGGCAGGGAATTTGAAGAGCTACGGGAGATCTTAGACCGGGTAACCCTCTCGGACCACATGGGTGTATGCCTGGACACCTGCCATGTGTGGGACGGTGGGTATGATATTGTAAATCATCTGGACCAGGTGCTGAACCATTTTGACACGGTCATCGGCCTTAAGCGACTGAAAGCCGTCCACCTCAATGACAGCCAGAACCCTCTCGGCGCCCACAAGGACCGCCATGCCAGGATCGGGGAAGGCTGCATCGGCCTGGACGCCATGGTCCGCATCATCAACCATCCCGCCCTCAAAGATCTGCCCTTTTACCTGGAAACCCCCAATGAGCTGGAAGGCTACGGCAAAGAGATCCAACTTCTCCGCCAGGCTTTTGAGAGGGGATGAAAACCGCCTTTCATCCCCTCCCTGGGCCTTATGCCATAAAAACCGTCTTCGCCCCCACATTCTCCCCAAACGCCCTGTCATGTTCCACACACAGAAGGGTGGGCTTCCATCTGCGTATCAGCTCCTCGATCTGCATTCTGGAATAGATGTCAATGTAGTTGAGAGGTTCATCCCACACATACAGGTGGGCTCTCTGACACAGGCTGCCTCCTAGAAGCACCTTTTTCTTCTGTCCCTCGCTGTAGGATTCCAGCGGTCTGTCAAACAGCTCCCTGGAAAAATCCATCTTTCGAAGAAGCGCTTTCATCAAGGTGATATCCGCGCCGATCTTTCTGGCATAGGCCTCCAGGGAATCTGACAGATGATCTGTGTTCTGGGGAATCCAGGAGATCTTAAGCCCGCTTCCCACCTGAAGGACGCCGCCCATTTTTACCGGCGTCCTTTGAAAGGGCTCCATCTCTCCGGATCCAGACATCCCGTCATCCTGCATTCCACCGCCCGACGCCTCGTCCAAAATACTTCTCATAATACTGGATTTCCCGCACCCGTTAGCGCCGCTAAGGAGAAGGATATCCCCTCTCTCGATCTGAAAGCTTACAGGCCCGCACACTGCCTTCCCTCCATATCCCACAGTTAGCTCCCTGGCTGTCACCAGGACCTCCTTGTGGTAGGAAAGAGGCTCCAGCCGCAGATCTTCTGCCGTCTCCACGTTCTTCAAAAGACCGCTCTTTTCCTGGGTGGCCCGCTCCTGCCTTCTCTCCAGATTCTTGCGCCTCTGCTGCATTCTGCGGGACTTTTCCCCCACGTAATCCCGGCCTCTCTCATAGTTTACAGACTTTTTCCCGATCTTGGTGGACTCCACCTGATCCCCCCAGCTTTTCGTCTGGCTGGCCGCCTGCAAAAGCCGCCCGATCTCCTTTTTCAGCTGCTCCTGCCTGGCCATCTCAAAAGCGTCCTGCCGCTCCTTATTTTCATACCAAGCGGAAAAATTCCCTTTCTGCACCTGAATGTCCGTCTTGTTGATGGACACCATGTGGTCCACGCAGGAGTCGAGAAACGCCCGGTCATGGGACACCAGGATAAATCCCTTTTTCTGAGCCAAGTACTCCCCGAGAAGCCTTCTCCCCTCCAGATCCAGATGATTGGTAGGCTCGTCGATCAAAAGGAACCGGTTTTCCCTGGCAAAGAGAGCCGCCAAAAGCACCTTGGTCCTCTCCCCGTAAGACAGAGTGTTCAAAGACCGGTACAGCGCCTCCTCCTTCACACGGAGCTTTTTAAGTTCCCGCTTGATCTGCCAGAACTCCACATCCGGCATCAGCCCCAGGACAATCTCCAGAACATCCGCCCCCTCATCCGGAATCGCAAACGGAAAATAATCAAACTCCACACTGGCCGAAATATGGCCCTCATACTCATACATCCCCTGTAAAATCCGAAGAAAGGTGGTCTTCCCTCTCCCGTTCCTCCCCGTAAACCCCAGCTTCCAGTCCGTGTCGATCCGGAAAGACACATGCTCAAACACCGGGACATAATTGCCCTCATAGGTAAATGACAGATCTGATACCTGAATCAATGACATACACATTCCTCCTTTAAACCAAAAAAGACTGCAAGAATTGAACCTTCCATTCCGCAGCCACTTGGCAAAAGGAGAAAACTCCCCCATATTCGCACAAAAATAAGAGGCGGACAAGGTAACATTCCTGCAAAACAGGCATAAGAAATAAACGGGCCAATGCCCGGACTCCTTATGCGGTTACATTCGCAGGTTGTTACCTCATCCTCT
>Ga0224483_100164_pt1 | contig 17787 bp, 18 predicted proteins | sample hydfratestSal1_FD_181453 | JGI IMG/M metagenome (GOLD analysis project Ga0224483, IMG submission 181453) | Metatranscriptome of mouse feces microbial communities from Columbus University, Ohio, United States - Sal1 (Metagenome Metatranscriptome) ... | reverse complement strand
TCAAACGTGTCCGCAACGAATTCATATTTATTGCACAATGACTTTACCATCATGTCTAGCTCATCCTTAGGCGCCCCCATATTTGTTGACTCTATTGTGGCCCGCACATTCTCCTCTTTCAACGTTCCCTGATTTAAGCCTAACTTCAATAAATATGTAATTTCACCATATATAATATTCAGCATCTTCTTGTCCATTAACTGAGCCACTGAGTCATAAATGAATAAATCAAATTCATTTAGAAACCCAATTGCCCAGAACGCTTTTTTGCTTTTTACTAATTCCTTTACCTCCTTGACTGCCTGCGTAAATTCTTCCCAAGGGCTGTCATACCTAAAATTATTCACCATTTTTTCCTTTCTAAACCATATCTTCCTATGTATTTTTAAGGGTGCCGCAAAATCCAGAAACCTTTGGTTTTACAGCACCCCGATGTTATTCTTGCTATTTATCCTGCGATTTTGAGAGTGGGACTGAGCGCAAGTTTTACAGCATCCCCGATGTTATTCCGCTATTTATCTACCGCGCCAACCAGTTCCGTGAATTCCTTCACCCCATACTGCTCCATATAGTCCCGGATGCCCTTCACAATCTCCATAGTAGCTTGCGGGTTATGGAAGTTGGCAGTCCCTACCGATATGGCAGACGCCCCGGCAAGCACCATTTCCAGCGCATCCTCTGGCGTGGAAATCCCACCCATGCCGATAATTGGGATTTTCACTGCATGGGCTGCCTCATACACCATACGCACTGCGATGGGATGGATTGCCGGCCCAGATAACCCTCCCGTCTTATTGGCCAGCGCAAATGCCCTGCGGTGGATATCTATTTTCATCCCTGTGATTGTATTGATTAAGGAAAGGGCATCCGCCCCTCCCGCCTCTGCAGCCTTCGCCATCTCTGTGATATCTGTCACATTTGGGCTTAATTTCATAATGACTGGCTGCCTGGCATATTTCTTCACCTCTTTTGTAATATCCTCCACTGCCTTGGGGTCCTGCCCAAAGGCAATGCCCCCTTCCTTCACATTGGGGCAGGAAATATTGATTTCCAGCATGTCCACTGGCTGCTCCGCCAGCCGCTGCACCACTTCGCAATAATCCTCTGTGGTCTTTCCGCACACATTAACAATGATCTTCGTGTCATACTTTGTCAAAAAAGGGATATCGCGTTCCACAAATAAGCCAATCCCTGGATTCTGGAGGCCTACCGCATTGAGCATCCCCCCATACGTCTCAGCTATCCGCGGGGTAGGGTTTCCCTCCCATGGCACATTTGACACTCCCTTAGTCACCACCGCCCCCAATTGGTTTAAATCCACAAATTCTGCATATTCTGCCCCAGAACCAAAAGTCCCGGATGCCGTCATCACAGGGTTTTTCAGTGTAACACCTGCCAGATTAACTTTTGTGTTCATTAAAACGCTACCTCCTCTGCGCGAAATACCGGCCCCTCTTTGCAAATCCGCTTATTATTTACATTTGTATGGCTGTCCCTTTCCTTAGATTTGCAGACACAAGCCAGGCATGCCCCAATCCCGCATGCCATCCGCTCTTCCAAAGACACCCAGCATTCGATATCTTTTTCTTTGGCATATGCCTTGACCGCACGGAGCATAGGCGTAGGCCCGCAGGCATATATGATTTCAGCATCCAGCCCATTCTCGCGTATCGCGTCCATCACATTCCCCTCTATCCCATAGCTGCCGTCTTCCGTCGCCACATACACATTGCCCTGCTTTTTAAATTCTTTGTGGAGGAACAAAGAATCCCGATATCCCAAGATAATCTGTTTCTCACATTGCAGTTCTTTTGCAAGCTGCAAAATAGGAGGGATCCCAATCCCACCCCCAATCAAAAATGCCTTTTTCCCTTTTAATGGGAACCCGTTTCCCAGAGGCCCCACAACTTCAAGGCTGCCCCCTGTCCGCATCCCGGACAATTCCTCAGTCCCTTTCCCTGCTACACGGTACACAATCCGAACTGCCCGGTCTTCCTGGTCGATTTCACAAATGCTGATTGGCCGTGGCAAAAGCCTGCTGCCCTCATGGCAATATATGGATAAAAACTGCCCTGGCTTTGCCTTTTCTGCAATTTTATCCGTTTTCAGCCACATGCTGTAAATCCCATAGGAAATCTCTTCCTGTCGGATAATCACTGTCTGTTCCCTAAATTTCTCTGCCATACTCTTCTCCTGAACTATGATGTTTTCCCTTCTTAAAAACAATGTGCTTCCAGCGTAAGCATTTAGCGCTGCTGGTTCAATGCCCCGTCAATATCCTTCACCATATCTTCCACAGCCGCCCTTGAGGCCTCCCCAAAATGCTCCGCGCCAAATTTTCCATAAGCCTCCTGTTTATAGGCTGCAATAATCCCCCTGGAAGAATTTACAATGGCTCCCAGCCCATCTTCATTGAAAAAATGGACCAAATCCGCGCCTTTGCCGCCCTGCGCGCCGTACCCTGGCACAAGGATATAGCTTTTGGGCATTGCTTTCCTGAGTATTTTGCCCATTTCCGGGTAAGTCGCCCCCACAACGGCGCCAATGGAGCTATAAGATTCCCCCATGCATTCCGCCCCCCATTGGGCTACTTTTTCCCCTACATGCTCATACAACGGCCTGCCGTCAACCAGCCTGTCCTGGAATTCCCCACTGGATGGGTTAGAAGTCTTCACTAATATAAACAGCCCCTTTTTTTCTTTGCGGCACACATCCACAAAAGGCTTTATGCCGTCTGTCCCTAAATAAGGGTTCACTGTGATAAAGTCCTCATCAAAGGGCCGGTACGTTTTGCCCCCCACTGCCACAGTCCCAATATGCCCCGCCGCATAGGCTGCAGATGTGGAGCCGATATCCCCCCTTTTCACATCTCCAATCACGATTAAGCCTTTCCCATGGCAGTACTCTATGGTCTTATGAAAAGCTAATAGGCCAGGCACCCCAAACTGCTCATACATGGCAATCTGCGGCTTTACCGCCGGGATTAAGTCAAACGTATGGTCAATAATCTCTTTGTTAAACTGCCAGATTGCCTCTGCTGCCCCCTCCAAAGACTCGCCAAATTCCTGGAAAGCTTTTTTCTGCACATGCTCTGGAATATAGTCCAGCATAGGGTCAAGCCCCACCACAATCGGGGCGTGGGTCTTTTTAATTTTCTCAATTAATCTGTCTATCATATCTATCCTCACTTATCTTTCAAACACAATTCTTCCATTTACCACCGTTGCCATTACCATACCTTTGACTGCCTTTCCTGCAAAAGGCGTATTTTTCCCTCTGGAATAAAAATCTTCTGGATCAACCACATACTCCTTTTTCGCGTCAAACACCACAAGGTCTGCCGGTTTCCCCTCTTCTACCACGCCTTTTTCAAGCCCCAAAATTTTTGCCGGGTTATAGCTCATCTTCTCTGCCATCTGCATCATAGTAAGCCAGCCTTTGTCCACTAACTCTGTTACCACAAGGGATGCCGCAGTCTCAAGCCCCACAATCCCAAATGGCGCCTTACGGATGCCTACCCCTTTTTCGATGGCTGTGTGGGGTGCATGGTCTGTGGCAATCACATCCATGATATCCGCCTTCAGCCCTTCCCTTAAGGCCTGTACATCCTCAATGGTGCGTAATGGCGGGTTCATTTTGTAATTTGCGTCATTCTCTTTGATATCGCTGCTGGTCAGTGTAAAATGATGGGGGCAGACTTCCGCTGTCACATGCACCCCTTCCTCTTTTGCCATTTGGACCATCTTAACACTGTCTTTTGTGGAGCAATGGCACAGATGCAGGGACGCCCCTGTCTCCTTTGCCAGTACGATGTCCCTTGCAACAATCACGTCTTCCACCGCATTGCTGATGCCCCTTAGGCGCATATCCTCAGTGGCCTTGTCTGCATTTACGACACCGCCATTCACCATGCTGATATCCTCACAGTGGGCAAGCACAGGGATGTCATACTTAACCGCCAAGGTCATCGCTTCCCGGTACAGTTGGGCGTTCATAACCGACTTGCCATCCTCACTGATTGCCGGGATGCCCGCTTCCACCATCCCTTCAATATCTGACAGTGCCTCCCCGCGCTGCCCTTTTGTGACTGTGCCTGCCTGCAGGACATGGGCAAGCCCAATATTTTTCGCCTTATTGTGGACATAATTCACCACGTCGCCATTATCCACCACAGGCTTGGTGTTGGGCATCGCCACCACTGTAGTGAACCCTCCATGCACGGCCGCCCTTACCCCTGTCTCTACAGTTTCTTTATGTTCCATCCCTGGATCACGCAGGTGTACATGCATATCAATAAACCCAGGCATCACATAGCAATTGGATGCGTCAATTACGCGGTCTGCCTTAATCGTCAGTTTCGGGGCAATCTTCTTGATAACCCCATTTTCCACAAGGACATCTGCTTCCCGTTCTGTTTTGTCCCCCGGATTAATTACGGTCCCATCCTTAATTAAAAGCAACATTCCTGTATCGAATCCTTTCTGAAATTATTTCATATAAATCCACTTCCATATTTTTATTTTAGCACAGAAAAAAAGGAGGGGCAACCTCCTTTTCCTGTTTCACCCAACTATTGCTCTCGCGTGGGATGACGAAAATTTCCACACTGAAAAATCATGCCCTAGGCATCCGTTCCACCTCATACCTTTGGAACGTCCGCACACAATTTTTCAATTCTTCATACCTCTGGTCAAGCGGCCCTTCCTCAATCACCACATCCAGCACAACAGCCATATTGTTAATCAGCCTATCCGTAATTCCCTCGCGCATATCCAGCAAAATCTCATATTTCTCCTGCATTGTCCTGGCGTCAAAAAACGCCATCATCTTCTCTTCTATGGTGCGTACAGGCTCCAATGCCTTTGGCTGTTTTTCTGCCTGCGCCCCATCCCGCTCTGGCTCTACCAATTGGAAGCGGTATTTTTGCCCTACATTTGGGTATTTCCCTTCATCCACAAGCCCCACAAACATAGCAAGGGGCCTTGCATAGGTCTGGAAGCTGCCATACAATGCCTGATAAACCACCAAAGGTTCCCCCGACTCTGAATGTGTTGCAACGGTAATCACTTGATAGAGCTTCTGTTTAAAATGTAAGTATAATTCTCCCGGCCTGGGATTTCCTTGCGGCATAATGTTTCCCCTTTCCTTTTTGTTTACGCAGCTACTTTATCATTTCCATTTCTTTCTTTTGTTATCCTCAGGGAACACACCGCAGCCAGCGCCCCTATTAACGTACCGCACAGCACATCCGTGGGATAATGTACCCCCACATAAAGCCTGGACAGGCAGATGATGGCTGCCAAAACCAATGGCGGCGTACCTATTCTCCGGGGCGTACGGCAAAACATTGCCAAAGCGGCGGCCATGGAACTGGTGGAATGCCCAGAAGGGAAAGACCAATCCCCCGCCGTCACCAATGGGACAAGCTGCGGTATGGCAGTATAAGGCCTTGGGCGGCATACCCAGTTCTTTAACAGCAAATTCGTCACCAAGAACCCCAACAGCAAAGAAATTGCCATGGCAAGGCCTGCTTTCTGGTATTTCTTCTGTATTAAAAGCGCCGCCGCCAAAACAATCCAGACGGCGCCTGCATTTCCCAGGCTGGTAAAAAACAACACAATGGGGTTCAGCCATTCCATCCTTACATATTCCTGGATAAACAACAGAGCCGTCCCGTCAAGCTCCAGAATATATTGCAGCATCTCTTATTCTCCCTTTATCTTTTGTTTATTGTATGACGGTTATAAACGTTTCAGTATCCGTTCAATATCTTCTTTTTTCCCAATTACCATTAAATGTTCATCTTTCTTAAAGATATGTTCCGCGTCTGGAAGCAAACTTGACTTTCCATTCTCCTTAATCCCTAAAATATTTGCATTATATTCCACACGGAAATTCAATTCCTTGATGGACTTCCCTATCCATTCCTCTAACGGCTGGATCTCATAAATAGAATACTCACCCAGTTCCAGGTAGTCATACACATGGTTTGCGCTGACTTTGACAGCAATGCGTTTTGCAATGTCCCGGTCAGGGTAAACTACCTCGTCCGCCCCGTTCCTTAACAAGAATTTTGCCTGGATATCCCGGGTGGCCTTGCTGATTACATAAGGCGCGCCTAAATCTTTCAGCAAGCTTGTAACCTCCAGGCTGCTCTGGAAATTTGTGCCAATGCATACAAAGCAAATATCAAAATTTCCCACGCCAAAGCTTTTGAGCACCTCTTCCCTGGTGCAATCCCCTATTTTGGCGCTGGTGACAATCGGAAGGATATCCTCTAACTTTTCCTCCACCTCGTCTACCGCCATAACATCATTTCCATTTTTTACAAGGTTTTCGCATAAATGCTTGCCAAACCTCCCGATTCCAATTACCAGAATTGATTTCATCCACTCTTCCTCCTATCCAATTGTGATGCGCTCAATCGGCAGCTTCACCAACGACCCTTGCCTTTTCTCGGTAAAGGACAGCGCAAATGACATGCTGCCAATCCTCCCACTGTACATTAATAAAATCAGCAGATATTTTGAAGCGACTGTAATATCCCTTGTGATCCCTGTTGAAATGCCGACTGTCCCTATTGCTGAAAACACTTCCATAAAAATATCAGACAAAGGCATGGAACTTTCCAGCCCGCACATAAGCAGCGCGGACACAGAGGCTAGCAGCAAATTAATAAAAAATACGGTACTCGCCTTCTTAATGGAGTCTTCATCCAACCTCCTGCCAAATATGTTAAGCCCTTTCTTATTCCTCAAGCTGGACCATATATACAAAAGGATTACCATCATGGTAGTGGTCTTAACCCCGCCTGCCGTAGAGCCTGGACTTCCGCCAATAAACATTAGCAGCACCGTAAGGAGCCTGCTCCCTTCCGTATAGGCCGCTGTATCAGTTGTGTTGAACCCTGCCGTCCTAGGGGTCACCGCCCCAAAAATAGAGGATAAAATCTGCCCCTGTGCATCCATTCCAGCCAAAAGGTTCTCCCGTTCAAACAAATAAAAGCACAAGCTTCCCCCAACTATCAGCACCAATGTCATGGACAGCACAATCTTGGAATGGAGCAAGTATTTATTGACCTTCCATTTATGGACGGATATATCATCCCATACAATAAACCCGATGCCGCCCACAATTATCAACGCCATAATTACAAGGTTCACTAATATATCATCATAATACATAGTTAGGGATGCATATGGCTCAAATTGCCCCATCAAATCGAACCCAGCGTTGCAAAATGCAGAAATAGAATGGAACACCCCATACCAAATGCCTTTCGCCAAGCCAAATTGCGGTATAAACCTTACCATTAACAGCACAGCCCCCGCCCCTTCAATAAAAGCCGTATAGCACACAATTTTCCTTACCAAACGCACTGTGCCGCCAATCTGAAGTGTATTCACGCTTTCCTGGATTAAGTTCCTCTCTTTTAACCCAATTTTCCTCCTCATAAAGATAGAGAAAAATACGCCAATCGTAATAAATCCCAGCCCGCCAGTTTGAACCAGAAGGATAATCACAACCTGCCCAAACAACGTCCAATTGGTGTACGTGTCCACCACCACCAGCCCTGTCACGCAAGTGCTGCTGGTTGCAGTGAAAAGCGCATTCAAAAACCCTACGCCCTCCCCATTCCTAGACGCGCAGGGCAGCATCAAAAGAACCGTCCCCGCCGCTATAATCAATAAAAAACCCAGGGCAATTGTCTGTACCCTGCTCAACCTCTTTGCCATTCTTCCTCCTTCTTTTAGCCATTCTGGCAGACTCTGCGCATCTTATTTTTTATTCTATAGGAAATATACTTTCATACATTAACGTGACAAGGCCTTTCCTATAGAATAAGAAAAAGCTGCTGCACAGGTTATTCTGTGCAACAGCCCCTAAGGCTATGAAATTTTAATACTTGCCAAAATCACCTTCCAAAGAAATAATCTTCTCATTTTCCTCTGGTTCCCGATAACTATTTATCTCTGGCGCGCTGCTGAAGTTATTTTCCACATTTTTCAATTTGTAGTTCCCTACCAAACGCCGCAATGTTGCTGCCTGGTTAGATAACTCTTCGCTGGCCGCAGCACATTCTTCACTGGTTGCAGAATTCGTCTGTACAACCTGGGATACCTGATTGATCGCCTGGTCAATTTGCGTGACAGCTGTTGCCTGGTCATTGGATGCCACTGCAATACTATGGGTCAGTTCCACCACATGCTCAATCTTCTGCATAATTTCAGACAAGGAGCCGCTTGTAGTTTTTGCCAGTTTCGAGCCAAGCACCACTTTATGGATAGAATCTTCAATCATTTCCGCTGTCTCATTTGCTGCGGACGCGCTCTTGCCCGCAAGGCTCCTTACCTCTTCTGCTACCACTGCAAAGCCTTTCCCATGGACGCCTGCCCTTGCAGCTTCCACTGCTGCATTCAATGCAAGGATATTTGTCTGGAAAGCAATGTCATCAATTACTTTGATAATCTTGGAAATATTTTCGGAAGCCTCATTGATATCTGTCATCGCGCTCATCATCTCTGTCATGCTGTCGTTGATGACAATGGCTTCTTTCCCCATATTCTCCACTAAGTCATTCGCTTCATTAATCTGATCCACATTTACCTTGGTGCGTTCTGCAATTTCATTCATGGAAGCAGTTATTTCTTCTGTTGCGCTTGCCTGCTGGGTTGCCCCCTGCGCAAGGGCCTGGCTGGCGTCTGATACCTGTTCTGCGCCTATCGTCACCTGCATGGTGGATTCCCGGATATCAGAAAGCATCTTATTGTTTTCCCTAATCATGCCGTCCAATGCATTGCCCAGTACGTCGTTTGCGCCCTTCACTTTAACATCTGCAGTTAAATCCCCAGCCGCAATCCTTTCAGAAATTTCACCTTGGTACTTAATATTATCAATAATCTTTTGGAATTCATCCACCAGTTCCCCAAATTCATCATCCCTAAATTTTGTCAAGGTAATATTTGCATTCCCCACTGCAATTTCCCTTGCCGCTTCACTTAATATATTCAGGGAAATGCGGATATTCCTCAAAATATTGACTGACAAAAAGATAGAAAAGCCTAATGTCATTATCAGCAGAACTACCAGAATAATCTGTTCTTTCATCGTATCTGCGTCAGAACTTGCCAAAACATTGTAACTGATTATCCCCATTATAAGGATCAACAGCCCGATAACTGCAAACCCTGCAATCAACCGTGTCCTCATCTTCATATCTTTCATTACTCTATATCCTCCTTGTCATCTTCCTGCTGTGCTATCTCCATGCCTTATGGTGATTCTGGCAATGCTGGGTCTTCATCCCGGATAAGCTTCTCCGGATCCAGCAGCAGCTTCACTTGACCTGCTACCCTTACCAACCCGAACACATATTTGTCCTTGCCATAACTGTTCTGGTTCAGCGATGGAGGCGGGATGATATCTTTTTCATCAACGGTAATCACATCTGCAATCTGTTCCACCACAAGCCCTACCGTTGTTGATTTTACATCAATTACAATGATGCAGGTACGGTCCATATACTCAAATGGCTCCTGCTTAAAACGGACTTTAACGTCAATCACAGGAATTATTTTCCCCCTGATATTAATCAGCCCTTTAATATAATCTTCCACTTCTGGAACATGGGTGATGGCCTGGGTCCCAATAATCTCATTTACATAGTTGATTGCAATCCCATAACACTCGTCACCAATTCGGAATGTCATAAATTTTCCCTTTTGTGTGTCCTCTTCTAAGCCTTCCAATTCATCCAATTCATCTAATTCGCCTATTAATTCTTCTGCCATGGCTTAACTCCTTTCCTGTCCGGCAATTAACCCTGCAATGTCCAGAATCAATGCAATGCTTCCATCCCCAAGCTGCGTACAGCCGGAAATCCCCTGCACCCTTTTGATATAGGATGGGATTGGCTTTACAACGATTTCCTGCTCTGCAACTAACTGGTCAATGAATACACAGACATATTTGTTTTCATGTTCTAATACCACGACAATTCCATCTTCAATATCTGTAACAGATTCTGACAGATGGTAAAACTCATTCAGCCGGATAAACGGATAGCATTCACCGCGGAGCATCACATACTCTTCCCCGTTCGGCTCCTTTACAATCATTTCCCTTGAAATCCTTACAAACTCTTTTACTGCATTCGTCTCTATCACAAAAGTGGAGGCTGCAACCTGCATAACAATGCCATTGATAATTGCTAAGGTCAATGGGATTTTCATAGTCATTTCAGAGCCAACGCCTTCCATGCTGTCAATCTCAAGCTTCCCGCCAATGGCCTGGATATTTTTTACCACTACGTCCATGCCAACGCCACGGCCAGAATACTCTGTCACCTGCTCCTTTGTAGAAAACCCTGCATACGTAATAAACTGATATATCTCTTTGTCTGTGAAGTCAGACATAAGCCTATTGCCAATCAATCCATTATTCCTTGCTTTATTATACAGGACTTCCCTGTTCAGGCCTTTCCCATCATCTTTTACAATAATATATACTTTGCCGCCTTCATTTTTGGCTTCTAATGTAATTTTGCCCCGTGGGTTCTTGCCAGCGGCAATACGCGCTTCCTTATCTTCAATCCCATGGTCCACAGAATTACGGATCAAATGCATTAGCGGGTCGGAAATATGCTCGATAATATTCTTATCCACTTCTGTATTCTCCCCAACCACTTCCAGTTCAATGTCCTTCCCCAGCTTCCTGGACACGTCAAACACAATACGGTTCATTTTCTGGAAGGTATTCGTCAACGGCATCATTCGCATGGACATAATGACATCCTGTAGCTCCGTAGTGATTTTTGATAACTGCCCCGCTGCTTTCTGGAAATTAGACAAATCCAATCCCGGAACCCTTAGGTCAGGGTTCTGAAGCACAACCGCCTCAGAAATAACAAGCTCGCCTATCATATCCATCAGCGCATCCATCTTTTCCACATTTACGCTGATATACGTCTGTTTCGGGGATGGCTTAGGCTGGCTCTTTGCCAGTTTCTTCCCTTTCCCAGTTTCTTTGCCCTTAATGACATAATCGCCAGGGGTCGGCTCCTTCTTTGCTTCCTTCTTGCCGCCTTCTTTCCCCTCTTTATCATCCATTTCTATGACAATATGCTCTTGGCCATGGTCATGGAAGCCCATCTCAAATTCCTGCTGGGTGCAGTCATTAATCTCCACTCGGTCCATGCCGGAAGTGTCCCCAATTGCACTTAAGATTTCATCCCTAGAACACTGGCACTTAATCAGCATATGGAACCCATCTTCCAAAATCACGGCTCCGCTGTCCTCATTGGTGATAATGTCATCCGGCATATATTCCATATCCTCAGTTACTTCTTTCAAGGAATAAACTGCGGTATATGCACGGATATTGCACATCTGCGTATCATCCCGATAATAAATAGACGCCTTGAAATATTTATAGCCTTCACTCCCAGTAGGCGCAATATAAAACTGGCTGGGCTCAACATAGGTATTTTCAGGAGGCAGTTCTTTGCCCTTCTCTTCAATGCCTGATTTTAACTTTTTCAGGAATTTATCAATTTCATCAACAATCTTGCTTTCATCACCATCTGGCGTCTCGCCGTCTTTAATCTTATCTAATTCCCCTGTAATAAAATCAGACACGTCCAGCACATGGTCCACCAATTCCAAATGTGGGACATTTTCTGGATGGGATTCCCTTAAATAATAGAATACGTCTTCCAGTTTATGGGATACCTTCGTGATATTTTCATACATCATAATACCCGAAGAACCTTTAATGGTATGCATGACACGGAAAATTTCATTGATGGAGGTTTCATCAAAACAATCTTCGTCTTTCTTTTCCAACACAGTATTCTGTAATGTCTCCAAAAGCTGCTCACTTTCATACAGAAACATATCCAGCATACTGTCTGTGTTAAAATCTTCTGCCATTTTTTAGCCCCCTTTCTTCCTAGCTGTACTTCTTAAAAATACTTTCCACTGCTGCCATCATATCAATTCCAGTTTCTTCAAAATCATTTCAAATTTTTCCAGGTCTATTGGCTTGCCAGAATATACTGTGCATCCCATTTCAAACGCCTTTTTCACGTTCCTCTCTTCATTCAGCGCTGTAGTCATAATAATTTTTACGCCGTCTTTGCCCTGGATACCCCTCTCTTTCTCAATATCACGGATTGCTTTTAATGCCTGATAGCCATCCAGGACCGGCATCATTACATCCAGGCAAATCAAATCATAAGGCTCATTATCTTCTAACGCCATTAAAAAAGCGTCAACCGCTTCTTCTCCATCTACAGTAATATCACATTCGCCATATTTCTCCAGATAATTTGCCATAAACTTGCGGCTGGCGAAATCATCCTCTGCCAGTAAAATCTTCATATCTCTGTTCTCCTTTCTAATTTGCCTTCAACACACTATATACCTTGTTTGCTATATTGGAAAGTTCCGACTGATACTGTACTGCCCCAATATCATACGCAACTTTAGGCATCCCATATACAACGCAGCTTGCTTCATCCTGCCCAATGGTAACGGCCCCTGCCTTGCGCATTTCCAACAGGCCTTTTGCGCCGTCTCCGCCCATACCAGTCAAGATTACGCCCACTGCATCTTTTTTAGCTGTTTTTGCCACAGATTGGAACAGCACATCCACGGAAGGGCAATGCCCGCTTACTTTTTCCCCATGCTTGCACTCCACCTGATACATATTGTTCACCTTCACTAGGCGCATCTGCTTATCGCCAGGCGCAATCAGGACTTGGCCTGGCATAACCCGATCCCCGGTGACAGCTTCCTTCACCATAACCTGGCATTGGTTATTCAGCCTATTGGCATACATTTGCGTAAATCCAGGCGGCATATGCTGCACAATCACAACCCCAGGGATATCTTTCCGAAATTGCCGCACCACATCATAGATGGCTTCTGTCCCACCTGTGGAAGCCCCTATCGCGATTACCATATTACTCTTCAAAGTCTGTAAGCTGTTTACCGGAAGCGTCTCCGCCCGTTTCATCTTCCCGACCTTCACGGTTGACGCAATCTTTATCTTGGTCCCCAATTCTTTCCTAAGGAAAGAACTGACCTTACTTCTGTCCACCGTATTCGGCTTACATACAAAATCTACCGCCCCAGCCTCCATGGCGTCAAAAACCTTAGCGCTCATTGCGCTGATTACAACCACTGGCAACGGGTACTGAGGCAGCAGCTTCCTTAAAAACTCAATCCCGCCCATCTTGGGCATCTCCACATCAAGCGTCATGACATCAGGGCGGTACTGTAAAATTGCATCACGTGCCGCATAGGCGTCCCCTGCCTGCGCTACAACTTCGATATATGGATCCTCACTTAGGCTCTGTACCAACAGATTACGGAACAGCAATGAATCATCTACTACCAACACCCTGATTTTACGCATCCTGTTTACCTGCCTTCCTTCTTAGTATCTAAATTACTTTCTATATATGGACGGCTCTATATATTGGAAACCAGTCCCTTTCCTGTCAATAGACTCCGTAGTCCCTACAAACAGATACCCTCCTGGCTCCAAATAATTGTACACCTTTTTCAGAAGCTCCAGTTTCGTGGCTTCATCAAAATAAATCATTACATTCCTCATAAAAACAACATGGAATTTTTTATGGAATGGGAATGGGTTCATAAGGTTAAACTGCCGGAAGATCACTTCCTTCTTCAACTCCGGCAAGGCCTGGAACTCCAATTCATTCAGCCTTTTAAAATAACGCCTCTTCCAATTATCTGGCAGGGGGTCTATCTGTTCCTTAAGGTATTTCCCCCTCTGGGCAACCTCCAGCACTCTGGTAGAAAGGTCTGTGGCAAGCACCCTAGTATCCCAGAACTTATGGTCCAGCCCGAAAAAATCTTTCAGCACCATTGCGATTGTATATGGTTCTTCCCCCGTAGAAGAGGCGGCAGACCATATCCTGATATCCTTCCTGGCTGCTTCCTTTACCTTAATCTGAGGAAGGATTAGCTTCCTCAGGTAATCCATATGCTCAAACTCTCTCATAAAATATGTATGGTTCGTGGTCAATACATTAATCAAGTTCCGTGCCTCTTCCCCCTTTGGGTTCTTCTCTACCTTGGCCATGTATTCATCATATCCACTATACCCATTGCGCAGAAGGTAATTCTCCATTCTGCCGTTCACAAGCACCTGCTTCCCTGCGAGGTCTATCCCGTACTTTTGCTTTACAAACACTGTGATTCGGTGAAATTCCTGTTCCGTAATCATATAACTCTACCCCTAACAACTAAACATCTTTCTGAATTTCATCATATTTCTTATGGTACTATATTCAGCACTATTTGTCAATTCCGATGAAGCTATCCTTCCATATAATGAAGCTGCTTTTGCACCTTGAAAAACACATCCGCAATTTCTGGGTCAAAGAATATCCCAACCCCTTCTTCAATGATTTTCAGGCTTTCTTCCTTACTGTATGCCCTTTTATAAGAACGTTCCCCCATTAAAGTATCATAGATATCCAGGATTATGGTAATTCTTGCCGACAATGGGATCTCTTTCCCAACAACGTTCTGGGGGTAACCCTTCCCATCCCAGCGCGCATGGTGGTAACGGGCAATTTCAATAGCCATTGGCAGGAAACTATTCTCTGGCGTGCTGGCATATACACGTTCTAAAATTTCCGCCCCCTGTTCCACATGGCGCTTCACAATCTCCATTTCTTCCGGCCCCCATGCCCCTGTGCCCAGCAGCATATTGCAAGGCGCCTGGATATTCCCAATATCATGGAGCTGTGAAGCGACCGCTATCGTGTCAATAAAGCTCTCTGATATATCTTCGGCAAAACTGGGGCTGAATTGAAGGCTTTGAGCCAACAGGCGGCAGTTATAGGAAACATGTTCCAAATGGTTCCTGACGCTCTCATCCTTGCCCTGCGCCAAAGTTGCAAGGGCATATAGGATATTCTTCTGCTCATCCTCAATACGCCTGGACTGGCTGTTAATTACGCTGTTAAGGCGCCGGTTGGTCAATTCCAGTTCCTGCTGCATTTCATAAATTTTCAAATGGTTCCGGACACGCATAGTCACTTCCGTCACTTCAAACGGCTTCCCAATATAATCCACCGCCCCCAGCTTAAATCCCCTTACCTTATCCTCGCTGGAATCCGCTGCTGAAATAAAAATAATTGGAATGTTCCTGGTGATGGGGTTCTCTTTTAACCTTTCACAGAATTCGTATCCATCCATCTCCGGCATAAACACATCCAGAAGGATCAATTGCGGCAGCCTCTCCACTATCAGCTTAGTGGCCTCGCTGGCGCTATTGGCGCACCTTGGGGCATAGCCCATTTCCAGAATAATATTTTCCAAAATCATAAGGTTTGCATCCACATCATCCACAATTAATATTTGCGGCACATCCCCTTGCCTCTCCATACTTTCCATCTTACATTCCTCCGATGCTTTCCTCAAGCAGATTTTTTAAGCCGTTGTATTGCTCCACAGCCTTATCATACTTTTCCTTCCTAACGCTCATTTCCAAACGGAAGGCAGCTTTCTTTACCTCTTGGGGGGCTTCCTCCACAAGCGCCTTGATGTTATGTGAAAATGTCTCTGCCTTATCCCATGCGCCAACTTCCATGCAGATAATCAGTTTCTCCATTTTATTTCGGAGTTCCTCTGCATTTTCTACAGTTCCATAGTGGAAAATCTCGCCCATATTCTCAAAATTCGCCATGTCTTGGTTCTGGTTGATAAATTCAAACTGTCCCCGGACATTTACGTCCTCTTTCTTGTCCTGTGCAACATGGAGCCTTACAGAATAGGAAAAACTGCTCCCTTTCCCTTTTTCACTGTCCAAATGGATCGTTCCATCCATCAATTCCACAAGCTGCTTGGTAATGGCAAGGCCAAGCCCTGTGCCTCCATATTTCCGCGTAATGGAAGCGTCCACCTGGGAAAAGCTTTTGAATAATTTGTCCTTTTCCTCCTGGGAAATCCCGATGCCTGTATCTGAAACTACAAAAAACAGTTCCACCTCATCATCAAACTGCACCGTCTTAGTTACTTCTATATTAATGTACCCTATGCTGGTAAATTTTACCGCGTTAGACAGCAAATTATTTAAAATCTGGGTTAAACGCAGTTCATCCCCAATCAAATATTCAGGAATCGTCTTATCCATATTAACTATAATATGCAGGCCTTTTGCAGTAATTGCCGTGATATTCGTCTCCACCGCATGGTTGACCATCTGGTAAAAATTAAACTCTTTCTGTTCCAAGGTAAACTTTCCAGCTTCCAGCTTTGAGAAATCCAGGATATTGTTGATAATCGCAGACATATTTTCACAGCAGCGGGTAATAATATCCAGTGTGCGCTTCTGTTCCGCCGTAACGCCAGCTTCCAGCATATTCGTCACATGCCCTTTCACCCCATTCACCGGGGTCCGAAGCTCATGGGTGACATTTGCCACAAACTCATTCCTTACCTTAATGGTCTCTTCCATTTCTTCCTTCATGCGGACAAGCTTCCGTTCTGTCTCAATCCGTTTTGCGACATTGATTGCAAACAGCAGGTTTTTTGCCCCATCCACAAAGGCTGTCATGCGCACTGGAAAGCAAGTCCCATTTTTCCGGTACATCATGCCCTCTTTCATGGAAGCTACTTTGTCCAGGGAGATTTCCCCTCCTTCCGACTGCAGCTCTGCCGGAAAAACAGAAGAAATATTGACGCCTGCCAATTCTTCCCCATATCCAAGCTCTGTCTTTGCCTGTTGGTTGCCATATAGGATGTTCCCTTCTTTATCAAACCGTATAATGATTTCTAAAGCTGTATCTGCAAGATGGTAGAAATCTTCTACTTGAATCGCTTCCTGTCCCTGCTCCATAACCTTTGCCCCTTCCTGTAGCTATCTATCGTTTTTGCCTTGCTCTTTCCACCATTGTTAGTATACTTTCTACAAATTTTTGTGTCAATAGGGCAAAAAATCCTGCTCGGCAGGGTTCTTTGCCTGCGGCAGGCTCTGCTAGCGGCTTTCTATCTCACAGGAAATATCAGGGCTTTGGGATTTTTGTTTCCCAAAACCCTGATTCCATGCGAATGGCATCCATTTCTAATAACCTTTCAGCCTGCCTTGCCATGATGGCCCCACATCCGTATTATTTTTATAGTCCCCTCATATGTAACGCCATCCTTTATAACTGGCTCTTGATATACCTGATATACGAGACGGTGCTGTATTGTAATCCTCCTGAAATGCAGCCCTTCTAAATTTCCAACTAATTTTTCACCGCTTGGCAGGTTTTGGTATGGATTGTCCCTTAGGATATCCACTAATTTCTTCGCCTTTTGTGATAGGTTGGCATTTTTTAATTGCTCCAGGTCCTTCAATGCCTGCTTCTCAAATATTATCTGAAACATTAAAATTCCACCATATCTTCTGGAATGCAGTCCTCAATAGGGACCCTCGCCCCTTTGATTAAAGATTCTGCCATTCCCTCAATGGAATTTAAATACAGCGTCTCTTGTATTGCATTCCAGTCGTCTTCTGACAGCAAAACAGCATTTCCCTTTTTTCCAACAATTAAAGTAGGCTCATTGTAAAGGTTCACGTTCTCTACCAGAGTGTAAAGGTCCTTTCTTGCATTTGTAACATTAATTGTTGGCATTCTATAATCCCCTTTTCTAATTTGTTGTTTTGCAGCTATTGCAATTTGCCATTGGCGCCCATACATGCTATACATGGATTATCCTTACATCCATGACCGTATGTATTATAACGTACATTTACACGTAC
>Ga0224483_100161_pt1 | contig 17891 bp, 12 predicted proteins | sample hydfratestSal1_FD_181453 | JGI IMG/M metagenome (GOLD analysis project Ga0224483, IMG submission 181453) | Metatranscriptome of mouse feces microbial communities from Columbus University, Ohio, United States - Sal1 (Metagenome Metatranscriptome) ... | reverse complement strand
CTGTGATGCGTGAGATGATTAAGGCGCCGGAAACGCTTTGACCATCAGATTATAAAAAAATGAAATAAGATGCTGCAGAAACAGGAAGAATATATGTAGAAGTACATGTAAGATAAGTCAGGAGGAAACAAGAATGGCGAGAGATGCACAGAGTGGCCGAGGCAGAGAGGGAAGAAGGAAAATCAGCAGGAGAAAAAGGCAGAAACGCAAAATTATACTGATCGTGGTGGTAATTCTGCTGGCATTGATTATGATTCCGCTGGCATTTTCCTGGAGTAAATATGAAAAAATGGGAAAAATCGTAATTAAAGATAAGGATGTCAAGATTAACCAGCTTGATTCTGACACCAAAAAGGCATTGGAAGGATATGAGAGCATTGCGCTGTTCGGGCTGGACAATCGTACTACCGGCAGTTATGAGAGCGGAAACAGCGATACTATTATTGTGGTAAGCATCAATAAAGAGACAGGAGAAATTAAGATGGCTTCTGTCTACCGCGATACTTATCTGGATATTGATGAAAATAAATTCCGCAAAGCAAATGCAGCTTATGCGAACGGCGGTCCTAAAAAAGCAATCGAGATGCTCAACAAAAATCTGGACCTGGACATCACAGATTATGTGAGCGTCGACTTTAATGCCCTGGTAGACGCTATAGATCTTCTGGGAGGGATTGATATCGACGAATTGTCCCCGGAAGAGGCAAAGTGGCTGAATGGCTATGTTGTGGAAACAAATGAAGTTACCGGGCATAACAGCGGTAATGTGTCAGCTGGCACCAATGTTCATTTGGACGGCGTGCAGGCAACTTCTTACGCAAGAATCCGGTATGTAGGACTGGATTATGAGCGTACAAACCGTCAGCGTACAATTATTACGAAGATGTTTGAAAAAGCAAAGAACTGTGATCTTTTAACATTAAACAGCCTGATGGATAAGCTGCTGCCGCAGATTTCCACAAGCTTAAGCCCTACAGAGCTTTTAGGACTTGCGGGAAATGTGACGAAATACCATATGGGAGAAAATACAGGATTCCCCTTTGACAAAGAATCTCATGATGTGGGAAATATGGGAGACATGGTCATTCCCCTGGATTTGGAGAAGAATGTGATTCAGCTTCATCAGTTCCTGTATTCCAATGAGACGTACTCACCATCTCAGACGGTAAAAGAGCTGAGTGAAACGATCCATTCCAACACAGGTTATTAATTTTCAAATACAGTCGTAAGGTATCGCGGGAATAAGGATTTGCAGGATTATCCGAGAGGGAGATGCGTTATGGAAAAGGTATGGAAATTTTTGGAAATATGTACCATGGTGGTGGTATGTATATTATCTTTGGGAGTTGGTATGAAATCAGAAGCAGTAACGGTTGGCAGAGTGGATGGACTGAAACAGATTTCAGCTGGTCCCAATAAGGTAGAAATAAGCTGGAATGCAGTGATTGGCAACAATATTCATTATAAAGCAGAGCTGTGTGAGAAGAAAGATTTTACAGGCGGAATTATGGATAATCTCGGTGCAGAAAACAAAGGGACGGACTTGCCCAAAGAGATGTTTTCTGGGCTGACGCCTGGAAAAAAATATTATGTCCGGGTGACGGCTTTTGCAGATACCGGAAATCCGGAAAATCCGTATTTCTGGGGAATTCCTTCTGGCGTCCTGGAAGTAGTAACAGCTCCGGAGAATGCTAAAGTACAGAATTTCAGGCAGACCAGGGCTACAGAGACAAGTATAACCGTTTCATGGAAAAAATGTGCGGCCGCAAACGCTTATCAGCTTATCTATGGAAAAAAAGGCGGAGACATAAACAGCAGGAAGACGGTTCTGCTGGAAAAAGTATCTTCATTCACTGCAAAAAAACTTGCCAAAAATACGGAATATGATTTCTGGCTGCGTCCGATAAAAAAGAGCGTCAGTAATTTTTTGGCATTAAGCAGTTACAGTACCAATATTCAGAGCTGTCCAGTGCTGCCTTCTAAAATTAAAGGAGTAGCAGCCAGTTTCTGGAGTCCTACTTCGGAACACCTGGACCTGGAATGGAAACAGAGTAACTCAGCAGATGGGTATCAGTATCAGATTTATGCGGTAGATGGAAAAAAGCCGCTTTTGAGCGGGAAAAAAGAGGGAAATGGGAACAGCACATATTTACTTACCAGTAAGTTAAAGAGCCTTCGCTTTCTGAAACTTCGGGTGCGCGGCTGTGTAGATATTACAGAAGGTATAAAATATGGCGCCTGGTCTGACTGGGTATTTTTTTCCCGGCAGCCGGATGTGGAAACCAGAAATACCAAAAATGGCATCAAACTGACCTGGGATAAGGTTAACGGAGCGGGAAGCTACAGTGTTTATATTTCTTCCAAGAGAAATGCAGGTTACAAAAAGGTTAAGACTACATCTAAAACCGCCGCTATAGTGAAGAAATGCGGGAAATCCAATCTTATACCTGGAAAACAATATTATTTTATGGTAGTGGCGAATAAAAAAGTGGGAAAAAGAACGTTTCAGAGCACCAGAAATTATTGTTTCTGGATTACCTATAGAAAATAAATATTGGAATGGACAGGGATGATAAAGATATGATAAAGGAACTGGCTTTAATTTTGAAAGGAAAGGACAAAATGACGGATCGTGTGCGTTTCCGCATTCTTGCTTTATCTCTGGTATGTGTGTATTTGATCCAGGCAGGTATTTTCACAGTTTTGGGATGTATGCCGCTGGTTGGGGTGAACCTTGCATTTTGCCTGCTTAATCTGGCAGGTACTTACAGAATCAGGAACAGCAGATGCTGTCTGGGATGGATTAGTGTGGTATATTTTGTGGCTTGCTTTCAGTCGCTTTTGTCCTGTGTCCTGCTGGGATGGACCTATGGATTTTCGCTATATAATATAGCGATGATACCGGTTGTATTCTATATGCTGTATCTGACAGAGAATATAGATAATCCTAAGAAATACGCATTGATCTATACTGTGGCGAACTGTGCTGCGACGCTTGTGCTCCGCAGCATTGTTTATGGAGGAGAGCCTGTTTATTATTATCCCATAGGTACCGATTTTAAAATTTCTTTTTTTAATAATATTGTATGCTTTATACTTGTCATTGTTTTCTCTACCTTGTTCATTCTGGAACTGGCAGTGAGCAGGAAAGAACTGGTGGAGCAAAACGAGAAGCTGGTGCGGCTGGCGAATTATGACGAACTCACACAGCTGCGCAACCGCAGAAGTATTCTCGCAGAGTGGAAGAGCATGGAGCGTACAGACTATTGTGTTATTATGGGTGACATTGATGATTTTAAAAAGATCAATGATACCTATGGACATGAACAGGGGGATGAAGTTTTAAAGGCGGTATCTGCCAGTATGGCAGAAGCGGCAGACCGTAATGATTATGTGAGCCGCTGGGGAGGCGAAGAGTTTCTCTTGATTGTTTTCGGAGATTTGGCTTATGCGCTGGAAGTAGTGAAGCGAATTCAGCAGAAACTGAAACAGGCTGAATGGAAGTCTGGAGAGCATAAAATCGTTGTTACAATGACGTTTGGAGTTTCCCAGCGTGGCAGCGTCCCAGATGGTAATATTGATGAACTGATCCGGCAGGCTGACCGCAGACTGTATCTGGGAAAAAGAGCTGGAAAAAACTGTGTGAAAACCGAAGACGGGTAGTCATAGTAAATTTTGGAAGTGTACGGGGAAATCACTCGTGCACTTTTTATAAATCCAGTAAAAATAGGGTTTTGGAGGAAGTGTAAAGTTTTTGTAATATCTTTTTAGCAAGGTTGTACTTAAGATAGAATTGTGATACCATTAGGTACGAATTATGAAAAAGAAGTCGGAATGGAGTGTGGAATATGAGAATGTCAAAGAAGTGGATTGCAGTGATGCTTTCTGTAAGTATGCTGGTATCTTCAGCGGGGATTTCTGTACAGGCAGAAGAATTGCCGGAGGGACAGCAGCAACTTCTTCTGGAAGAGGCAGACAGCACAAAAGAAGAATCAGCGGTACAGAAAGAATCAGAGTTAGCGCCGGAAGCAGAAGAAAAACCGGAAAAAGTACAGGGAAAAGAAAGAGAACCTGATAAAAAACCGAAAACCGAAAACAGTCAGCAGATACTGACTGGAGAGCTGAACTTTATCATACAGGAAAATACATTTATTCAGTCTCCAGGCATGCAGAATATAGCTGTAAGTCTTGGAAAGGAAAATACTGCCATAGTAAGAGCAGAACTCGGTTATCAGAACAGCGCCGGACAGGAATTTCTTGCTGAGGCAGCAGGGATTGCAGATAATATGGTGAAATTCACCATGAAATTTGACAGCGAGGCCCAGACGGATCTTTATGAATTGACCTATGTCCGGTATGAAGCGGATGGAAATTTGTATCAGGTGAATTTTGCAGAACTTGGTATGGAGGTAGCTTTTGGCGTCAACCGGGAAGCGGATGCAGAACCAGATGAACTGCTGGTGGACCAGGAGATACTTCAGGAGGTGGAAGCCAATGTGGTAACTCTTGATGAAGATGGAAATGTGCTCTCAGAAAATTCAGTGGAAGATGTACTGGAGGAATCTCAGGGCTTACAGCGTTTCTCAGCAGAACGGTCTTCGGCAGCGCCCAGCACAGTAAACGGTATGGTCATTATGCTGGACCCAGGACATGACAGTACCCATGCGGGAGCCAGAGGAAATGGCTGCAAGGAAGAAGAGGCAGTACTGAAAATTGCCCAGTATTGCAAGGCAGAACTGCAGAAATATGCGGGGATTACTGTTTATATGACAAGAACCAGCAATACCTGCCCCAATGGAGGATCTTCGGTCGATTCCGGGACCTGCAATGCCAAAAGGGTGGAACTTGCTGTCAGTAAAAAAGCAAATGTGTATGTAAGCTTTCATCTCAACTCCAGTTCCAGCACATCACCGTCGGGAGCAGGAGTGTATTACCCGAACGGCAGCTATCGCCCTTCCATTGGGTCAGAAGGAAGAGGGCTTGCCATGGAGATTTTTAAGAAGCTGAGCGCTCTTGGCCTTTCTACCTGGGCTGGCGGAATTTTAATCCGCAATTCAGAGGACAACAGCCTGTATCCAGATGGTTCTCTTGCAGATTACCTGGGAGTTATACGGAGAAGCAAACTTGCCGGAATTCCTGCTGTATTGATTGAACATGCATTTTTAAGCAATGCCTCTGATGTTAATAATTTTCTGAATTCCGAGGAGAAGCTGAAAAATCTGGGAGTTGCAGACGCGCAGGGAATTGCCGGGTATTATGGTTTGAGCGTAGGAACCGGACAGCCGGAGATTCAGTGGATTCAGCCCAGAGGCAGCAAGCGCTTGAGACTGAGCTGGAGCCAGGTGGCTGGCGCAAGTTCCTATCAGATTTACCGGAGCAATTCTGAGAACGGAAAATATGAGAAAATTGCGCAGCTCAGCGGAGATAAATACGACGATGAGAAGGTACAGCCAGGCGTGTCCTATTATTATAAAATATGTGCGGTGCTTTCCAATGGAAGTAAAACACCTTATTCTAAAGTATATGCCGGCAAATCTCTGGCAGCTCCTGCCATTACCGGGATTATTTCCAAAGGCGGCGGCAAACTGAATGTAAAATGGAATACGGTGGAAGGGGTACAGAATTATGAGCTGCTGCGCAGCGACACTTTGGGAGGTTCTTATAAAAAAATAGCGTCCATGACAGAAAATACTTATATGGACCAAAATGTTGTCTTAGAAAAAAATTACTTTTATAAAGTGCGTGCCAGAGGCGGAGATAAGAACGGGTACAGCAGTTATTCCAATGTTTTGTCTGGATGGGCAGTGCCCAAAACCTCTATTACCAGTGTCAGTTCTAAAACCAGCACATCTCTTCTGATCCGGTGGAAAAAAGTGAAAAATGCCTATGCATACCGTATCCAGAGAGCCACTTCCAAAAAGGGAAAATATAAGACAATCGCGACAGTAAAAAATGGCGGCAATTCTTACATAGATACCAATGTGAGGCAGAAGAAGACTTACTATTATAAGGTGCAGGTAATGAACCGGGTGAATAATAAGACTGGCTACAGCAGTTATTGCAGTGCGGCTTCTGGAAGTACGATTACTGGGACATCCCTCAGCTATGTGAGATCCAAAAGCAGCGGGAAAATGGAAATCAAGTGGAAAAGAGAGCCATCAGCTTACGCATACAGCATTAAGCGCAGCACAAAGAGAAATGGCGAGTATACCAAAATAGCAGAGATCCGTGACCGTGATATTACAGAATATGTGGACAAAGGCGTAAAAGGCGGCACAAAATATTACTATGTAGTGGAAGTCATTATTAAGAAAAAAGGCGTAAGAAACTACAGCGGAGATTCAAAACCCAAGGCGGCAACCAATTTGAAAAAGATAAGCATCAATTCCCTGCAGGCAGGAAATGAGGGAATTACCCTGAGCTGGGATAAGGCGGCCGGAGCCAATACCTATGTGGTCATGCGCAGTACGATGAGCAACAGTGGTTTTCAGCAGATAGCAAAGATAAAAAATGCGGATTATACTACATTTACTGATAAAAATGTGACAGCAGGTGCCAGATATTATTATCGTGTCAGGGCAATCCGTGAAGGAAAACACGCAGGATATGGAAGTTATGGCAAGGTAGCGGAAAAATGGATGCTTGCCGCACCAAAAGGACTTAAGATTACTCCTGTAAAGCAGACGGTTACCCCGGACACACCGGCGCAGATGCAGCTTCAATGGGAGAAAGTCAAAGGCGCGTCAGGTTATATGGTGTTAAAGAGCACCAAAGAAAAAGAAGATTATGAGATGGTGGCCATGATCAATGGAAATGGGAGTGTGAGTTATAAGGACAGCAAAGTAAACCCAGGAACCGTCTACTATTATAAAGTAGCAGCAGTTGGAACTATCGGGGCGGAAAGCGGAAATGGAGATGAGACAGCTCCGGTTTCCGCGATGATACCGGCAGCGAAAAAATAAATCAGGAGAGAATGTGAAAAAGAAGGGAACAGAAATATGAGGACGAGAGAGCGGGCTAAGGCTGCAGCATGGATACTGGCAGCGGCTGTGCTGATAACCGATCTTGGCGGAAACAGTATATCAGCGTATGCGGTGCAGTCAAAAACAGAACATACTCTGACACAGGGAAATGAAAATAATATAATACAAAAGAGAGCTGTCAGCACAGATACAGGACAGGAAGACAGAGAAAGCCAGGCAGATTTGCCGGAACAGGAGGCAGAGCGCGCGTTTGCGGCTTTGCTGCGGGATTATGATATGTATGGAGTTCTCACTAATACAGAGAATATTTCTGTGATGCAGAATGCTTCCCAGGATTCTGCTGTGGTGAGAGTGCTTCCCAGCGGTTATCAGGTACGCTTTTTGGGCGCCGTAGTGAAGGAAGAGGAAATCTGGTTTGAGACAGCTTTTGCCGTCAATGACCTGGAATATACTGGATTTGTCCAGAGCAGCTATGTGATATCTCAGGACAGCAGGCTGGAAGACTGGAAAAACCAGTATTTTGGCAGCGGCAAAAGCAGGGCGGCAGGAGCAAACAGCACAAAGGCAGCAGGGCAGACAAATTTGTCAGCGTTTCCTGCAAGTTACCGCTCTTATATTCAGAAATTGAACAAAGCACATCCAAATTGGACATTTGTGCCGATGAATACCGGGCTGGAATGGTCAGAAGTGGTGAAAAACGAGATGGTAAACGCCAGAAATCTGGTGTACGCTACAGAACCGCTTTTCTGGAAATCCACGGCAGCGCAGGATTATAATATGAGCACTGGCAAGTGGATTGCAAAGGATGGGCAGAACTGGGTGCAGGCGTCAGAATCGATCGTCAAGCATTATCTGGACCCCAGGAATTTTTTAAACGAGGAATCGGTGTTCCAGTTTGAACTGCTCACCTATAATGGCGCTTATCACACGGAATCCGGCGTGGAAAAAATCTTGAGCGGCACCTTTATGAGCCAGAAGAAACTGGAAGATAATTCGGGCGGCGGGATTACCTATGCGCAGGCTTTTATGAAGATTGGAAAAGAGTTGAAGGTCAGCCCTTATTTCCTGGCCAGCCGTATCCGGCAAGAGCAGGGAGTCAAGGGAGATTCTCCGCTGATCTCAGGTACTTATCCGGGGTATAAAGGATATTATAATTACTTTAATATTTCCGCAACGGGCCTTGGAGAACAGGTGGTGATTAACGGTCTGAAAGAAGCAAAGGCTGCAGGATGGACTACAAGGTATGGGGCGTTGTCCGGCGGAGCGAAAAAGACGGCGGAGAGATATATTACCAGGGGGCAGGATACCTTCTATCTGCAGAAGTTTGATGTCGACGCTTCGTATGACGGATTGTACTGGCATCAGTACATGCAGAACCTTCTTGCGGCTGATAACGAGGGCAAAAATGTGCGCAGAAGCTATGAGTCTATGGGGGCCATCAACAATAAGTTTGTATTCAAGGTTCCGGTCTATAAGAATATGCCCGCTTCGGCATATCCGCAGCCGGGAGAAAAGCTGGCGCAGCCAAAAGTGACTGTGAAGAAAAGCAGTAATACGGTAAATCTCTCCTGGCAGGAAGTCAGCGGTGCGCAGGGCTATCAGATTTATCGCAAAGAGGGAAGCAGCGGGACATATAAGCAGGTGAAAAAACTGGCAGGACTTGAAGCTGCCTCCTGGCAGGATAAGAGCACGGTTCTGGGGAAGACTTATTATTATAAAGTGAGAAGCTATTTCCAATATAAGGAAGGCTATGTATACTCTTCTTATTCCAGTGAAAAGAAGGCGGATTTCGCCATACCTGCACCCTCCTGGAAGAGCTTTAAGGTAAAAAATTATACCACTGTGCAACTGTCCTGGAATAAGGCGTCCGTGACGGGCTATCGGATTTACCGCAAGACGGATTCTGGCAAGTATGTGAGCATTCAGACATTGAAGGGCAGCCAGATACTGTCTTATACAGATAAGACAGTTCAGCCAGGACACACCTATTCTTACAAGATTCGTGGTTATAAGACGGTGGACGGCAAAAATTATTATTCAAAATATACCAGCGTGGAGAAAGCGGAAATAAAAATAAAAAAACCTACGCTTACGAAGGCAGCAGCTTCGGGAAAAAAAGTGTCTCTTAAGTGGAAGCGGGATTCCAAAGCGTCGGGATATTATCTGTACCGTTCTGAGACAAAAAAGGGCGGTTATAAGAAAATAAAAACGATAACTGGCAACAAGACGGTGAAATGGACGGATAAAGGTCTTTCGTCCAGAAAAACGTATTACTATAAAATACGTTCCTATGTGAAAACCTCAGGGGGAAAGAAAAGTTCCTCCTATTCCAAAGTATTGACAGCAATAAGATGATAAAAGGATATAAGATATGAAAATAACACCTTATCGAATTAAAAAAGGAATTCGATATCTCAGACATTATGGGCCCAAAGCCTTTTGGAACCGGCTCTTAGATAAGCTGGAACCGGAAGAAGTGCCTTATGGCCCCTGGTTTGAGAAAAACAGGACAGGGGATCAGGAACTGGAACGGCAGGCAGGCAGGCAGCAGAGTTTTGCCTGCCGCCCTCTGATCAGTATAGTTGTGCCCTGCTATCAGACACCGGAAAAATATCTCATAGAAATGCTGGATTCTGTAAGGCATCAGTCTTACAGCCGGTGGCAGCTCTGTCTGGCAGACGCTACGCCTTCTGATAAGGTGAAAGAGATGGTGGAAGCTTACTGCGCAGACTACCAGGAAAAGAGGATTAAGTACCGGCATTTATCAGAGAATCTGGGGATTGCAGAAAATACCAATGCTGGAATTGAGATGGCAGAAGGAGAATGGATAGGATTTTTAGACCATGATGACCTTCTGGCGCCAGAAGCCTTATATGAGGTGGTGTTTTTGATGAATCAGGAGCCTGAGGCGGAAGCTATTTATTCCGATGAAGACCAGGTGGAGGAGACGAGATCTGGGCTAGTGCATAAAAAGCCTCATTTTAAACCTGATTTCAGCCTGGATCTTCTGCGTTCCAACAATTATATTACTCATTTTTTCTGCGTAAGCCGAAGAGTCGTTGTCCAGACAGGAGGATTCCGGGCAGAGTTTAACGGTGCGCAGGACTATGATTTTATTCTGCGCTGTACAGAAAAGGCAGCAAAAGTGGGGCATGTACCCAGGGTGCTGTATCATTGGAGGGTGCACAGCAATTCTACGGCAGACAATCCCTTAAGCAAGATGTATGCTTATGATGCGGGGAAGCATGCCCTGGAAGAACATTTAAAACGCATGAATCAGCCAGGAGATGTCAGCCAGCTTCTGCATTTCGGGTTCTACCGGGTGAAGTACCCGGTTTCGGGAAATCCGCTGGTGTCCATTTTAATACCAAATAAAGACCAGTCTCAGACACTGCGGCGCTGCATACAGTCTATAGAACGGTCAGTATGGAAGAATTATGAAGTCATAATCATAGAAAATAACAGTCAGGAAGCCGAAACTTTTCAATATTACCGTGAGCTTTGCCAGGAAGAAGGCGAGGGAAAAATTTACGGACGAGGATTTCTGAGCGGCGGGCAGGCTGTAAAAGTAGTAGTGTGGGACAGCGGTTTTAATTATTCTGCGATCAATAATTTTGGAGCTTCTTATGCGCAAGGTGAATACTTTGTCCTGCTCAACAACGATATTGAGATTATTACAACAGACTGGCTGGAAGAAATGCTGGGCAACTGCCAGAGACCGGAGGTGGGCATCGTGGGAGCCAGGCTTTATTATCCGGATAACACCGTTCAGCATGCCGGAATTGTCGTGGGAATTGACGGGATTGCAGCCAATATGTTTCCCGGTTTGCGCCGGGGACAGGAAGGCTACTATCACAAGGCCGCAATTCAGCTGAATTACAGTGCAGTGACAGCAGCGTGCCTGATGGTCTCACGTGAAATTTATGAGAAGGTACATGGGCTGGAAGAACAGCTTGCTGTGGCGTTTAATGATCTGGATTTCTGTCTGCGGGTGTGTCAGCAAGGATATCTGGTGGTATACAATCCTTTTGTGGAGGCATACCATTATGAATCAAAGTCCAGAGGACAAGAAGACACAAAGGAAAAAGTGTACCGCTTTGGAGAAGAGATCGAATTTATCCGCAATCGGTGGATGGATTTGATGAAAAAGGGAGATCCTTATTATAATCCTAATTTTTCTCTGAAAAAATGTAATTATGCCTTAAAGCCCTGGAAATAAATAAGCAGACTTTAAAAAAGAGCAGGTTCATCTTGAACTTGCCCTTTTTTCAATTCAATGCTACAATAGAGAGATCAAAATATACAGAGTGGGATGTGGAGAAGAGACGTATGATGAAAGTATTTATATGCCCTAAATGTGGAAGTATTACAACAGTGTCCAGACGAAAGGAAGTGTTTTGCCACAAATGCGGAGGAACTCAGATGATTCCATCCAAACTGACTTTCGCCAAATATACCCAGATGGATGAACAGCAGAGGAAGGATTATTCTGAGAGCTGGCTATACATACGGAATCATACATCAGGTGAATCTTAATCAGAATTTTTGGAGATAATATTAAGGAAACTTTAATAAAATTTCGTTGTTTCCTTTAGAAAGCATATTGTATGATAAGATTTAATCAATTTTAAACAGTGAAGAGAATTTGCCATGATAGTATATTAATTACGAACTTTCGGGGAAAAATTATGTATAAAAAACAGAAAAAGAGCTGGGTAAAGCACCTGGATTTTCTGATTGTTGATGTGCTTTGCCTGGAGATTACATTTTATCTGTCCTGTCTGATCAGGCTGGGGAGTTTTTATGATGTCGAAGGAATCAGCGAGTATTACAATCGTCTGGCGATTGTGCTGCTGCTGACGGATATCTGTGTTGTTTTTCTTTCAGAAGCTTATACTGGAATATTGCGGCGGAATCGGATTCAGGAGCTGAAAGCTGTCATTATACACTGCAGTACAGTATTTGCCACAATCACTGTATATGTGTGGGCGACCAAACAGGCAGAGATATACTCCAGACAGGTTATTCTGGTATTCTGGGGAGCTTCTATTGTGGTGGAATATTTCACCAGATGCCTTTGGAAAATTTATATCCGCCAGCGGATGATCCGTGGAAAACGGTTCACCAAGCTTATGATAGTCACGGAAGAACGCTATGCCAGGGAATGTGTTTCTGATTTTCAGAATAACAGATATAAGGAATTTGAGGTAACTGGAGTGGTGATCGTGGATAAGGACCAGACCGGAGAAGAAATCTGCGGCGTGCCTGTTGTAGCCACAGCGGATGGATTTTTGGAATATGTGCGCTGTAATGTGGTGGATGAAGTGTTTATCAATGGAAATACCAGAGAGAGCAGCGAGGCACTGGCAAATGAGCTGCTGGAACTGGGATTGACGGTGCATTTTAACCTGGTCCGTGAATCTCGGCTGATGCCTAATAAGCTGATAGAGCACTGCGGGAAATATCTGGTTCTCACCACCAGCATGAAAATTGCTACCAACCGGCAGATTTTTCTGAAGCGAAGTATGGATATTGCTGGCAGTCTTTTGGGATTGTTTCTGACGGGGATCGCCTGGGTGGTTTTTGCGCCGCTGATTAAACTGCAGTCGCCAGGGCCTGTCTTTTATGCTCAGACACGGATTGGAAAAAACGGAAGGCGTTTTAAATTTTATAAATTCCGCACCATGATTGTGGGAGCAGATCATATGAAAAAAGATTTGATGGAACAAAATGAGATGGATGGGCTGATGTTTAAGATGGAGGATGATCCCAGAATTTTCCCGGTGGGAAAGTTTATGCGCAAGTATTCCATTGACGAGCTTCCGCAGTTCTGGAATGTGCTCAAAGGTGATATGAGCCTGGTTGGGACAAGACCTCCCACGGAGGATGAATTTGAACAGTATGAACTTCATCACAAGGCAAGGCTTGGCATCCGCCCGGGACTGACTGGCATGTGGCAGGTCAGCGGGAGAAGTGATATTAAGAATTTTGAAGAAATTGTGGCGCTGGACACCCAGTATATTTCCAATTGGTCTCTTGCCATGGATATCCGGATTCTGTTCCGGACGGTAGGGGTGGTGCTGACAGGAAAAGGATCGTCATGACAGATATTTCAATTACGATTGTAGCTTATAATGATGAAGAGGATGTGAGAAACGCGGTGTCATCCATTGAGGAATATACCGCTGCTTCTCTTGTAAAACAACTATATATTGTGGATAACAGTACCAGGGAAAATACACTGTCCTCTCTGGAAAAGGAATATCGGGATGTGGTTTATGTGAAGCCGGGAGAGAATCTTGGCTTTGGGGGAGGCCATAACTATGTATTGGAAAAGCTGAATTCTAAATACCATGCCATAGTGAATCCAGACATTCTTTTGACAGAGGACAGTTTTTCTGTGCTTCTGGAGTTTTTAGAGAAGACGGGCGCAGGCATGGCAGTGCCGCGGCTGGTGGATGAATCGGGTGAGCTTCAGAATGTATATCGTCGGGAACTGACGGTGCTTGATATGGGAATCCGTATGTTTTTGTCCGGACATTTCCGCAAGCGCCAGTCTTACCATACGATGCAGGATATGGATTTTGAGAAACCCTTTGCAGTGCCTTTTGCTCAGGGGAGTTTTCTTGTAATCCGCACAGAGCTGTTTCGTAAACTGGGGGGATTTGACAGCCGTTATTTTATGTATATGGAAGATGCGGATCTGTGTAAGCAGGTAAATTTAAACAGTAGTCTCTGGTATTGTCCGGATACTGCTGTGATTCATAAATGGGAGCGCGGCTCTCACAAAGACAGAAAGCTGTTTCAGATACATATGAAGTCTATGCTGAGCTATTTTAGAAAATGGGGGTGGAAATTGTGGTGACGGGGGAGAATGAAATCCGGGTGTCGGTGGCGATGGTGACTTATAACGGCGCTGCCTATCTCAGGGAGCAGATAGATTCCATTTTAAGCCAGTTGGGAGAAGAGGATGAACTGATAATTTCAGATGATGGCTCAGAAGACGGAACCCTTTCCATTCTGCAGGAATATCAGAAAGTGAATGAGAAGATCCGTCTGCTGCAGGGACCAGGGCAGGGAATTAAGAAAAACGTGGAGCATGCTTTGTCAGGAACCAGAGGACGTTATATTTTCCTGGCAGACCAGGATGATATCTGGCTGCCTGGCAAGGTAGAACGAATTCTGCAGGTATTTCAGGAGCAGAAGGTTTCTGTGGCAGTTCATGATGCAAGAGTGTTTCAGGGGGATGACAGCACACAGATTTTGATGGATTCATTTTTTGCATTCCGCGGTTCTTGTGCCGGGGTTATAAAAAATATGGTGAAGAATACCTATATCGGCTGCTGCATGGCGTTTCGCCGTGAACTTTTAGAAGTGGTGGTTCCCATTCCGGCACAGATTGAAATGCATGACCAGTGGATTGGAGTTTTGGGAGACTATTATGCCGGAAAATCCTGTTTTCTGCCGGAGCCGTTCTTACTATACCGCAGGCATGGAGACAATAATTCAGCAATGACTCATTATGGCTTTTGCCGTATGATTAGAAACCGGTTAGTATTTTTTTTGCATTTTGCAAAGCGGATTCTGCATCTGCGAAGAAAAAATTTGAGTTTGCCCATTTAATGTTTTAGTGCTGGAAACCTTTTGGCACATAAAACCAAAAATAGGAAAACTCAAAAGAAAAAACAGTTGCTAAATCATGGAAAATAATATAATATAAGTCATAAGTGTGTAACATTCTGTAAGATAAATGTAATAAAATGGAAAATGGGTAAGGTGTAGGTATGGCAAACAGAGATAACGGTCAGGAAAAAATGATCACGGGGAAAAAGCCCTCCAGGGCTAAGAAAAGGAAACGGCGGTTCTTGCTATTTGGAATAGAACTGCTGATTTTGGCAGGCGTTCTGGTATGGGTGTGGACCAATGCAAAAATGGATAAGATACAGACGGATGAAACGTTTGAGGCAAAAGATGTCAAGAATGAGGAATTAACCAAAGAAACCAGGGATGTGCTGGGAGAATACACTACGATTGCGCTGTTCGGACTGGACAACCGTGATACGAATTCCTATAACAGCGGGAACTCGGATGTGATCATGGTGGCGAGAATTGATAAAGATACCAAGGAAGTGCGTCTGGTATCCGTTTACCGTGATACATATTTGAAAATGGCGGACCTGGATAATACGGAGGCCTACAGTAAGGCGAATGCGGCGTATGCCGTGGGAGGACCCCAGCAGGCTGTGCGTATGCTCAATACCAATCTGGATCTGGATATTCAGGAGTATGTGTCTTTTGATTTTGACGCGGTGGCAGAGGCAGTAGATATCTTAGGCGGCGTCGAAATTGAAGTTACAGAGGCAGAAGTAGTGCATTTGAATAATTATTGTATAGAGACCTCAGAGGTGACGGAAAAGAGCTATGATCCCCTTCCTGGCGCCGGAACTTATAATTTAAATGGTGTACAGGCAGTCTCCTACGGAAGAATCCGTTATACGGCAGGAGATGATTTCAAGAGGACGGAACGCCAGCGGTTAGTGGTGAATAAAATGGTAGAAAAAGCTCTGGCCTCTGATATCGGCACAATCAATAAACTGATAGACGCAGTGTTCCCCAAAATTAAAACCAGCCTTGGGAAGACAGAGATCGCTGCGATGGCAGTGGACGCTTTCAATTATAAAATGGGAGACAACGCAGGATTTCCATTTGCCAAAGAAAATAAGGTTGTGGATATTTCTTATCAGAAAGCAGACGCGGACTGCGTCATTCCTGTAAGCCTTTCTGCGAACGTAAAGCAGCTCCATGATTTTTTGTATGGAAACACTGGTTATACTGTAACAGACAGTGTGGAAAGCATCAGCGATGAGATTATGTACCGGACTGGAGTGACCGGAGGAAGCAGTGAATAACTTTAGGAAAGCAGATGCGAAGTATCTTTGAGAAGCTTTCCGACGTTATGGCAGGTGGCGCCGAGCGTTGCGTGCCGGTACCTTATGTAAGGAGGATAAGATATGTGTGGAATTGTAGGTTATATAGGAGACTCGCAGGCAGCCCCTATTTTGCTGGATGGATTGTCAAAGCTGGAATACAGAGGATATGATTCGGCAGGAATTGCTGTGTATGATGGAGAACATATTCAGACGCAGAAATCTATCGGCCGTCTGAAAGTGCTCAGTGAGCTGACACATGACGGCGCTACCATGCCCGGAACCGTGGGGATCGGGCATACCCGCTGGGCAACACATGGCGCACCTTCCAAGGAAAACGCCCATCCTCACTTTAATCAGGACGAAACCATTGCGGTGGTGCACAATGGTATTATAGAGAATTATCTGAAGATGAAAAAGTATCTTGAGAAAAAGGACTATCATTTTGTTTCAGATACAGATACAGAAGTAGTGGCACACCTGCTGGATTACTATTATAAAGGAGATCCGATTGAGGCAATCACAAAGGTTATGCACCGGGTCGAAGGATCTTATGCTCTGGGAATTATATTTCTCGAACATCCAGGGGTAGTATATGCAGTACGCAAAGACAGCCCCCTGATTGTCGGGCATGGCAAAGACGGCAATCTCATTGCCTCGGATGTGCCAGCAGTTTTAAAGTATACCAGAAATGTGTACTTTATCCAGAATGAGGAAATAGCTGTATTAACAGGAGAGAGTATTGCTTTCTATAATGTGGACGGAGAAGAGATTCAAAAGGAGTCTACGACCATTGACTGGGACATCAATGCGGCGGAAAAAGCCGGGTATGAGCATTTCATGTTGAAGGAGATGTATGAACAGCCAAAGACGGTAAGAGATACTCTCAATCCGAGAATTAAAGACGGTGCGGTGGTGATTGAAGAACTGGGGATGACAGACGAAGAAATCCGCCGGATTCAGAGAATTCATATTGTTGCCTGCGGTTCAGCGTACCATACGGGAGTAACGGCGAAATATGTATTTGAGGGTATGGCCCGCATTCCGGTGGAGGTAGATCTGGCATCGGAATTCCGCTACCGTAATCCGATTCTTCAGGAAAATGATCTGGTAATCATTATCAGTCAGTCTGGCGAGACGGCAGATTCTCTGGCAGCTTTGCGTGAGGCAAAGAGCAAGGGAATCAAGACGCTGGGGATAGTCAATGTGGTGGGAAGCTCTATTGCCAGAGAAGCCGATACGGTAATGTATACCTGGGCAGGTCCGGAGATTGCAGTTGCCACTACCAAGGCGTACAGCGCCCAGTTGATTGCAGAATATTTGCTGGCGGTGAAATTTGCCCAGGTTCGGGGCGAAATTACAGAGACGGAGGTTGCCTCTTACCTCAAGGATTTGCAGAAACTGCCCCAGCAGATTGAAATGCTTTTGAGCAATAAAGAGAGAATTCAGCATTTTGCCAACCGTTACATTTCTGCGAAGGATGTATTTTTTGTGGGCAGGGGGATTGACTATGCCATTTCTATGGAAGGCTCTCTGAAACTAAAGGAGATATCTTATATCCATTCTGAGGCCTATGCGGCAGGTGAGTTAAAGCATGGAACCATTTCCCTGATTGAAGAGGGAACGCTGGTTGCGGCAGTGCTGACCCAGGAGGAATTATATAAGAAGACGATCAGCAATATTGTGGAGCTGACCAGCCGGGGGGCGTTTGTGCTTGCCGTGACTACTACGGGAAACACAGAGATTGAAAAGGCGGCTGACTATGTAATTTATATTCCCCAGACCAACCGCTGGTTTACGAATTCTCTGGCCATTATTCCTCTGCAGCTTTTTAGTTATTATGTATCTGTGGGCAAGGGCTGTGATGTAGATAAACCCAGGAATCTTGCGAAATCTGTGACTGTGGAATAAGAATGGCAAAATATGTAACTGTAGAAAAAAACTTGCATAATTTAATAGAGTGGTATACAATAGGAAGCCG
>Ga0224483_100160_pt1 | contig 17893 bp, 15 predicted proteins | sample hydfratestSal1_FD_181453 | JGI IMG/M metagenome (GOLD analysis project Ga0224483, IMG submission 181453) | Metatranscriptome of mouse feces microbial communities from Columbus University, Ohio, United States - Sal1 (Metagenome Metatranscriptome) ... | reverse complement strand
TGTCTTGTTTATGAATCGCAGGGAGGACGAGCGAATGATTTAGAAATGAATTTGAGAGAGGAAGCTGCTTCAATGGCAGTGAATCTAAAAATGATTATTAATGATGATATAAATAAAGGCTATCTGTATTGTATGATGGGAGTGATTGTCATTGCTGTAACTGTGTGGGGGGCGAAGAAAAAAGCCGGTGAGAAAATAGAAGCCAGATTTCTCAATGTATTCAAACTTTTTACATTTTGCACAATACTGTGCAGCATATATACGATAGCTTTATTTATTCGAGTGGGAGCGGATAAGATTCTGAGATGCGAAAACATAATGGTGATGTATATGTATTTTATTGTTTTATCCGTAATGTCGTTAGGATATATTCTAAGACAGATGAATAAAACAATAATTGCTATGCCGACGGCATGCTTTATTTTATTCATAAATGCATGCATACCGGGGGGGGGGGTAATGTATACAAACAATCCGGAACATTTAACATGCCTATGTACAAAAACGAACAGATTATTGAGAGCGTAATAGGGCAGTTTCAGGAAGCAGATAAAAATAATCAGACAGAAATTGATCTGCATTATCCTTCCAAAATTTCCTTATCAGACGGCTTTGCACAAAGGATTTCGAATACATTATATAATCATGGAATTATTGAAAAGAATATGACCGTCCATGTGGTTCCTGATGAAAGCCTTGATGTGCATTGATGAGATAATGGATGTGAATGATGAAAGGAAGCATATGTTTACAAAACAAAAAATGTGGGTTCAATATCAAAAAATGCGATTAAAATGGAAAAAGGTAAACCGGCATAATTTTTCATATCCCGGATTTTATATTGATATGAAAAAGGTTCATATCGGAAATTATACTTATGGTAAAATCAATGCTCATATGTCGGGCTGTGAAAATGAATTTCTGCAAATCGGGAATTTCTGTTCGATTGCTTCCAGCGTGAAATTCATGCTTGCCGGAGAGCATGATATGGGAATATTTTCAACATATCCTTTTAAGCAGAAGCTAATGGGAAGCTGCGTAGAAACAAAAACAAAAGGAAGGATCGTGATTCAGGACGATGTATGGCTGGGAGAAAATGTAATCGTATTATCTGGTGTTACGATTGGTCAAGGAGCAGTGGTGGCGGCGGGAGCTGTTGTCGTCAAGGATGTAGAACCATATACGATAGTAGGAGGGGTTCCGGCTAAATTTATTAAAAAGAGATTTAACGATGACATAATCGATGAACTTTTAAAAATCGATTATAGTAAGATAACACCTGAAATGATTTGCAATAATATTAACGACTTGTATGAGTATGTTGATAGTGCTGAGCGGGCGGAAAATATTAGAGAAATACTAATGTAGGTGATATATGAGAGAAGAAGTTTATGGAACAGACTTGAACAACAGAAAAGCAGGACTTGGATTTAAAATCTTTTTTTTGCTTTACCTTATTTTGCCAGAATATTTTGCAATTGAGTTTTCGGCATCATTTCCGCTGCTTACAGCCAGCAGACTGATCCTTTTCTTTATGCTCATATTTCAAACTATAAAGAACAGGGGAATAATTAAATTTGGCTTATGCAAAAATAAGAAATTAGAAAGAGCCATATTACTGTATATTTTCGGAATGGTTACAGTTAATTTCTTTCATATTAATTATACGGCTGAATCGGTGAAAGAAATATTTACATTGATTTTTGAACAACTATGCCTTGTGTGGCTCATTGCGCAAATAGTCAATACCAGAAAGCGTTTTATCTATGCGCTCCGTTTGCTGGTGTATTCTTCCGGAATCGTGGCAGTGATTTCTATTGTGAGTTCTATAATAGGATATAATCTGTTTTATCTGTTGACGACGGTCAATAGAACCATGATTCAAGCGGGGTATGTAAGAATGGGGGTTCTTAGGGCGGAGGCAGGTTTTGGACATGCAGTGTATTATGGGATGTATTGTGTGATTATGACGGTACTCGGAGCCTATTTATATGAAAGGGATAGTGGCAAAAAAATCCAGGCATTATCTTGTGTGGGATTAAATATAGTAGCGTGCTTGTTTGCAAATTCGAGAGGCAGTCTTGTCGTGCTTGTAACCATGCTTGTGCTGACCTTGTTTAACAGAAATAGTAAAATAATCAGAAAATATATAGTTTGGATAGGAATCGGCATAGTTGCGCTTATAATTGTATGCATTGTATTATCTCCAATCAGAGATTTTATAAGTGGCATGGTGATGTCTTTATTGGCTATAATGGATAAAACAATTTCACTGGAGAATTATGGAGCTAATGAAGGCGGTATGGATTCGAGATGGGCGCAGTTGACATGCTTATATGATGTTGCGAAAAATAATTTCCTATTTGGTTATGGAGCTGGTGCACATAGCCGTGCGAGATTAGAAGACGGGCTGAAGTGCTTTTGGATGGGCAAGTGGAGACCACTGGGTACGTTTGACATGGGTTTGGCTGCTACTGTGGGACAATATGGATATGTGGGTGAGGCTCTTAAAATATGCTTATTTGTGAGTTTGCTACAGAACAGTTGGAAAAAAAGAAAAACAGATCCGGTTTACAGAATGCTGCTGCTTGCTATTATTGCATATCTGCTGGGGCTGCTGACGATAAGTGCATTAGATAATGTATTATGGGTTTTGATTGGATTGCTTGTCAGCTATGTTAATATAGACTATAAGGAAAGACAAGGAGGAACTGTTTAATGCGGGTTTTGTGGTTCTCGGTTACCCCTTCTTTATATGATGAAACAAAACATGGGGGCTGGGTGGCTTCATTAGAGAAAATAGTACGTGATTATTATCCTGATATAGAGCTAGGAATAGCTTTTGAGTATGGAACCAATGAAAAAAAGACGAGTAGAGAAAATGTTACCTATTATCCAATTAAAGTGATGGATGGCATAACAGATGGTATCAGAAGAAGGCTGCAAGAAAGCTTTTATTGGGAAAAACTGCGACTTATAATGATTAACATTATAGAGGATTTTAAGCCCGATTTAATACAGTGCTTTGGGTCGGAATGGTTATATGGTATGATAGCAAAATATACCGCAATACCGGTCGTTATTCATATGCAGGGATTTTTGCATATATATGATATGTGCGGAGAAATGGCTTATACAAAGCTTGATGATTTGTTAATAGGAGGGTTTACGCCGAAAGCAATATATCGTTTTCTTTTTCATGAGAATATAAAAAAGCACAATAGAAATTGTGAAAAAGAATTGATGTTTAGGAATTCCTTTTTTATGGGACGGACAGAATGGGATAAAAATATTGTTCGATATTTCAGTCATGACTCGGTTTATTATTATTGTCCAGAGGCAATTCGGGAAGAAATATATAACAGTGGTCAAAGATGGAAATTGTTGCCCAAAAAGAAATTAACACTGGTGACGATTACACAGGGGAGCGTTCTAAAGGGAAATGAAATAATATTGAGAACGGCTCAAATATTAAAGCAACAGTTTCATGTCAATTTCGAATGGAGAATTGCAGGAGATATCAATTCTATAAAAAGATTTGAAAGAAAAGTAAAAATTAAATTCAAAGATGTGAGTGCTACTTTGCTTGGTATGATTGACCCGAAAGAAATTGTTGAGGAACTGCTGAATGCGCATATGTATGTACATCCGGCGATCATTGATAATTCGCCGAATTCATTGTGTGAAGCCCAACTAATAGGCTGTCCTGTGATTGCGGCAAATGTAGGCGGAATTTCCAGCCTGGTGGACGATGGGGTTACAGGTGTTCTATACCCATATAATGAACCTTATGCGTTGGCATTTCGGATTATGACGATGTTTGAAAATAAGAATAAATTAACCGACTTGTCACAGAATGAAGTGAAGTGCTCGACGGAAAGACATGAACCTAGGAAAATAGGGGAAACAATTATCAATATCTATCATGACATATTAGATAGAAGTGGAAACGGAGAGTGAAAATGAACGCGTTAATTCGCAAAGCAAATAGTCTATATAAAGTGATTTCATCAAATATATCAATTAGAAAAGAATATAAAAATGAAGTGACAACAAGAATAAACAATAATCAAATTGCTATTTTAAATACGTCACTTGGGACGAGTAACCTTGGTGATGAAATTATAATGTTTTACATCAAAAGGAATATTAGTGAATATCTTCAGGGATACGATATTATTGAAGTGTCAACACACTTATACCCGACAAAAGAACAAGTCGAAAAATTGTTGGACTCCAAATATGTACTTATTTATGGTACAAATATTTTATCACCAAGAATGGAACTTTATTCTGGCTGGAAATTTGATGAACGCCTTATTCATCTACATAATGTAATTTTAATTGGTACGGGATGGTGGGGATACCAACATACGTCAGCTTATTCAAAATATGTGTATAAGCGTATTTTGTCAACGGAATGCCTTCAGTCTGTTAGGGATGAACAAACTTGTCAAAAATTAAGGAAGATAGGAATTAGCAATGTTGTCAACACTAATTGTTTGACAATGTGGGGATTGGACAAAAAGTGTGATAACATACCAACCTTCAAATGTGATACAGTGGTCTTTACTATTACGTCTGTCCTTCGACAGGCAGAAGCAGACAAAAAACTTATTGAGATTTTATTAAAAAATTATACAAGGCTATTTTTTTGGCCGCAAGCTGATACAGATATGGAATATTTGGTGGAGATTATGGGAGACGGAATGAGAAATATTAACGTCATTGAGAGATCATTGTCAGCATATACAGCTTTTTTAAGAAAAACTCAGGTGGATTATGTAGGGAGCAGACTACATGGTGGCATTCATGCTCTTCAAAATGGTAGAAGAACTATAATAATTGCAGTGGATAACCGGGCGACTGAAATAAAAAAGGATACAAATCTTCCTGTAATTGCGGTTGAGGATGTAAAAATATTATTAGAAGATATGATAAACTCAGAATGGAAAACGGATATACATTTGAATACTGAAAATATTAATCACTGGATGGGCTCTTTTAGTGCAACGCTACGGGGAGAGTGAGCATCAAAACTTGTATAAGGAGTGGTGCACAAGTTACAATAGGGAGAGGTGTGGGATATTTTAAAATTTGCGATTGGAAAATAATCAAGTTTAGGAGATTTTGATAATTATGGGTCGATATAAGCTTTTAATAAAGAATATAGGACTGCTCACCTTAAGTAATTTTGCAACCAAACTTCTTTCTTGCACCGCTATATTAAATATCTTAACAACGACCGAATATGGAATCTATGATTTGTTTAGCACGACGATTGGTTTGTTGGTTCCGCTTCTTACGCTTGACATACAAGCAGCGTTGAGGAATAAAAACTTTTAGCACTAAGGCATTCAGTTTTATGCAGGGTATCCTCCTGTGTAGTAAAACAGAATTAAGAAATTTTTCGCATGGAGGATGCTGCAAATGAAAAAAAGAGAAAAAAGGAAAGCAAAAGAACAGGATTGTGGAATAGTTGATTTCATGATGGTAATAAACCATTTTTTACAAGCTGGGTGACTGGATTTCGGAGATGGAAAGATCAGTTTAAATAAATCAGAGGAAATATATTATGTCTGAAAATAGAACAAAGAAGGCATTTGTAAATGTTGCATTTAATTTTGCAAATCAAATAGTAACGTTGGTTTTATCCTTTATATCTCGTACGGTTTTTATTTATGCATTTGGAGTAGAATATCTGGGAATAAATGGTTTATTCACGGATGTCCTTGGGCTGTTGTCAATGGCTGATTTGGGATTTAATACTGTTATGGTATATAGTCTATATCAGCCTTTGGCAGAGAAGGATACAGATAAAATTGCTTCTTTAGTATTCTTTTATAGAAAAGTATATATTTTTATTGCAATAGTGGTTTCTGTTGTTGGAGTGGCTTTCATTCCGTTTTTACCATTCGTAGTAAATTTAGAGAAAGAACTGAAGGATCTAAATATTTATTATTTACTGTCACTGGCTAATGTGGTCTTCTCGTATTTGTGGTTTTATAAAACTTCGATTTTAACAGCAGATCAAAAAAATTATGTTATTGTAAAAATATCTATGTTGATGAATGTTTTGAAAATAATAGCACAAATTTTTGTAATTATGATTTTGCGTAATTATATAGTATATTTGGCAATAGGGACAGGTTTTGTTTTAATTAATAATATTGTAGCGTCAAAAGTTGCAGTAAAGCATTATCCATTTATTAAGCAAGGAAAAAGTTTGGAAAAGAGAGAACAAAAGGAAATAATGAAAAATATTGGTTCGGGATTTTTATATAAGGTTTCCTCTGTTCTGCTTAATTCAACTGACAATATTTTAATTTCTGTCATGGTAGGCACTGTTGCCGTGGGATTATATTCTAATTATTTGATGTTACAAACAAAGATATCTTGTTTTTATATATTGGTGTTTTCTTCAATAACAGCAAGTATTGGTAATTTAATTGCAAAAGAAAATGAGCGGAAGAGGTACGAGATTTTTCAATGCGAACAAGTGGTTAGTTATATTATTTGTGGGGTACTTATTCCGTGTTACATATCGCTTGTTAATGATTTCATTGTATTGTGGCTTGGAGAAAAATTTGTTTTATCTGATTTAACGGTTTGGATGATAGGGCTTAATATGTATTTAGGATGTGTTTTACAACCGCTCTGGTCGTATAGAGATGCGACAGGATTGTTTAGAAAAACAAAATGGATTATGGTAATTTGTGCAATTTTTAATATAGTATTATCTGTCATGTTTGGGGTATTAATGGATTTACCAGGAATTTTATTAGCTTCGAGCATTTCTAGGTTGTTGACATATGTGTGGTATGAGCCTAAGGTGCTATTTAAAGAATACTTTAATTTGCGACCTTATAAATATTATTTCAGCCTTGTGGGAAATTTTGTTCTTATTTTGGGACTGAGTTATATAGGTTTTCGTTTGGGGCGTGGATTAGTTGTAGAGTCTGTAGGGGGGTGGCTTTTAAAGGCTATTATTATTGGTAGTGTAAGCGTGTTAATAACAAGTATGGTATATAAAAACAGTAACGGAACACAATTGATAAAAGAAAAGATTGTTAATATGTTTAAAAGAGATGAGGATAATAGAAACTGAATTATATTAAATCGAGGAACAGTTATGGATAGTATAGAAAAAAAGCGTATAAAAATTAAATTTGTGGATTTTTGGGGACATTGGAATGAAAATGATAATTTTATTGTTAATTGTTTAAAAAAGTATTATGATGTGGAAATATCTAACAAACCTGATTATGTATTTTTTTCGACCTTTAATGGCTTATTTGAACATATGGAATTTGCGGATTGTGTTAAAATTTTTTATACACAAGAAAATCTTTGTCCTGATTTTAATTATGCGGATTATGCTATGGGATACGAAATGATGTCTTATGGAGATCGTTATTTATGGTATCCTAATTTTTTGGTAGAGGAAAGGTATAAAAATTCATGGGATTTAATGAAGGTCAAGCATGTGAATAATGAAGGGTTGGTAAATAGAAAGTTTTGTAGCTTTGTGGTCTCAAATGGGATGGCTGATTCGATAAGAAATGATATGTTTATAAAGTTGTCATTGTATAAGAAAGTCGATTCAGGAGGACGGTATAAGAATAATATTGGTTTGCCTAATGGAGTAGATGATAAAGTAGGGTTCGCAAAACAATATAAATTTTCGCTGTGTTTTGAAAATTCCAGCCATCCTGGGTATGTAACAGAAAAGATTGTAGAGGCATTTGCAGCAAAAACGGTACCTATTTATTGGGGGGATCCTTGTATTTCTAATATATTTAATCCGAAGGCTTTTATAAATGTTGGTGAGTTTGCAACAATAGATGATGCCATTGAAGAAATTAAAAAAATAGATTCAGATGACGAACGGTATTATGAGATGCTGAATGAACCGGCATTACAAGGTAATACATTAACGTGGGAGGGGAAGCATAAGGAGTTAGAACTGTTTTTTTTGAATATATTTGATCAAGATTTGAATAAGGCAATTAGAAGAAATCGGGTGTGTTGGGGAAGGATATATGAAGAAAGATATAGTGCTATGAAGAAAGCATATATTTTACTCAACTATAATATAGTGTCAGCAGTTTACAGTTTTTGGACCTTTCTAATCCAAGACTGAATATGGTGTTCTAATAACTTTACCAACGCACGGGCTTTTTTTACAGTTTCAAGCGATTCCACAAAACTGTTGAATATTATGTTGGCCTGAATCTGCTGTCCGATCTCAAATCGGGTCTCCTGAGCGCTGAAAGACTGATAAGATGAAAATGTTTCATCACTATAAGGAAGCAGTGTCATGGCACTATAAGAAACAGCCAGAAGGTTGATAAGACGCTCTATCCCTTCACGGTTTCTTATGCGGTATTCTTCCAGTGACCAGAAAGTCTTTCCTTCATAATAAGAGACTTCGATGTTCCAGCGCAGCTGGTAACAAGCCAGAGGAAGATAGCTGATATCCTCTTCCCCGTATTTCCGCATACGCTCGTCTGCGCAAAGGCTGTAATCGAGGGTAATCTCATCCGGCTTTTTTGTACAGAAGAACAGCCTGCGGCTGTCTCCTCCCTTTTTGGGGGCAGTAACAAAGGCATAGACTACCCGTTCACCCCAAAGCCTTGTTAGCACAGGGCGCACTCCTATCTTCCAGTCACCGCTTTGGGGTGTCGCCAGCTCAAAATCTTCCAGGTGGATGCGCTTCCCGTATTTCCTGGGACGGCCGCGCTTCCCGGTAGGAGCAGGGGGAAGCTCGTACATGGCAGTGTCGACGCGGGCATTGCAGATGATGCCAAGATTTCCAAACTCATTGATGAGCCCTGCCACTTCGGCTTTCGGGTACCAGCTGTCACACAGCAGGAACACCTGCCTTGAGGAGCCAATCACCCCCATCGCCTGCCGGACCATTTCAGCGGCGGTTTCCAGTTTGCTTTTTTCCTTATCCCAGAGCCGGTATCCCAGGGGAACCGACAGGTACTGGATCTGCCCGTCCTTTAAAACCGGGAAGGACAGCAGGATGCTTACCATACAATGGCCGTTCAGGTAATTGGAGCCATTATGTGCAGCATGGTCAAAGAGTTTTGAGCAGAGTTCAAACTTTTTGCCGAATTTCTCTACCATGGTGTCATCAATGGACAGGAACAGGGGCTGGGTTTCAAGGGAATCTGGAACCACTTTGACCACTTTTGAAACAGTGGTATCACTCCATCGGGAATGATCACAGCTATCCGTCCTCAGTGTATAATAATACGCATTTAATGATGTATCGGCAAGTTTTGACAGTACATGGCTATGCGCAAACCTAACAGAGCGGAAGGTATCAAGCGTCAGTATTGTTATAATCAAAAGGAACAGGTTCCTTGCGGTCGGTTTTGTAGCACCAGAAAAATATTCACAAAAGTAAGTATTCAGTCTATCCAAAATGGAGTTTTTCAAGTATAATAAGCGGTAGATACAAACTCATCTCTTTTCGTATGTATTTTAGTTTGACGCTTAAATTATACTACAAGAGATTGAGTTTGTATTTTATTTTTTTAAAAAGTTGTAAACTGCTGTATACATCAGAAAGTGTCTTGTGCGTTATTTTTTTCAAAAAGTTGTAAAGTGGTGTATTAACGATAAGAAAGAATTCTATTTGATTGCGATGATGGGGGTGGAGAAATAGACGATGCAAAGGCTGAAGGATATTTTAAAAAAGCAAGGAGGAATAGAATTAATAAAGCAATATGCAAAAGGTGGAGCGTTATTTACGGCTATCGGAGAATTTGTGCTATTGGGGAAAAGCAGAACTGCACTTGAAATATTAAGACTGTCGGCAACATTAAAAATAAAGCAGAAGCTTCAAAGGAAATATAAAGGGGTGTTAGAACAATTTGATAGGGAATACGATGAAAGCGTAAAGCATGAAAAGAGTGATAAGGTATGGGTCTGCTGGTTTCAGGGAATGGATAGAGCGCCACATCTTGTGAGAGCGTGTTATCGTTCGTTACGTGAAAACCTTCCTGATAAGGAGATTATTCTTATCACTTCAGAAAATATGAGTGATTATGTCACATTTCCGGATTACATTATAGAAAAATGGGAAAAAGGACAAATAACACATACCCATATGACAGATCTTCTTAGATTGGAATTGTTAATTCAATATGGCGGAACGTGGGTGGATGCCACGGTCTTATGCACATCGAAGCAGGAGCAGATACCTGACTGGTATTTTAATTCAAATTTATTCTTTTTCCAAACGCTAAAACCCGGACGTGACGGGCAGACTCAGTTTTGCTCCAGTTGGTTTATCAGCGCCAAAACGAACAATCGGATCTTGATGGCGGTTCTGCATTTGTGCTATGAGTATTGGAAAACAAATACAAAAATGGTAGATTATTATTTGTTTCATGACTTTTTGACAATCGTATTGGAACATTACCCGGAAGAATGGAACAAGGTGGTTCCATGTGACAATGCTTCACCTCATATATTACTCCTAAGACTGTTTGAAGTATATGATGTGAAATTGTATGAGGCAGTAAAAATGCAAAGTCCGTTCCACAAGTTGAGCTACAAATTTTCTGATGAGCAGATACAGCTTAAAGGTACTTTTTATGAGAAACTATTTGGATCAGATTGCAATGTGTAAGATTGCAATAGGATCTTGATTTGAAATGGAGAAAAATCTAATGAAGAAAACCAATTACACCCCATATATGTGTATGATTATATTTTACATTTTGTATTGATTTGGCTGATGGATAAGTATATTACCAATGTTGTGCTGTATCGTTGCATCAGGATGATCTATCCTGTTATAATATTCTTTTTATTGGCGGGTATTTGTAAGGCTATAGACAGGTTTCATACAAACTTTTTTCTAAAAAGGCAGAAAAAGAGTAGTTTCGGAAACTCAATGAAAAAATAAGAATAATTAAGTTACACAAGATAATACGAGATGCAGAGGATAAGAAAATAAAAGAAATGAAAAAAGTTGTAATTTAGGCTTTATTGAGTTTCCGAGACTGCTCAAAAAGAATTAGGGAGGCGACTTAAATATGCTTAGAGGAAATGAATTATCAATAAAAGAAACGCAGATGGTTTCTCTGGAAATACTGCATACAATAGCGGAAATCTGCGAGAAGAAAGGCTTTCGGTATGCATTAATTTATGGCACTTTGATTGGTGCAGTAAGACATCACGACTATATTCCGTGGGATGACGATGTGGATATTATGATGCCCCGCCCGGATTATGATAAGCTGTTGGATTATCTCAGGGTTCATATTTCAGAATATCCGAACCTGAAGATGTTTAATCGAGAGGAATGCAGAGAATATCCATATATGATAACTCGAATCAGTGATGATCGGTATGAAATTGTTATGAAAAATGAAAAAACGTTTGGCATGGGAGTATTCATTGATATTTATCCCTATGATGGTCTCGGACAGACGAAAGAAGAGGCTGTAAAATATGGATTGAGAGGAGATCGCATGTCATCTCTATGCTATCAGGCGACCAGAGAGCACTTTGCGATTGAGACTACGACGTCATTAATTAGAAAAATAATTAAGTTTCCGGTATACGTATTCTCTAAAATGATTGGTAAGGAATACTTTCAGAATAAGTTGGAAAAGCTTGCAAGAGTGAAGGATTATGACAGCAGTGAATATATTGGATGTGTGATATGGCTATCATGGGGTGAAAAAGATATTTTCCCACGAAAATGGTTTGATGAGACAATTAAGATGCCGTTTGGTAAATATGAATTTCGTGTTCCTAAAGAATATGACAAGGTGCTTCGTCATGAGTATGGTGATTATATGCAACTTCCGCCCGAAAAAGATCGTATTGGACATCATTATTTCAAAGTATACAAAAAAAGTGTATAGGAAAAAGAAAGAATGTAATTTTATATTGACATGTTCATAAAAATGAGATAATATATTTTCGCGAAAAAGGCTTTTGAAAACACTGTGAAAATTAATTTAATAGCCTTTTATATCGATCAGTTATGGAGCCTGCGAAATGGAGAACAGATATGAACAGACAAGAATGTGATATTTTATGTGCAATTCAAAGTGAATCATATATAAATCAGCGGATATTATCGGAGAAGACTAGACATTCGATAGGGGTCGTTAACCGTTCGCTTAAGTATCTGATAAGAGACGGTTATTTGGGCGAACAGGTTCAGATAACAGAGAAGGCAAAACGAGAGTTTGACGTGAAGGCACCGAAGAATGCTATTATTTTGGCGGCCGGTTTTGGCATGCGCATGATCCCGCTCAGCAATGAGATTCCGAAAGGATTGGTGGAGGTAAAGGGAGAGCCTTTAATTGAGAGAACAATTAAGCAGCTCCATCAAGCTGGAATCAATGACATCTATATTGTTGTAGGATTTATGAAAGAGCGGTATGAATATTTGATTGATGAATATGGCGTGGAGTTAATTGTGAACACAGAATATGCGGCTAAGAATAACCTCTATTCTTTAAAATTGGCTTTGCCGTATCTTTCTAATTCTTATATTATACCCTGTGATATTTGGTGCCGGCTCAATCCATATCATGCTTATGAGTTATATTCATGGTATATGGTTCTGGATGCGAAGGACAGAGAAAGCACAGTGAGAGTCAACCGAAAGGGAGAATTGGTTTGTGTTACAGATTTTTCAGGAGGCAATGCAATGCTGGGCATCGCTTACCTGCTAGAAGAACAGGCAGCGAAGGTGAGAGATAAAATTGAATCTTTGTGCAAGAATTCAAGATATGACGGATCATTTTGGGAAGAAGCACTGTACGAGAATAAAAGGATGATTGTTCAGGCAAAAGTAACTCCTGCATTAGATGCGGTAGAGATTAATACGTATGAACAATTACGAGAACTGGACAGTAGTTCCAATCACTTGAAATCAGGCGTACTTAGTGTGATAGGAAAAGTATTGGAGGTGAAACAGGACGAAATTGTCAATATCACTTCACTCAAGAAGGGTATGACTAACCGTTCTTTTATATTTGAAAGTAAAGGGAAAAAATATATTATGCGTATTCCGGGGGAAGGAACGGACAAGCTGATTGACAGAAAGAAAGAAGCCGACGTCTATCGGCTTATAAGCGGAAAAGGAATTTGTGATGACCCTATTTATATTAATTCGGAAAACGGTTATAAAATAACAGTTTTTTTAAATCATGCAAGAGTCTGTGACCCATTGAATGCCGATGATTTAGAAAAATGCATGGAGAAACTGAGATGTTTTCATGAGCTTGGCCTTGAAGTGGATCATGAATTCGACCTTTTTGAGCAGATAGAATTCTATGAGAGTTTGTGGAATGGGGAAAAATCTGTATATAAAGACTACATACGGACAAAAACAAATGTTTTAACACTGAAAAATTATATTGATAAACATATTGCAAAAAAGGTTTTGACACATATTGATGCTGTTCCTGATAATTTTATTTTTGCTGATAATTCGTTGGAGTATGGAAATGGGAAAGAGCATCTACAGGAAGAGATCCGCTTGATTGACTGGGAGTATGCTGGAATGCAGGATCCACATGTTGATATTGCCATGTTCTGCATTTATTCCCTATATAATCAATTGCAGGTAGATAGACTGATCGATATCTATTTCAAGGGTAAATGTCCAAGAGAGATAAGGGTTAAGATATATTGTTACATTGCGGTTTGCGGACTGCTTTGGAGTAATTGGTGCGAATATAAGAGAGGTCTCGGCGTTGAATTTGGCGAATACTCATTGAGACAATACCGCTATGCAAAAGAGTATTACAAGATTGCCAGAGAAGAGATTGCATGGCTGAAGGAGGGGGAAGATGCATAAAGTTGAAAGAGCTGTTATCATGGCGGCGGGCATCGGAACGCGAATGCAGCCGGTTACCTTAAAAATACCGAAACCACTGGTAAAGGTGAATGGAGTACGCATGATTGACACTGTTATCGACAGTCTCTATGCAAACGGTATCGAGGAAATTTATGTAGTGGTCGGCTATTTGAAGGAGCAGTTTGTTGATTTAAAGGAACAGTATCCGGAAATTAGGCTAATAGAAAATCCATATTACGACACTTGTAATAATATTTCATCGTTATACATGGCAAGGGAGCATATAGAGAACGCGATGATTTTGGATGGGGATCAGATCATTTACAATCAATCGATTTTAAATACGGAATTCGAGCGTTCCGGTTATAATGCGGTCTGGACGGACAGTGAGACGGATGAGTGGTTATTGTCGGTTCAGAATGGTATTGTAAGTTCATGTAGCAGAACCGGAGGAAAAGGCGGGTGGCAGTTGTATTCTATTTCGCGTTGGAGTGAAGAAGATGGACAAAGGTTGAAAAAACATTTAGAGCTTGAATTCGAGGAGAAAAAGAACACACAGATCTATTGGGATGATGTAGCTTTGTTTTGTTACCCTGAAGAATATGAGTTGGGAATCAAAGAAATGAAGAAAACGGACGTGAGGGAGATTGATGATTTGTCAGAGTTGATTGCCCTGGATAGAAGCTATGAGGATGCAATGAAAATAGGTAATTGTTAAATATTCCGGCAGCGCACATGTTGGTTTTGAAATGATTGATGGCACGCTTCACGATTTTTCTTATTTTATAGAGGGAAACTCGTTCACCGGAATCCCGCTGGATGCCTGAGAACATGCGGAAGTCCATGTTTTGGTAAGTATAGGTGGTACGTCCTTTTTTTGCAGTGCTGCAGGGATCTGGGCAGTCACAGACCCATTCGCCTTTTACCATGTGGACTTTAGGGCAGATCTATTTGTCGTGGTCAGAACGTCTTTTTCATGGCAGTGTCCGACATATTTCATGTCAAGGCTGCTGTCTTTTGGGCAGGTGGGGTAGCCGTAAATGTTTGAAAAATGGAATACATCTTTAAGAATGCCGTAGGCTTCAATGGTATCAAAAAAAGAATTGCCAAGAAAAGTATCAGGGTGGAAAACAGAGTGGAGCGCAAAGAAATCTCAAAGTACAGGCTTTATGGCAGAAGAGTCACCGACGGATTCATCTTCTTTAGAGGAATTTTATTGGCATAGCAGAAATGGTCGTTGGTGTACATCTGTTTTGCATCGGGGACTTTGTTGAAACTACAGAAGTCCTTTACTCCTTGCAGATAAAAAGGAAGGGGATGAGCAGGAAGTCAGTAGGGATAGAAATAATCTTCTGAAGGATAAGTGCTGAGAGGAATCCGGTAAGCGGATAGCTGCGTTTCCTGCCAGGGAACTGGTAAAAAGCGTTATAAAAGACAGAAGGATGAACTCAGAAATGTCAAAATGCTCATCAGGAAGCCGGAAAAGGAAGGGGCATCATCAAGTAGCATGTCCTGATAGCCAGAAAAGGTTTCTTTTAAAGAGATCTGGTGGTATTTAAAATCCACTGGTTTGGCAAGTTAAAAATTGCCTATGCAATGAAAACAGAAGGAGAAAAGTAAAATGATTAAAAAAAGAAAAGACAAAGGGAAAATAGATTGGATGATTACCTTAGTTCCATTGATGCTGGTGGTGGGACTGAGTATATTGTTTTTTCTTATGCCCGAGCAGTCTAACGCAGTGTTGAGTCGGATTCGATTTTTCTTTGGCGATACCTTTGGAATATATTATCTGATAATAGGATTGGGAATTTTGATGCTTTCTTTTTATATTGCATTTTCGAGGTTTGGAAATATCGTATTGGGAAAGCCGGATGAAAAGCCAAAGTATTCTTTTTTCGCATGGGGAGCAATGATGTTTACTTGTGGTTTAGCGGCGGACATTCTGTTTTACTCATTTTCGGAATGGGTTATGTATGCGGCAGATCCACATATTGCAGAGCTGGGAAGCATTCAGGATTGGGCAAGCGTTTTTCCCCTGTTTCACTGGAGCTTTATCCCATGGGCATTTTATTTAGTATTGGCGGTAGCGTTTGGATTTATGCTACATGTAAGAAAGCGGAACCGCCAGAAATATTCCGAGGCTTGCAGACCGCTCCTTGGGAAGAATACGGACGGACTGGCAGGAAGGGGAATAGACTTGCTGGCAGTGTTTGCGCTACTTGCTGGCACAGCTACGACATTTAGCGTTGCAACTCCGTTGATGGCAAGTGTTGTAGAGGAACTGCTTCATATTGATATTAGCCGTAGTGCTGTTACAATCATAATCCTACTACTGACTTGCTTTGTTTATACATACTCATTATTACATGGTTTTAAAGGAATCAGTATTTTAGCTAAAATCTGCATATATATGTTTTTTGCTCTTCTCGCATATGTTTTTCTTTTTGGTGGAGAAGCGAGATACATTATTGAAACAGGATTTTCCGCATTGGGAAAGATGCTTGATAATTTTATCGAATTATCTACATTTACAGATCCGCAGAGAAAAACCTCTTTCCCACAGAATTGGACGATCTATTATTGGGCATATTGGATGGTATGGTGCGTTGCCGCCCCCTTCTTTATTGGAAATATTTCAAGAGGAAGAACTGTCAGACAAACGATTCTCGGTGGCTATGGATTTGGCGTGGGCTCTACGCTGGTCAGCTTTATAATTCTTGGTAACTATTCACTTGGATTACAGATGGCTGGGGTACGAGATTTCGTGGCACAGTACGTTGCGGAAGGAGACTTATACGGACTAATCATATCGATTATAAAGACCTTGCCATGCGCTCCTTTTGTTTTGATATTGTTATTGATGACAATGATTGCATTTTATGCAACGTCATTTGACTCCATAGCGCTGACGGCATCATGCTATAGCTATAAGAGATTGGAGGAGGATGAAAAGCCGCATAAAATGATTCAGTTAATGTGGTGTATTTTGCTTATTATCCTTCCGATCGCGTTGATATTCTCAGAGAGTTCTATGAGTAATCTTCAGTCTGTGAGCATTGTGGCTGCATTTCCGATTGGAATTGTAATTATCATGATAGTTGCAAGTTTTTTGAAAGATGCAAAAGAATATATGAATATAAAGTAGTGGCTCTTAAATTCAAAAGGCGTAAACTACTGACTAGGCTCTTTTGCTGACGGAAATAATGATTCCATAGATAATGACTGCTCAATAACAAAAAATGAGCTTAATTCTATTGAAAATACTGAGTTTTCGCATCAAAGGTAGTATAATGAGTGCAGGGAATATAATGTACCCTATAAGATGGGCACGACAAACTTAAGGGAATGCCTGAAATGATAATTACTGCCGTGCCTGAAATAACTGATGGAATCCCAAAATTCAAACATACGTATGCATCGAATTGCTATTAAGGAGTAAACATGGCCGGAAGAAAAAGTGAGAAAATAGGCGGAAGTACGGAAGCGTTGAATTCCTTTCAGATAACCGCAGCTACAGCAGGAATGGATAAAGCAAGCAAGGCTGTCCTGCATAATATTGAAGTGATTGCAACAATCTTAAAAAATGCAGTGCCGGAATACAGGGATTATTCGAAAAAGGAAATCATGGAGTTCATCGACCGGGATTCCTTCCGTGATGACATGGAGGTATCACCGGGAAGGACAAATACCGAGTTTAAGGGTGACAGTACGGAGTATATTGCACTGGGTGAGAAGACAGCAAATTTTGATTATGTGTTCAGCGCAAGGAATCCGAGGCTGTCAGAGGGAAAGGTCGCGATAAAGCTGCATTTTGACCTTGAGCCACAGCGGGATTACCGTCCGGGTTACCCGATAGAGAAAAGGGCATACTATTACCTTGCGAGAATGCTGTCCTCACAGTTTTCAGTGGATACGGAGGATACGGACTACGGATTCCTTGAAAAGTGCTGTGGTATCTGGATCTGCCGGGACAGAGTACCCCAAAATGAAAGGTATACGATATCCTTATATGAAATAGCAAATACACACAACATAGGAAGATGCGTC
>Ga0224483_100159_pt1 | contig 17942 bp, 18 predicted proteins | sample hydfratestSal1_FD_181453 | JGI IMG/M metagenome (GOLD analysis project Ga0224483, IMG submission 181453) | Metatranscriptome of mouse feces microbial communities from Columbus University, Ohio, United States - Sal1 (Metagenome Metatranscriptome) ... | reverse complement strand
GAAAAAGCACCCATAGTTTAACGGATAAAATACCAGATTCCGGTTCTGGGGCTGGGGGTTCGATTCCCTCTGGGTGCATTAAGTTTTTAAAGTTATTGTTTTATTTCCGCGGAACTTAGCCAAGCAGCCGTGCCCATGCGGATATTTGGCGAATGCCGCGAGGACTGCCTTTGGGGTCCAAAAGGACAAGTTAGGCCATGCCCTGCAGCTTGTTGCAGGGGATTTGGTTGGAGCAGATAATTAGGAATAGAGTAATGGTTGATAGAATATTAAGGAGCAAGAATGAATTATAGAGATAATAAAGATAGTCAGGGATTTGAGCGTGGAATCATAATAGATAGGATTACAGATTTTTTAAAGAGGAATATGCGGTATATTTCCAAGGGCGCAATGGTGTTTGCATTGGCAGCAGTCTTAATGTTGACTGGCTGTAATGAAGAGAACGGCAAAAAAGGGCAGGATGCGCAGCAGCCAACGCCAGAAGCCACACAAGAGCCGACAGAACAGCCTGAGGTAAAGGATGACGAGTACGAAGTGGAAGTGCAGCCTGAGGTAAAAGAGCTGATATCCACATATTACAATGCCTATGATGCAGGGGATGTAAAGAAATTGGATTCCATTACGGAGTCTCTTTCTGATATGGAAAAAAGCTATATCAAGATGCTGAATGAATATGTGGAGAGCCACAGCGACATCAAATGCTATACCAAAGAAGGGCTGGAAGAAGGGTCTTATCTGGTGTCCGTAACTTTTGACATGAATTTCAGCGATGTGGAGGGCGGACTTCCAGGAATGGATTTCTTCTATATTAAGACAGGGGAAAAAGGCCTTTATATTGATAACCTCTACAGTTCTTTCAACCGTGAAGTGGGAGAGCAGGAGACAGCGAAAGAGATTGACGATTTGATTAAGGAATTTGAGGGCGGAGATGATGTGCAGAAGCTCCGTGCAGAATTCCAGGACAAGTATGAGAAAGCGTTGGAAGCAGACGAGAAGCTGAAGGAAATGGCAGATAAGGTGAAGGACGCCATCAGGGATTGGTCAAGTTCTTATACGCCGGAAGAAAAGGAAGAAGAGGAAGGCAAAGAGGATAAGAAGGATAAGAAGGATAAGAAGGATACCAAGAATAAGAAGAAAAAAGATAAAAAGGATAAAAAAGAAGATACAGAACAGAAGGATGATGGGTCCGAAGAGCAGAATGATGGGTCAGGGGAGAACCAGGAAGATACGCCTGAAGCCCCGAAAGAGGAAGAAGCGCCACCAGAAGATACTTCTTCAGAAGACACTTCTTCTGGAATCAATTATGTGCCGGAAGGCAAAGTCCTTACCGCCAGCAGCAGTTATAACGTGCGTAAGTCCATGAATGAGTCTGCAGAGTTAATTGGGACTACCGCAGAGGGAGACAGCATCAAAGTTATCTTGAGCTATGCAGAGGGATGGACCAAGGTAGAGTGGAACGGGCTGACAGGATATATCAGAACAGACTTGCTCTTGAATAATTAATCTTTTCAGAACATAGAGAGGAGAATTGCCTGAAAAGGCAGTTCTCTTTTTATCTTATAGGAAATACCGTGTTACTATGAAGTGTTAAAGTGTATAAATTTCCTATAAGATAAAAAAATTATGCGCAGCTCGCGGAGAGGGAATTTATTGCTGCGCAATCCGCTCGCGCGCGGAGAATGCGCTGTACGCATTCTTTTTCATCTTATAGGAAAGGCATTGCCCGCTTTGCCCTAGTATTCCTAGTATAAAAAATGTAAAATGTCCCACCCTAATAGGAAAACACATTAGGAGGAGATTATGCATAATTATCAGGAGATCAATGTACTAAAGGAGACCAGAAGGAACGCTTCCATGGCGGTAAATGCGATTGATGCGTTGATGGGCAAAGTTTATAACCAGGAATTTGCATATGAGCTGGCTTCCCAGAAAAACCGATTTCAGGAATTTGAACGCAAAGCGGAGGCAGGCTTGTGGCAGCATGGGTTGATGGCACGGAAAGCTATTCTGGATAAAGCCATGTTGTGGGGGGCTATACAGGCAAATACGATGTTGAATATCAGCACTCCGCATGTGGCGGACATGATGATACAGGGAAATACCAGAGGGATTGCAGAGCTTATGAAAGTAAAACATAACAATAAAAATACAGGGAGCTTTGCCAATGAATTGGCAGAGGAATTGATGGATTTTGAAGAAGAAAATATTGAGAGGCTAAAAAGGTTTTTATAAAGGTGTGAGGGTTACAAATGTTAGAATCAGTCAGAATTAATAAATATCTCAGTGAGGCAGGGGTTTGTTCCAGAAGGGAAGCAGACCGGCAAATTGAAAAAGGGAACATTACAATCAATGGAAGGGCAGCCCTTATGGGGGACAAAGTATACCCAGGGGATATTGTAATATATGGGAACAGGAAAGTGTCTATGGAGGAACAGGCGGTGCTCCTTGCCGTGAATAAGCCAGTGGGGATTGTCTGTACATCCGAGAAACGGGAGAAAGACAATATTGTGGATTTTATAGGCTATCCAAAACGGATCTATCCCATTGGCAGGCTGGACAAAAGTTCCCATGGGCTGATTTTAATGACGAACCAGGGGGGATTGGCAGACCAGATTATGCGCAGCAGGAATTTCCATGAAAAGGAATATATTGTGAAAGTGAACCATGACGTGACAGGGGAATTTTTAAGGGGATTGTCCCATGGCGTCTACTTAGAAGAACTGGAGGCGTCTACCAGGCCATGCCAGGTGGAAAAAGTAGGGAGGCGCGCTTTCCGCATTATTTTAACTCAGGGGATGAACCGTCAGATTAGGCGTATGTGCGAATATTTCGGGTACCGCGTGGTGGACTTAAAAAGGGTGCGGGTGATGAATATCCGGCTGGGGGACCTAAAGGAAGGCGCGTACCGGGAGGTTGCCGGACAGGAATTAAAGGAATTGCAGGAACAGTTGAAAGGATAGGGATTATGGACAGGAATCAGGCGGAAGCAAGGATACAGAACCTTCGGGAAGAGTTGGAGCGCCATATCAATCTATATTATAATATGGACACCCCAGAAATCAGCGATTATGAATATGATACCATGATGCAGGAATTAAAGTCGCTGGAAAAGGAATTCCCTGACCTGGTGATAGAAACCTCCCCCACACAAAAAGTAGGGGGGACGGCAAAACGGGAGGCGGGCGTGCTGGTACGGCATAATGTCCCCATGTTAAGCCTGCAGGACGTATTTTCCAAAGAAGAAGTTGAGGAATTTGTGGAAGAGATGCAAGAGCAGCTTGAAAATCCGGAATTTGTGGTAGAGTATAAAATTGACGGCCTGTCCATGGCGCTCCGGTACGAAGAGGGGGCGCTCAAAACGGCAGTCACCCGTGGGGACGGGGTGAATTTTGGGGAAGATGTGACAGCCAATGCAAAAGTGATTTCTGATGTTAAGAAGAAACTGAAAGCCCCAGTAGAATATCTGGAAATCCGCGGCGAGGTATATATGAAGAATAAGGACTTTGAGCGGGTCAATGAGATGCAGGAATTAAATGGGAAAAAACCTTTTGCCAATCCGAGGAATTGCGCGGCAGGCACATTGCGCCAGTTAGACAGCAAGGTAACAAAAGAGCGCGGCTTATCCATGTTTGTATTTAACATTCAGCAAATCCGCGGGATGGAATTGGAAACCCATACGCAGGGGTACGAGTATTTAAAGAAAAATGGGATCCCTGTGATTGACGGCTACCGCGTCTGCCAAAGCAAAGAAGAAGTTTGGGAAGCCATTTCTTTTATTGGGGAAAGCCGGGGCAGCTTAGGGTATGATATAGACGGCGCAGTGGTGAAAATTAATTCTCTGGCAGACCGGGAGAAATTAGGGGCGACTTCCAAAGTGCCGCGCTGGGCAGTCGCTTATAAATATCCTCCAGAGGAAAAGGAAACGACTTTGCTGGATGTGGAGCTGTCAGTGGGGCGTACAGGAAGGATCACCCCTACCGCGGTGTTTGAGCCGGTGCGGCTGTGCGGCACCAGCGTATCCCGGGCGACCCTCCATAACCAGGATTTTATTGATGAATTGGACGTCCGCATTGGCGACCGGATTATGGTCTATAAATCTGGGGAAATTATCCCCAAAATCCGAAGGGTTTTAAAAGAAAAGCGCCCAGCCCATGCCGAACCGTACCAACTGCCAGGGCATTGCCCTGTATGTGGCGCGAAGGCCCAGAGGGAAAAGGATAATGCAGACTTAAAATGCACGTCCCCCAATTGCCCGGCTCAGCGGGAACGCCATATTATGAATTTTGTTGGGCGGGATGCCATGGACATCAAAGGGTTTGGGACAGTGTACGTAGAAGAATTGGTACGCCTTGGATACCTGAAAGATATTGCAGATATTTATGTGTTAAAAGAACATAGGGACGACTTGATTGCGCAGGGGGTCATTGGAAAGGAAAAGAACACCGATAAGCTGCTGGACGCCATTGAAAAATCCAAAGAAAATGACGCCTATCAGCTATTGACTGGATTTGGGATCCCGAATGTGGGGAAAGCCGCGGCCAAATCTATTTTGAGGGAATTTAAAAGCATTCAGAATTTGAGGGAGGCAGATGCGGAAGCATTAAAGAATGTGAATGATATTGGGGAAGTCAGCGCCAATTGCATTCTGGAATTTTTTAAAGACCCCAAAAACCAAAAAATAGTGGGGCGGATGGAGCAATATGGGGTAAACATGGAATCAAAAGAGCAGCCTAGGGGGACTAAATTCCAGGGAATGACTTTTGTAGTCACAGGGACGCTCAAGGGCATGGAGCGCAAAGAGGCCTCTGCAATAATCGAGCAGCAGGGCGGCAAAGTGTCTGGCTCAGTTTCCAAAAAGACCACAATGGTCCTGGCAGGGGAAAATGCCGGGAGCAAGCTTATAAAGGCGCAGGAGCTTGGCGTGAAAATTATTTCAGAGGAAGAATTGCTCGCCATGTTGGAAAGGTAACTCAGTCCATACATGGGCGCGGGTTTGGGGGCTGTCCTTGCCATTTATGGATAGCTGCCCATAGGATATACGGGATGCTATAGGGATTTGCCAGGAGAAAGAAGGGAAAATTTATGCCAATTAAGGTGCAGAGTGATTTGCCGGCCAAAGAAACACTAGAGCGGGAAAATGTATTTACTATGGATGAAAACAGGGCGCTCCATCAGGATATCCGCCCAATTGAAGTAGGGATTTTGAATTTAATGCCATTAAAAGAGGAAACAGAGCTGCAAATCCTCCGGGAGCTTTCTAATACGCCGCTGCAGGTAGATGTGGCATTTGTAGTGGCAGGCAGCCATGAGTCCCGCAATACTTCCAGCAGCCACCTGAACAAATTTTACCATACCTTTGAAGAAATCAGGGGGCGGAAATTTGATGGGTTTATTATTACCGGGGCGCCAGTGGAGAAAATAGAATATGAGGACGTGGACTATTGGGAAGAATTAGAACAGATTTTTGAATGGACGAAAACAAATGTGACTTCTACCATGCACCTTTGCTGGGGGGCGCAGGCTGGGCTGTACTACCACTATGGGATCCCAAAGGAAATGCTGGGGCATAAGATGTTCGGGCTGTTTGAGCATAAAGTGCAAAACCGTAAGATCCCATTGGTTCGGGGCTTTGATGATTATTTCTTGGCGCCTCATTCTAGGCATACCCAGGTGAGGAAAGAGGATATTGAACGGGAGCCGGAACTTACAATTTTGGCGGAATCAGAAGAAGCCGGGGCTTATTTGATTATGGACACCACTGGGAAGAAAATATTTGTTATGGGTCATCCTGAGTATGACCGTGTTACCCTCCACACGGAATACATACGGGATAAGGAGAAAGGGCTTGATATTCAGCTCCCTAAAAATTATTATAAGGGGGATGACTGTACCATCCGCCCGAACCTGCAATGGCGCGCCCATGCAAATACTTTGTATACAAATTGGTTAAACTACTATGTATACCAGGCAACGCCGTATGAATACACCACAGTGCCTATGAAACATACAGATGCATAAGCATGTAACGATGCGGCCAGATGCTTTCGCGTGATGAAAATATATAGAAAACCAGCAGAATCGCTTTGCAAATTATGGGAATTCTGCTATAATAGGAAAATGAATAAGTTTAGGAGGCGCAGATAATGGCTGAAGATAGGAAAGCATATATGATAAAAGATGACAACCTTGGGGAAGTTCGTATTGCGGACGAGGTGATTGCGATTATTGCAGGCCTTGCTGCTACAGAGGTGGAAGGCGTAAGCTCCATGGCAGGGAATATCACCAATGAATTGGTGAGCAAGCTGGGGATGAAGAACCTTTCTAAAGGGATTAAGGTGGATATCAAAGAAAATGTTGTGAGGGCAGACGTGGCATTAAATATCCGTTTTGGCTATGCGATTCCAGAAGTGTCATTAAAAGTGCAGGAACGGGTGAAGTCCGCCATCGAAAATATGACTGGGCTGGAAGTGAGCAGCGTGAATGTACGCATTGCCAGCGTGGATATGGAAAAGCACAAATAGAGGAAGCGCATTTTTGTTCTGTATCGTAGATAGGCTGTCATTTTTGACAGCCTTTTCGTAAATATAACCACTTTGAAAGGATGCATATGAGCAGAAGAGAAGTAAGAGAGCAGATATTTAAACTGTTGTTCCGGGCAGAATTCTACGAAGAGGGGGAATTGCCGGAGCAATTGCAGTTGTTTTTTGAGGAGCTGGACCAGACGGAGAATAAAGATACCATTTATATCCGGGAGAAGGTGGAGCAGATTTTGGCACGCCTGCCTGAGATTGACAGTATGGTCAATGGGGTAGCCCAGGGATGGAAAACTTCCAGGATGGGGAAGGTGGACTTGACCTTGATTCGGCTGGCAGTGTACGAAATTAAATTTGAGGAAGAGATCCCAACCGGGGTGGCGATCAACGAGGCAGTGGAGCTTGCAAAGAGTTATGGGACGGACGGCTCCTCTTCCTTTGTGAATGGGATCCTTGCGAAGCTGGCATGATGAAGAATGTGTATACGGTAGGTCAGGTAAACTCCTACATCAAAAATATGTTCCAGCAGGATTTTATGATGAGCCGCATTTATGTGAAGGGCGAAGTGTCCAATTGCAAATACCATACGTCCGGGCATATTTATTTTACATTGAAGGACGCATCCGGGGCTTTGCCTGCGGTCCTGTTTGCAGGGAACCGCAAAGGGCTAGGGTTTACCATGAAAAATGGGGATAATGTAATTGTCTTAGGCTCAATTTCCGTATATGAGCGGGATGGGAAATACCAGCTTTACGCCAGGGAAATCCTGCCGGATGGGGAAGGGCTTTTGTACCAGCGTTTCCAACAGTTAAAAAAAGAATTGGAGGAGATGGGCATGTTTGCCCCAGAATATAAGCAGCCTATCCCAAAATATATCCGAAGGCTTGGGATTGTGACCGCGCCTACTGGGGCGGCGATCCGTGATATCCAGAATATCAGCGGCAGAAGGAACCCTTATGTGCAGGCAATCTTATACCCTGCCCTGGTGCAGGGGGATGGGGCGGCCCAAAGCATTGTAAATGGGATCTATGCACTGGAACGCCTTGGCGTGGACGTAATAATAGTAGGGCGCGGCGGCGGGTCCATGGAAGATTTGTGGGCGTTTAATGAGGAGATAGTGGCAAGGGCAATTTTTGAATGTTCCGTCCCTATTATTTCCGCTGTTGGCCATGAGACAGACACCACCATTGCAGATTATGTGGCAGACCTTCGGGCGCCTACGCCTTCTGCCGCGGCAGAGTTAGCAGTCTATGACATCCGGGAATTGGAAGGGGCGCTTTTATCGTTCCAATTGGAGCTGAACAGGGCTTTTAACGGGAAGCTGGAGCGCGCTGAGGAGCAAATCCGCCAGTATGAGGGCAGGCTTAGGCTGTTAAGCCCCCAGAACCAATTGAATGAAAAGCGCCAGGTTGTAGCAGATTTAGAGGATAAACTCCGTATTCGGATGGAACAGCAGCTTGTGCAAAAGAAGCATGCGCTGGAATTGCTGGCAGAGCGGCTAGAGGCATTGTCCCCAGTGAAAAAATTAAGCCAGGGCTATGCCTTTGTGGCGGACAAAGAGGGCAGGGGTGTTTCAGACGCGTCCAGGCTGCAGGTCGGGGATGGGTTGGACATCCATATGCTGAATGGAAAAGTATCAGTAGAAGTGACAGGGATTGAGCAGGAGGTAGTATGAGCCAGGCAGAAAGCAGCCAAACAGAGGGCGGCAAGGAGCCAACCTTAGAAGAGGCATTCCAGGAATTGGAAGGGATTATTGAAAGGATGCAGCAGAGGGAAGTTACATTGGAAGAATCTTTCGCCCTGTATGAGCAGGGGATTTGTAAACTAAGGCTGTGCAACCAGAAAATAGACCATGTAGAAAAGAAAATGCTCCTTTTAAATGGGCAGGGGGAATTAGAGCCTTTGGGAGGGGCAGCGAAAAACACATAAAGAAACAGAAGAAAGGATGGGGCAGCTATGGACATAAGGTCAGAAATTGCAGCCAGGGCAGAGCGTATAGAGGCTGTCATCGCCGGATATCTGCCAAAAGAAGAAGGGTATCAAAAGACTGTGGTAGAGGCGATGAATTACAGTGTGAAGGCAGGAGGGAAAAGGCTGCGCCCCATGCTTATGTGGGAAACTTACCGGATGTTTGGAGGAAGGTCCAAAGTGATTGAGCCATTTATGGCAGCAATAGAAATGATACACACGTACTCCCTGGTCCATGACGATTTGCCGGCGATGGATAATGACGAATACCGCAGGGGGAAGAAAACAACCCATGCCCAATATGGGGAGGCCATGGGCATCCTGGCTGGGGACGGGCTATTAAATTATGCCTTTGAGACGGCGGTGAAAGCATTTGAAATAGAGCCAGGCAACGCCAATATCGGCAAAGCGCTGCAGGTGCTTGCAAAAAAGGCGGGCGTCCACGGGATGCTGGGAGGGCAGTGCGTGGACTTGGAAGCAGAGGGGAAAGAAGTTACAAAAGAGCTTCTGACAGTGATCTACCATCTGAAAACTGGGGCGCTGTTAGAAAGCTCCATGCTGATTGGCGCAATCCTTGCAGGAGCCACTGGGAATGAGCAAAGGCAAATTGAGCAGGCAGCAGGGGAATTAGGGCTTGCATTTCAAATACAAGATGATATTTTGGATGTCACCAGCACCATAGAAGTTTTGGGGAAACCGACAGGCAGCGATGAGAAAAACCACAAGGCCACCTGGGTTGCCTTAGGGGGAGTTGGGCAGGCAAAGCAGGAAGTGGAGAGGCTTTCTAAGCACAGCGTGGCATTGATGGACGCCTTGGTGGTGAAAAACGAGTTTTTAACACGTTTGATGTTGGAACTGATGCAGCGGGACAGATAAAATGCCAGTGCTGGCAGGGAAGAACAGGAGAAGGAAGGGGATTATCCATGGTTTTGGACAAAATAGAGGGACCCAATGATATCAAAAAATTGGACATGCAGGAGCTTCCGGCGCTGGCAGAAGAAATCAGGGAATTTTTAATCCAGAGGATTGCAGAGCATGGGGGGCATTTGGCTTCCAACCTAGGGGTGGTCGAGCTTACCATGGCGCTGCACCTATGTTTTCAACTTCCAGAGGATAAGATTATTTGGGATGTGGGGCATCAGTCCTATACCCATAAGCTGCTGACTGGGCGCCGGGAAGGGTTTGGCTCTTTACGGAAATTCAAGGGCATGAGCGGGTTCCCCAAACGGAAAGAAAGCGGCTGCGACAGTTTTGATACGGGCCATAGCTCTACCTCTATTTCTGCAGGGCTTGGGTATGCGGCCGCGAGGGAAGTTACTGGGGACAGCTACCAGGTGGTTTCTGTGATAGGGGACGGCGCCTTAACCGGGGGGATGGCATGGGAGGCGTTAAACAACGCTTCCTTATTGGAAGCTAATTTTATAATTGTGCTGAATGATAACAAAATGTCTATTTCAGAAAATGTCGGGGGGCTTTCCAGGCATTTAGGCAGCCTGCGTACCGCCGAGGCTTACCAGGACTTAAAGATGGGCATTACCAATTCATTAAATAAAATCCCAGTGTATGGCGAGCGTATGGTAGAGCAGATACGCCGCACAAAAAGCGGAATCAAGCAGCTTTTTATACAGGGGATGCTATTTGAGAATATGGGGCTTACCTACCTTGGGCCGGTGGACGGGCATAATATCCACGCCATGCTGGATGTGTTCCAGAAAGCTTCCAAAGTGAATGGGGCGGTGCTGGTCCATGTGATTACAGAAAAAGGCAGGGGCTATCTTCCAGCGGAACGCCACCCGGCAAGGTTCCACGGCACAGAGGCATTTGACATTGAGACAGGGCTGCCGTTGAGAAAAAGGACTGTGGCGAACTATACAGACGTCTTTTCCACAGTGATGCGAAAGTTAGGCGGCCGTGACCCCAAAGTCGTAGCCATAACAGCGGCAATGGAAGATGGGACTGGGCTGAAACGGTTCCATAATATGTTTCCAGACCGTTTTTTTGATGTGGGGATTGCAGAAGGCCATGCAGTGACCTTTGCGGCAGGGCTTGCCGCGGCAGGGCTGAAGCCTGTTGTGGCGGTATATTCTTCATTTCTTCAAAGGGCATATGACCAAATGCTGCATGATGTGTGCATACAGGAGCTGCCAGTCACCTTTGCCATAGACAGGGCAGGGATTGTAGGCAGCGATGGGGAGACGCATCAGGGGATATTTGATCTGTCTTATCTTACCTCTATCCCAAATATGAATGTTATGGCGCCCAAAAACAAATGGGAACTTTCTGATATGGTGAAATTTGCGGTAGATTTCGGGCGTCCGATTGCAATACGCTACCCAAGGGGGGAAGCTTATGCTGGGTTAAAGGAACACAGGGATAACATCATATATGGGAAAAGTGAAACAATCTATATGGAGAGCCAGGTCGCGCTGGTGGCCGTAGGAAGCATGGTTAAGACGGCAGAAGCCGTATACCACCGCCTAAAAGGGCTGGGCTATTGCTGCACGCTGGTCAACGCACGGTTTGTTAAGCCATTGGATACAGAATTGTTAGGGGAGCTTGCAAAGAGCCACCAGTTGCTGGTCACAATGGAAGAAAATGTCTTAAACGGCGGTTTTGGGGAACATGTGGGACGTTACCTCAATGAAACAATAGGGCAAATCCCCGGGTTTAAGTTATTGCATATTGCAATCCCAGATGGTTATGTGGAGCATGGGAATGTAGATATTTTAAAACAGGAGCTTGGGATTGACAGTGAGTCAGTGGTGAACCGGATTGTGGATTTGATGCAGGAATTTGACGAAATCTAAAAAAGAGAGGCAGCATCATGAAAGAGAGATTGGACGTATTGCTGGTGCAGCGGGGCTTTGCCCCATCCAGGGAAAAAGCAAAGGCCATGATTATGGAAGGGAATGTATTTGTGGGAGGGCAAAGGGAGGATAAGCCTGGGGCTTCTTTTGATGGGGAAGCCAAGATAGAGGTTCGCGGCAATACCCTGAAATATGTAAGCCGGGGCGGGTTAAAGCTGGAGAAGGCATTGGAAAATTTTGCTATCAGCCTTACAGGCAAAGTCTGTATGGATATCGGGGCTTCCACTGGCGGGTTCACCGACTGCATGCTGCAGAATGGGGCCAAGAAAGTGTATGCTGTGGACGTAGGGTATGGACAATTCGCTTGGAAGCTGCGGCAGGATAGGCGGGTGGTCTGCATGGAAAAGACAAATATCCGTTATGTGGCGCCAGGAGATATTGCAGATGTGTTGGATTTTGCGTCGGTGGACGTTTCCTTTATCTCCTTAACCAAAGTCCTTCCAGTGGCAAAGGAGCTATTGCGTGGGGATGGGGAGATGGTATGCCTGATTAAGCCCCAGTTTGAGGCGGGCAGGGAAAAAGTAGGGAAGAAAGGGGTGGTCCGAGACCCAAAAGTGCATCAGGAAGTGATTGAAAAAATCCTTGTGTTTGCCTCAGAGCAGGGCTTCGTGGCACGGAACCTGGAATTTTCCCCTATCAAAGGGCCAGAGGGGAATATTGAGTATTTGGTACATATTCAAAAAGGCATGGAAAGTCAAAAGGAGCAGGTGGATGTGGCGGCTGTGGTTGCACAGGCGCATGGGACACTGACATAAGAAAATGAAGCATTTTTATATTATTGCAAATCCTGGAAAGGATTTTCAGCTAGGGCTGACAAAGGAAATTCATCAATTTATTATAGAGAACGGCGGCGTATGCGGCTATCAGGAAAACCGTGAGCAAGAGGGCGTGTCTTTTGACATTAAGCGAATCCCAGACGGGACGGAATGCGTCCTGGTTGTTGGCGGGGATGGAACGCTGTTAGGCGCGGCGCGGAATATGGCAGAACGGAATATCCCGTTGATTGGCGTGAATACCGGGCATGTGGGGTACCTTTGTGAGCTGGAGGCGGACACCGTGGCCCATGGGGTGAAGCACCTGCTGGATGGAGGGGGCTATGCCATAGAAAACAGGATGCTTCTGGCAGGCTGCTGCATTACCAGGGAAGGGGAAGGGAAAGAGCGGACGGCATTGAATGATATCGTCATCCATCGCAGCGGACGGCTGCAGGTAGTGGATTTGATTATTTCCGTCAATGGGGAGTACTTGAATACTTACAGTGCAGACGGCATGATTATTGCAACGCCTACTGGCTCTACTGGTTATAGCATGTCTGCCGGGGGGCCGATTGTGGACCCAAAGGCTAACCTCCTTTTGGTCACCCCCATTAGCCCTCATACCTTGAATGCAAAAAGCATTGTGTTGGATGCGGAGGATGAAATCAGCATAGAAGTGGCGAAGAGGAATGAGGAGCAGGAGGAGAAGCTGGAAGTCAGTTTTGACGGCGGCCATGTGGGGATTTTGGGGGCTGGTGAAAGGATTATTGTCAAAAAGGCAAAAGTCTGCACCAGGATTTTAAAATTGAGCCAGTTAAGCTTTTTAGAAAGGCTTCGGAAAAAGCTGCAGGGCTATACCTGACAAATCCGTACAGGAGGGAAAAATGAAATCTAAGCGCCAGGCAAAGGTATTGGAGATTATTTCAAAACACAATATTGAGACGCAAGAAGAGCTTTCTGACCGTTTGGAGCAGGAAGGGTTCCATGTGACCCAGGCGACTGTCTCTAGGGATATCCGGGAGCTAAAGCTGACAAAAGTGGCGGACGGCGCTGGGCGCCAGAAATATATCCCGCTTATGGAAAGCCAGGCGGATTTGAGCGAGAAATATATCCGGGTGTTCCGGGATGGCTTTGTTTCCATGGACATGGCTCAGAATATTTTGGTGATCCGCACTGTTTCGGGCATGGCGATGGCAGTGGCGGCAGCCTTGGACGCTATGGACTGCCATGAGATTGTAGGGAGCATCGCAGGGGATGATACGATTATGTGTGCGGTACGCACGGTGGAGGATACAGAAATTTTAATGAAAAGGCTGCGGAAGGTGACAGAGGGATGAGCTGCCGCAAAAGGAATGGAAAGGGAGAACTGGTATGTTGGTAAGTCTGCATGTGAAAAATCTGGCGTTGATGGAGGAAGCGGAGGTGGAATTTGGTAATGGGCTGAATATCCTTACCGGGGAAACTGGAGCTGGGAAATCCATTATTATTGGCTCTATCAACCTTGCCTTGGGGGAGAAAGTCCCAAAAGAAATGCTTCGGGAGCATGCAGAATACGCGTTGGTGGAATTGATTTTCCGGGTGGAGGATAAGGAACAGGAACGGCTGTTGGCGGAAATGGATATTTACCCAGAGGATGGCGAGGTCATTATGTCCAGGAAAATTACATCCTCCCGAAGCGTGGGGAGAATAAATTCAGAAACGGTGTCCGCTTCTTGCATGAAGCGGGCGGCTGCGCTTTTAATTGACATCCATGGGCAGCATGAACACCAATCCCTGCTGCAAAAGAAAAAGCACCTAGAAATACTGGATGAATATGGCAAGGGCAAATTAGAGGAAAAAAAGAAAATTTTAAAGCAGCGTTACCAGGAATTCCAAAAAATCCAGGAAGAAAAGAAAAAAGCGCTTGCAGACGGGGAGGGCAGGGAACGGGAACTGTCTTTTTTGGAGTACGAAATTCAAGAAATTGAGGGAGCGTGCTTAACCCCTGGAGAGGATGAAGAGCTGGAAGCGTCTTACCGGAAAATGGCCAATAACCGCAAAATTATGGAGGCGGCAGGGATATCCTATGAGATGACAGGCGGCAGCGGAAGCGCCACCGAGCAGCTTGGGCGGGCGCTGCGGGAACTCCAGGCAGTTGCGGATTATGACCCAAAGTTAGGGATGCTGTGCGGGCAGCTGGAAGAGTTGGACAGCCTGCTAAATGATTTTAACCGTGAATTGTCAAGTTACATTTCCGAAGAAGAATTTGACGAAGAAACATTTTTCCAGGTGGAAAAACGTTTGGATGAAGTCAACCATTTAAAGGGGAAGTTTGGCGGGAGCATTGAGGCAGTCCAAAAGGAGCTGGAGGAAAAGAAGCAGAGATACGGTAGGTTAAAGGACTACGAGTCTTATTTGGAGCAGTTGGAAAAACAACTGGAAAAATCAGAGGCATTGTTAAAAAAGAGTTCGGATGAAGTTTCCAAAATCCGCAAAACATATGCAACAGAGTTGACAAAACAGGTGCAGGAGGCGCTGGTAGACCTGAATTTTCTGGATGTCACATTTACCATGGAGTTTAAAGAGGCGAAGTCTTATACTGCCAATGGAAGGGATGAGGCGGAATTTTTGATTTCCACGAATCCAGGGGAGCCATTAAAACCTCTTGGAAAGATTGCCTCTGGCGGGGAATTAAGCAGGATTATGCTTGCCATCAAGACAATTTTGGCAGAGAGCGACCAAATCGGGACATTGATTTTTGATGAAATAGATGCCGGAATCAGCGGGAGGACTGCACAAATGGTAGCGGAAAAAATGAACCTGATAGGAAAGGGGCATCAGGTGATTTGCATTACCCACCTTCCTCAGATAGCGGCCATGGCAGATTCCCATTTCCTTATTCAAAAGGATGTGGTGGGCAACGTGACAGTTTCAAGCATTTCCCTATTAGGGGAGCAAGAAAGCATTACAGAGCTGGGGCGTATGCTGGGCGGCGTGAAAATTACAGATAAAGTAATGGAAAGCGCCCAGGAAATGAAAGAACTTGCGCGAATAGTTAAAAAATCCCAGATTTAAAAAGATGAAAATTTCACATACTAAAGGGGATTTCAACTTGAAGGATGTGAAAGAATGAAGGGAAAACGGCTGGTAAGGTTTCAGAAATGGATGGCAAGGGGAAGCTTGGCAGCAGGCATGTGCTGGGTGCTTTTTTTCTCCTTTGCTTATATAGAAGAGGCTATCCCAGATAAAATCTGGATAGAGAAAGGCAAGGAAGGGAATTTCAATTTCCGCTTGCCTGCCACTGGAGAGGTGGGGCAGGAAGGGCTGGAAGTGTTTGGGAACCAGTCCCCAGCAGTGGAGAAAGATAAAATCAAGCTGGATTTAAATGAAAGTTTTTCTTTGAAGTCCCAGGAGCAGGGAAGCTATTCTATCAGTTGTAAGCTGTTTGGGCTGTTCCATATTAAAGAGGTCGCCGTTGAAGTGGTGGAGGAAACCCAGGTGGTCCCGTGCGGGGTTCCAGTTGGGATTTATGTAAAAACAGATGGGATTTTGGTGATAGGGACCGGCACTATAACAGGGAGCGATGGCATGGACTATGAGCCAGCGGAAAATTTGCTGAAGAGCGGCGATTATGTCAAGACGGTGGATGGGCAGGTAGTGGACGACAAAGAAGGCTTGATAGAAAAAGTGAATGAGTCCCATGGGGAGCCTGTGATTCTGGGCGTTTTGCGCGAGGAAGAATATATTCAGTTAAAGCTGCAGCCAGTGCAGGTTTCCGAAGAAGAATATAAGCTGGGCATTTGGGTCAGGGACGACCTTGCCGGCGTTGGCACCTTGACGTTTTATGACGGCCAGGGAGGGTACGGCGCGTTAGGGCATCCGGTCAGCGATTTGGATACAGGGGAAAAAGTGAATATGGGGGAAGGGACGCTGTATGAGGCGGAGGTGGCAGGGATTACAAAGGGGGAAAAGGGAAGCCCCGGGGAGATTGCAGGCGTAATCACTTATTTAGACCAATACCGCCTTGGGACAGTGGAAGAAAATACTAACGTAGGCATTTATGGGAGCCTGGAAAAGGCGCCTCCAAAGGTTGGGCAGGAAAATTATTTCCCCATTGGGCTGAAACAGGAAATGGAGGAGGGGGAAGCCACAATTATCTCAACAGTTTCTGGGGAGCGCAAAGAGTATTCTATTGTAATCACGGATATGGACTATAACAGTGAGAATAAGGGTATTTTGTTCCAAGTGACAGATCCAGAACTGTTAAGCCTTACAGGTGGGATTGTCCAGGGGATGAGCGGAAGCCCCATTATCCAGAACGGGAAAGTCATTGGGGCGGTCACCCATGTATTTGTGCAGGACGCCTCAAAAGGGTATGGGATTTTTATAGAGAATATGCTGCAGCATTAAAGTTTGGGCAGACAGAAGCAAAAAGAATGTAGCAGGGAGCAGGTTCCTTGTTATATTCTTTTTTTGTTGGGCCAATCGCCTGTGGCAGACTGTATTTATGCAGGGATTTCCGATGAGGAAGAAAACATGGCAGAATCAGCAGCAGATACGGGGGATGGGGAAACAGTACCGGAAACGGAAATGAGTGAAACGGCTGGCATAGAAACAGATATCCAAAATGGAGCAGAGGAGGCTGTAATGAATATGAAGGTAGAGGCATGTTGAGGGTTTGAATGGTTGGGAGGAAGCCCTTGGAAGCTCAGATGAGATGGCGACATTCTCGCTGGAATAAAATCCATATGGCCTTCGGCGGTCAAATACATGCTGCAGGCAACGGGGTATTTCATTTTCGCGAATCAAGTTAAAGGAAAAACAATTTGTTGTGGAGCGGATAAGTTTACCGAAATTTAGAGTTGGCAGCCTTTCATATCTCTTCATTATTTTACTGTTTGTACCAGAGGGTTTTTCCTATATGCCTTGAATATAGGTGGGAAAAACTTAGGGCAATTTTGATTGATTTTTTAGGTAACGGACAGTCAGACCGAGTAGAGAGCTTTTCACCGGATTGTGTGTTAGAAAAAGTTATGGGCAGAACATTCACTTGTGTACTATTTTTCATTTTACATTCTCAGGATTTCATGGGTATCTAAGGAACCATGAAATCCTAAAGAAAGTACCAATCATCTATTGCAACTCTTAAGCGTGTTCTTTTCCGATGGTCAGAATTCCATGTTCTGTTTCCGGTTTAACGGGTAGAAGAATGGATTTTCCGATATTCTATTCCGCAAATGCAAATCAGTGGCTTTTTGCGTAAGTGGGAACCGCCTGTTTTTTCTGGTGCAGGTACCGTGCCAGATACACGAAGGGCGTGTCCGCAATGCTTGTGGCCACAAAAATAATATAGCTGGCGATAGCAATGGAAACCATTGTCTTTGTATCATAGGTTCCCAAAAATGCGCCCCATGTAAACAGGACTGTGTTTAGAAGCTGGGATACCAGCGTGGAGCCATTGTTCCGGATCCAAAGGAATTTCTTGGAGTCCCCGAACCTGCTTCTGGTAAACGCCCACCATTTATGGTATGCCCACACGTCGAAAAGCTGGACAATGACGTATACAATAATGCCTACCGCCATTAAGCGGGGGGTATTGGAGAAAATTGTGCGGATGGCCGGGGATGCAAAATCATTTTCATTTGGCACATACAGCATCCAAGACTGGCTTAAGAAAATGAAGATGGCTGAAGTGGCAATCCCAAGGTAAACCGCAGTCTGGGCGGCTTTTTTCCCATAAAGCTCGCTCAAAATGCTCGTTACCAGAAAAGTTGAGGCAAACAGGATATTGCCCAGCGTCATTTCCATTCCGAAAGCAGTTACCATAATCAAAACTTCAG